>Ga0326512_10000131_pt1 | contig 62104 bp, 83 predicted proteins | sample 1_2617_0518_D_FD_203652 | JGI IMG/M metagenome (GOLD analysis project Ga0326512, IMG submission 203652) | Bovine rumen microbial communities from UC Davis, California, United States - 1_2617_0518 | ecosystem: Host-associated > Mammals > Digestive system > Stomach > Rumen | place: USA...
CTAAACAAAGTCTTATCAAACTTGTGTATAAAGATTTTCCGTTTTGTCCTCCACCTGCTAACACTACTATTTTTTGAAGTCTATTGGCGGGTATCATACTAGCCCCAGCTATTACCCAAAGCCAATCTACAACATAAGGCTGTTCAACCCCACGAGCGTTTCTTGATAGTTGAGATAAAAACCAATTTATTTGTCCTCCCAAATCTTCTTCGTGTTCTTCAACCCACTCTCTTGGATACCAATTCCAATTTAACACAACGTCAGTAGGAGGTCTTGTGCCTAGCCAACTAAAATCGTACGCTTCGTCATTAAAACAATTTAATATTTTATTTTTAACTATAATATACATATCTGTACGAGAAATACGTTTGTTATTTGCTGCACACATCTGCATTAACTGCACCTCCACTTCTTTGAAAAATGTATCTTTGAAATTTTGGTCGCTGTGGTCTTTTAACGCTTGTCTTGGTACGGTTAAATCGGTCTTATATTCAAATGGTCCGTCGATTTCTTTATAAAATAATTTTTTGAACAGTCCGTCGTCACCTGCTCCTGCACCATAAAAATCAAATTGTGAATATACATATTCGGCAGCACGACGTTCATCTATTTTGTCATTCTTTTTTGATTTCGCTTTAGTCCATTTTCTTTCTTTTTCGTCATAATCCCAACCCTCGGAAGATAACATTGCCCCATAATCTTCCCAACGTTTAGGTAAGTCTCCAAATAGGTCACTATCACTCATAGCTGTACCTATTTTGACCAAATATTGGTCGTGTATAGCTTGAATTAAATTCTTAAATTCATTTACTTCAAAACCATTAGATAACCCAAAATAACTACAGCGTTCAACTATGTAATTATGTCTACTACCTTCTGTCATTTTCATCAATGTTGTGAAGGGATTATCTTTTAATGTATAAGTTACTGCGTCTTCTTTACTTCTATCACCAGTCTTTCCGCCTTTATGTAATTCAGTATCTTTTAATTTTCCCCATAACCAATATGGAAGTATGTCCAAATCTTCAATATTTATAACTTTAGGAGCAATTAGCTCGTCAGGTCTCCAACTAGCTCTTTCATCACGCTCCATACCACATACTTTTATAATCTGAACAGAGCCGGGTCCTTTCGTATCGAATGTATAGCCAAACCAATTAGTTGCTCTAGTCATTTCTTTTTTATAAAAATCAGGTTTACGGAATAAAAAATGATAACCCTTTACTGTTTCTAATATTAAACATTTTAATTTAGAACGAAGAATAATCTCGTACATCTCAGCTGCTTCAGTGGCGTTATCATAATCTATGAACACACAATCATCAGGTACAACTCTTGCATAATTAGGTCCGTCTCCCTCATCTATTCGCAAAGCCTCGTATGTCAATACTTTCTTACGTCTAGGAGCTTTACTATCGTTGTATAATTTTATTTGTACGGGGTCGTGTGCTTTAAATTTTTCTATATTAAATTCACGAGGTGTTTCTGGTAATTCACAGAACGTGAATTCTATTGTTTTGCTCATTATAAAACACCTCCATCTGTTAATATTTTAAATGTCTCTGCAATATATTTAATTATATCTTGCTCAAAAATGGTCAGGTTTTTATAATTTGAATATATCTGATTTATTTCAGCCATTAAAATAAGGCGAAAGTCAGTTTCTTCCACGTCATCACGTTCACGTATCTCATTTAATTCGGATACAATTGTGGTAACAGCAAATCTACGTTTCGCCCTATCATAAGAATCCTCCCCTCTTTTTACATAGTCTGCTACTACATACCATAGTCCATTGGGGATTTTCTCTGTATTCTTTCCTAATTCAAAATCCAATTTAGTTATTTTCAACATTCTATCGTCCTACCTTTCTACTACTTATTCACTTTATCCATTTTTCTTTTTCACATTTATAAACTCTCATATCAGTTACGTACGTGTCAAAGAATTTATCGTAATATTCGTCATTCATATCGCAAAGAATGACGTCAGCGTTGTTCACTGCTCGTAAGAGACTTCCCGAACCAGCGAAAAAATCTCCAATGACACAACCTTCTTGGTCTGCGTCTGATAACCATACTAAGTGTTCTAATAATTTTCTAGGTTTTTGACAAGGGTGAGCTAGTTTGTCATCCCTGTAATTTCCTTGCGGTTTAGCGAATTTTAGTACACTTGTCTTATCCCATAGTTTTGCTTTTTTATTTAATCTTGCGTTACCTTTTCTTATTACTATTATTGGGGTTATATCATAAGAAAAATCACCAGTTATACTACTAATCATATTCGGTTGTTGCCAAAATATAACTCGATTGACGTCAAATAATTGATACGCCAAATATAAATATTTCATACTCCAAAATATGAACATAAAACTGTCATCTGCTAATTTTTGATGTGCTTTACAATACCAACTATAACAATAGTTTTTGTAATCTTCTAATTTAGATTTTTCTTCCCACGGAATAGCAACTTCAAATCTAGGAGTTACCATACCTTTTTCTAGGTCACTCTCGCTAGGAGAAACCTGAGCGGTATATCGTGAATGGAATATTGCTGCTCCGTTTTTGTTCTTCATATTACCAGTTAAAACATTGTAAGGTGGGTCTATTATCCAACAGTTAACACTTCCATCTTCCAATTTATCTAACCACTCCATACAATCTGCTTTTGTGAATTTCCTATGACTGTAAGGATTTATGGTATCGTCTCGTTTCATACTACTATAAACGACGTCCGCCATATACGTACCCCCTATTCTAGTCCTAGTTCCATTTTTGAATTTACATACTCAACTATAAGGTCCAAATTCGGTTCAATTTGTCTCCATATATCAATTTTTTCATATTCGTCTCCGTGTAGGTCAGAAATATAAAATTCACACTCTGTTTTACTCCAATAATCATACATAAATACAGTTTTTAAATATTCTTTTAATATACTTTTATTATGTATACTCTTTCTTCTTACTTCGTTTGCAATATCTTCTTTTCTCCATTGTAGTATATTATAGTCTACTACTTTTTTAGAATTAAAATCCCAACGAAGTACATACCATTTCAAATCAACATTTTTTATTTTCATAATACTACTGGCTCCCTAACTATCCCCTTTTTCTCTTTTTCTTTTTCGGCTTCTGATATTTCTCTAAAATGTTTATTCCATAATTCTAGTATAGCATTACCTAATTTTTTATCTATTGGAAATCTAAACCAACGATAACCTGTTTTAGTGAGACTTAAACATCTTAGTTCATCTATCTTTTTCGCTAACTCTTTTTGCTCTTTATTGCCTTTTAATAACATCATATAATATAATTGAAGTTGACATTCAGTAGACCATTCGTCTAAGTTACTACTTGTTTTCCAATCTATCATACATATTTTATCATTTACAACTGCAATACAGTCTATTATTCCTTTTACACCTAACTTCTTATTTATAATACGTTGCTCTGTGTATAGGGGGTGTATATCCCAGTCTATTCTTTCTTCTAACCACTCTTTAAAACGAGCTTCATATTGTGTATATTCAAGACCTAAGTGAGGTTCAAATTCGTCTTCTGGCTTAAACCTACGGTCATACCAACCTAACCAATCTTCTATATATTTATGTACGGCGGTACCTCTTTCTCCTGCTGCTTTTAATATTCTTTCTGGAATATCCATTTTTTCAAATTTATTACCAAAAATTGCATTTAGAACGCTAGTGACACCCCTGTAAGGAGCGTCAAAAAATTCGCTATCGCTATAATCTTTCATTTCAATCTCCTGTTTTTCGTTTCATATTACATACATAGCATATCATTTTTTATAAAAATTTTCAATAGATTTTCTTAAATTTAGACAAAAAATATCTTGTCTTGTGTAAAACCGCTGTGGCTCTAGTATCAAGGCTTTCAGCGTTATGTAAACTGATGATATTACGCTCGACTTTGCTTAAAATATGAGCGTAAAAATTTTTATAAAAAAGACAACAAACATATTGACTTGTTGATAATATTGTTGTATAATATAAGTATAGGGACGCAGAAATCCTTATGCGAAGGGTGGGAATTATAACTTATGAAACAACACCCTTTGCCCCCAATATATAAATAAGAAGAAAGGAGGATAAAATGAATTTACCAAAAGATATGAAATTGTCGCCTCACGCACGACAAAGATTATTAGAAAGAAAAGACGTGGATATGAAATATAATAGTAATAATATTATGCGAAGTAGTGTCAAGTGGTATGGAAAAGACGATTTAATTTATGATTGTGCATTGTATAGACACTGTTGTTATACGACTAGAAAATCAAATCAAATAGGTTATATTACCGACGGGGACATTGAGGTTATATATAATAAAGGTACGCACGTAGCGATAACTGTATTAGAAGTAAAAGATAAATTCAAACCTATAACTCAATTTATTAAACCCGAATTATTAAGACTAAGGGAATTAAAAAAGGAGAGAAGAAAAATGGAGACCGAATTAAAAATATGTGTGGATTGTGGAAAAGAAGTGGAGGAATTAAACTCACACGGAGTATGTACGAGATGTACTAGAAGAAAAGCTAATATGAAAGCTAGAGGAAAAGCATATATAAGATATTTAGATTTATCTGACGAAGAAAAATGGAGAATAGATAGAGCGATAGAAGGTCAAAATAAAAGACACGAAAAACCAGTAGAACCTGAACCAGAGTTAACTGTACCAGATAACAACAGTTATTATTCTTCAAAAGCTAATGGGGGCGAGGTAGAGCAGCACCCTATGATGAAACCAATTAAGAAAGCCTTAGACCCATTATCTGACCAGGATAGTTTTATTAGAATATTAAGAGAATGTGGTTGTGAGATACCAGACGAAAGTTTAGAGGACGTATTAGACGTATTAGTAAATACAGATAAATTAAAAGATATATTTATGACTATTGCAAAATCAAATAGTCAACAAGCTATGTTAGACTTGGAACAAGCATTAAATGTTGTAGAAAGAAAATTACAACACGATTGGGAATATAATGGTTTTCAAGAGGCAGACGATATAAAATTCAAAGGATTTTTAACTTGGCGTAGAGTATTAAAAGGTTCTATATTCTTTTGGAAAAAACTATATCAAACAAATACTATTATTGAAATGCAAAGAGCTTGGAACGCGTATACGCAAGACCCTAACGACAAGATACTTCTTGCGGGAGATAGAATAGATAGTACAATGAAACGTTTTCAAATCACAACAGACAGTATATCTACTATATTCAATACTAGACGTCCATTTACAAGAGTATTTTATGCAACAGATAAAGACGTAGCATACAATATGTTCAAACAGTGGATGGCAGATAGAAATTTACACGAAGACCCTAAGAAAACTACTATCGTTGAATTGAAAAATGACGGTAGCGAAGATGGAAGAAAGGAGGAAAAATAAGTGAACGAGATATTTGAAAATATGGAAAAAGCATATAACGATTTTGTTAAAGCTGCTGACGAATTTATTGCAAAATATAAAGAAAAGGAGCAAAAATAATGCAAAAACTGATAGATATAACTGGCAACAGATATGGATATTTAACAGTTTTAGGATTTAGTCATATGGAATATAGGAAAAATGGTAAGAGCCGTAGTGTATGGAAATGCGAGTGTGATTGTGGTAACATTATATTACTACGAAAAGACCAGTTTATATATCCATATAGTAATTATAGGTCTTGTGGGTGTTGGCACAAAATTGAAAGTAGTCGACGCCCTAAAGATAAATTAGGAAGATTTAAAAAATTAGAAAGGAGTGAAAATAATGACAGAAAGAGAAGAACAAGCTAATGCAGTTTTGCAAGACATAGCAAAAGATATTAAAGCTAAACTTCCAGAGAATTTTGGGTTTGCATTATTGGCTTATGAGTTTGGAGAAGGAAAAGACAAAAAAATGTTATATATTTCAAATTCACAAAGACAAGATGTTATGAATGCAATGGTTGAATTTTTACAAAAAAATTTAGACGACCCTAAAATGTTTGGAAAGGATGTATAGGTATGAGTAGTTCTTGGAAAAAGATACAAAAAAATATGGAAGACTTTGCTATTAAAGAGTATTACAAAAATATGACCCCCGAGATGTATCAAGAGGGCATACAAAGAGCTATTAAAATGACAGAAGAAAGATTGATGAAAGAGTACAACGCAGAACTAATACGAATGGGGAAAGAATTTAATCGTAAACTACAAGAGGGTACACTAATCGCAATGGACACCCTTGCTACTGAAATGGTTTACGAGTTGGGGAATATATTAGAATGTTATAAGGATGAGCCTGAATATTTAGACCAAAAAATAGATATTGTTCAAGGTATTTATGAAACTGCAATGCACTCTATCGAGGACTATGCAAGTGATAAATATAAAAATGACGCACAAGCGCAAAAAGCATTTGAAAAGAAAAAGAAAACTATTCAAAAAGTTTTCGGAATGGAGCCAGATGATGGGAAGAAAAAAAGTAAATAGTGATAAGAAAAACGCCAGTGTAGATGATTTATGCGATTTAATAAATGAAAAGTATAATCTTTTACCTAGTAGTATTGGTAGTATTGAGTACCATAGTGATATGTGTGAAAGCTCAATAGTACAAATATGTAATAAAGCTCGAGGACACAGACAGCTCATAAGTGGACCAGAGCCAATATTAAAAACTTATTTAAGGAATATATTAGAAGATAAAACTATATTGAATTTTTGGGCTATATAAAATATAAGGAGGATAACCTATGCTATTATACGATTTTGAAGTATTCAAACACGACACTTTATTAGGAGTATTAAACGAGGAGACAGGAGAAGTTACCCAGTTGTGGGATATTGATGAAATCAAATCGTTCACTAGAAAAAATTTAGAAAACATTTGGGTAGGTTATAATTCTGCACACTACGATCATATATTGCTACACGGAATTCTGACTGGGAAATTAACCACCGAGGACAGAGTTTTTGCGTGTAGCAATTCTGTTATTCACGCACAGGATTATGATATACCCGTATTTAATGTACTAGGGAAATACGACATTACAGACTTTTATCAATCTCCGATATTGAGTTATGACGTTATGGGTGACGGTTCATTCTTCTCATTGAAACAACTAGAAGGTTTTATTGGAATGAGTATAGTTGAAAGTGTTGTACCATTTGATATAGATAGAAAATTAACACAAGAAGAAAAAGACGACGTTGCAAAATATAATAGAGCCGATTTATTTGGTACACTAGAAAGATTTAAACAAAGAAAAAATACATTCAAAACTAAAATGTTATTAGTAAAAGAATTTGGACTACCTATAAATTATGTATGTAAAACAAACGCAAAACTAACTGAGACTATTTTGTTATCACGTAATAAAGGTGTAAATACTAGAGCTAGAAAGAATTTTCAATTATCTACATTACCTTGTAATTGGGACGTACCAGAAATAAAAACAGTATTTGAATTTTTCTTAGAAGCGTTGCACGAATTAGAAAAGCATAAATGGGATACGAAAAAATGTGATAAAACAAAATTGAGTTTAGTAATAGATATATTGGGGGTAGAGCATACATTTGCACTTGGAGGAGTACACGGAGGAATTAAAAATTATATATGTAGACCAGAAGATGGAAAAAGAATTATTTGGGTAGACGTGTCTTCACTATATCCTAATATATTAGTACAATGGGATTTATTATCAAGACAAATTGATAAACGTGGTGTTGAAGCATTTGGAGATATGGTTCAAGTTCGTATGGATATTAAAAAGAAAATGCACGACGATAGTTTGAGTAAAGACGAAAAGAAAACATTAAAAGACCAAGCTGCAAGATATAAACTTATATTGAACACAACTTCTGGGTGTATGAAAGATAAATTCAAAAAGATTTATGACCCCGAGTATAATACTAAAATGTGTATGTTAGGACAATTATCATTATTAGATTTAATATACAGACTTCATAATGCAAAAAGAAAAGAGAGAAAGAAACCTGCGTGGGCAGTAGATAGTAGTACAATTCACGGAATAAAATCACCATATCCAACGGAATATTTTAAACTTATTCAATCTAATACTGATGGTATTGCATTAGAATTATTGACAGATGACGCAGAAGATATAATTGACGAAGTGTGTAAAGATTGGGAAAAAGATTGGAGATTTAGTTTAGAGAAAACGGTGGCTGATAATTTATACGAAAAAGATGTTAACAATTATGTATTTAGAGACGCAGACGGAAAAATAAAAGTTAAAGGAGCATATGTGACAAAATATGATGATGGTAATGAACAAGATACGCTATCAATTCTTGCTAAAGCTGTTGTAAACTATTTCCTTGACGGCACTGATATTAGGACAACTATTTGTAATCCAGAAAATCCAGCAACTGATTATCAGATGATTAAGAAGCTAGGGAATATGTACGATACCCCAACTTGGAAAAAAGAATCTGGAGACGAGATAGTACAGAAAGTGAACAGGATATTTCCTAGCGTGGATAAAACTCTTGGTGGATTATTTAAACACAAAAGAGATAAAGAAATAGGCTCACTAGATAAAGTTGAAGGTACACCAGAACACGTACTAATAATTAACACTGATATACGTGGTAAGAAAATAGGAGAATTAGATAATATAGATTATGAGTGGTATATATCAGAAGCTCAAAAACGTATTAACGATTTCTTAGGAATTAAACCAGAAAGAAAAACAAGAAAAAAGAAAGCAATTTAAGATAAGGTATTGACAAACTATAAAAAATTGTGTATAATGTTTATAAAAGAAGGAGGTTATAATATGGACTTAGAAGAATTTAAAAAAGACAGAGACGAAGCACTTGCCAGTGGAGACCCAGATAAAATGAGAGCATATTGCAAAAAATATAATATAGATATACCAGAAGACGAAAACACATTTTTAGCAGGTATGCACAAAGCTATTTGTAATATGTATTTAATGCCAGACACCAAAATTAGTTTAGACCAATATGAAAAAAGTTATAGTTGGCTTACTAGCAATGGTTATACACCGTCTATTATGGGAGGTGAAGAATAATGGACCCATTTGAAGACTTAATATTGTATGATATTGACCCAGATAGTATGACAGAAGTTGAAAAAGAAATACTTTATGACGAAATGATTGAAGGAAACGAAGGAGAAGATTATTAAAATTTAATTTAAGTAGATAGAAAGGTAGGAAATAAAAATGAATTTATTTGAAAAAAGAGAAGAAGAAAGAAGTGTAGCATATAATGTATACACTACAAGAGATTATTCAATATTCAAAAGATTAGTAGGAAACAGAGATATACCAGAGAGTAGAATTAGTAAAATAGTAGATAGTATTCAAAAAATAGGTTGGATACATAACCCTATTGTTGTAAATGAAAAAATGGAAGTAATAGATGGGCAAGGTAGATTGACCGCACTTCAAAGATTAAAAATGCCAGTGGAGTATATTATAGCTCCAGGTGCAGGAACTAAAGAATGTGTTTATATGAATATGAATATGGTAAACTGGAAACTTCCAGACTTTATCAAATCATACGCAGAACAAGGTAATGAAAATTATCAAAGATTATTAAAACTTATGAGTAAATATGCAAACGGAAACTTAGATATAATTTCAACAGCAGTATATAGAGTATCAAAATCAAAACATAGAGATATAAAAGAAGGTATTTTGCAACTAACAGAGGAGCAATATGAGGACGCTATACCTAGACTAGAATTTATTAAACCTTTATTAGAAAGTATTGACGAAAAGAAAATACCAGGAAGTTTAGTAACACTTATGCAAACAGTGATTTATTATTTTGATTATCCAGAAGTAGATAAGAAAAGACTTGCGTATAGTGTGGAAAAATACATTTACAACGCAACACCTTGGGTATTAAATACAGATTGTGAAAGAGAAGTTGAAAATGTATATAACTATAATATGAAATTAGAAGATAAAATTTCAATAGCTCATTTAGTTAAAGAAGAAAGAATGAGAAGACAATTAGAATTAAATAAAGCAAATCAAGCTAGAGCATTTGAAAGAACACAAAAAGGAGTACAAGGATTTATTGACAAAAAAGAGGAGGCTTAATTGTGAGTAAAAAATATAAAGAAATATTTAAACTTAAAAAAATGCTTGAGGACGCAGGAATTCCGTTCAGTTGGAATGAAGGTTGGGGCTACGACAAAGACAAATTAGAAAAACTTAAAAAAGTAGCTCCCGACCTAGTGGAGCATTATCAAATTTGTTATCCAGTTTTCGACCCCGAATATAGATGGATAAGTGTAATTGAAGGTTTTGGTACATTTGGAGCCGAGCAAGATAGATTAGAAATAATGGGAGGTTTTACTCCTTGGGAAAGATATGAGTATGAAAATGAACCTGTAATGGGACATTTAACTGCTCGTAATGTATTTCAAAGAATAAAAAATCATTGGGAGGAGCATAAAATATGAAAAAGAAAATAATAAAAATAGACGAAGAAACATTTGAAATTACTGAAATGTATGTAGACGTAGAGGAAGAAGAAGTAAAAGATGAGGCTGTTGGCGATGTAATATCTGATTTTGCAGAAGCATTACGTAAAGCTATGGGTTGTACTTCTGAACAATTTTACGATAAATATTTAGCGATGAAAAAAGCTGAAGCAGAATTTAAAGAAGTATATGAACCATTAAAAGCAAAAGTGATAGAGTTACACGAAGCTCAAAATTTACCAAAGAATGTAATTGTAGGTGGAGCAAAATTAACATATGTTTCTCCTAGTAATAGAAGCACAATAGATAGTAAAAGATTGAAAGAGGAGGAGCCTGAAATTGCAAAGAAATTTACCAAAACAACACAAGTCGCAGCAACCGTAAAATTAGAAGATATAGGAGGTAAATAATGAGTGATAGAAAAGCATATCAACGTGAATATTACAGAAAGAAAAAAGAAGAACGTAAAGCATATTTCAAAGATTATTATGAAAAAAATAAAGATAAAATAAAAGCTCGTAATAATAAAAATTATGCAGAAAATAAAGATTTACAAAAAGAAAAGAAAGATAATTATAAAAAATTTTACAAAAAGCACAAAGACGAAAGAAAAGAATACTATAAAGAGCATTATAAAAAGAATAAAGAAGAAAGACAAAAATATTATAAGGAATATTATGAAAAGAAAAAGGAGGCACAGTTAAGTGAAAACTGATTTATATGTGTATCAAAGAGTTACAGCAGACGATATATTTTATAGAATGAGTGGTACAGACCAACGTGGAGCATATTTGGGTTTTGATACGGGTACTGGGAAAACTGTGACCTCCCTTTCTGTTGCTGAAAAACTATATAAAAACCATATGATAAAAGGAGTTGTAGTTATCTGTCCCGTTTCTAAAGTTGACGATTGGAAAAGAGATTTAGAATACGAAGTACCTGAAATAGAAATGAAATTTGTGTCTAGTTTTCAAAGTGCGTGGAGAGAAAAGAACAAAGCAAAAATTGAATATGTATGTAAAATGGTAGACGCATTAGTAATAATAGACGAAGGTCATAAAATGAAAACTTATGATAGTAAACAAAGTAAGTTTATTCAAACATTGAGTGAAACTTATAAACCTTATATATTAGTGCTTAGCGCTACACCTCAAAACAAAAAATATATAGATTTATACCCACAATATAAAGCTCTGGGACACCCACTATTTAATATTAAACCAAAAGATTTTAAGCAAAGATTTTGTATTGAAGCTCAAAACTGGAATTTAGTTAGAGCAGGAAAAGCTCGTTTTCCGTTCAACGAAATCGTAGGATATAGAGAAACTGAAAAAATGGACGCTGCGGTCAATGATTATACATATTATAAGAAATATGAAAGTGAATATGACCGTCCTATCGAAATACCCCAGTCTTTTAAAATGACTTCTGATATGAAATATTTTAAAGAGAAAAAAGTATGGCCCAAAATGGACGAGAAAGCCCTTTTGAGCGCTTTAGAAAATGGAGACGACAAATTACTTGATGAGGATATAATAATCGCTAATAGACCAACCTTACACCATATTTATATGCGTGAAAGTTGTAGTGGATTTATATTCAATAAATTCTTAAAAGATAATCCAAAATTACAATGGTTAGAAGATTTTTTAGATGGAAACGAAGGACGAATAGTTGTGTTTACTAATTTCGTGAATGAAACTTATATTATAAAAGCATTATGTGATAAATTAAAAAGACATTGCGTTATTTATGATGGTGCGCATAAAGATTTAAAAGACTGGTATGAGCAAGATGATTGCGTTGCAGTGGTAAACGTAGTAGCAGGTGGAGCAGGTCTTAATGATTTTGCTAAAACAAATATTGCAATATTCTTCTCACCACCAGAAAATCATATAGATTTTGAACAAGCAAAAGGTCGTATAGACAGAATTGGACAAACAAAACAACCTGTGTATTATTATCTTCAAATAATGAATAGTGTAGAGCCTGCTATTTATAGAAATTTAAAAGACGGTAAAGATTTTGACGACAGAATGTTTAGTGAATGGTTAGAAAAGGAGGGGTAATATGGGACGTAAAAAGAAAAAAGAAGAACCAGAAATATATCATACCCCTTTTGGGTCAACTACTATACCACCATATCCTGAAATAGATTTAAGCCCTTATACGATTGAAACTACTTCATTAAGTGATAATACAAGACGTTTTATAACCACTACACACCCAGGGACATCTATCACTTACACAGGTTCGATAACAGGTGAACCACAAACGATATATTACCCATCTAAACACTGGGAACCTTATTCAACTACTTTAGAGTATGAAGATTTTATGAGACAAATTGGAAAAGAGGAGGAGGCAAAGGTGAAAGTAAACGTGGAAAACTTCAAAGGAAAACACGTATGCTGTGTAAGAGAAACATTAGATTTATTACCAGAAAGAATACTAATCACGCTATCTGCGGTAAAAGGTAGACTTATGATGGAAGTTGCTCCTATTCATATAAAAGAATTTCAATGTAGTATGACACCCGCAGTAAGAAAAAATATAATTCAAGCAAGTAAGCGAAATCGAATGTATGGAAAGAAAATGCCAATAATTGCTCGTTTTGATGAATACGGAAATCCATTACCTGAACAGATAGAATTAAATGACGCACCGGGTGTCAATATTAGAATTTTAGACCCAGCTGATTATGGTGAATTATATTTTGAAATGGTGGCTATTGAATTTCCTAGTAGTGACTACACTATGACCAGAGACCCATCTTGGTTTAGCTCTGATAGTTTGTTTAGTCCAGACGATATTCCGTTTTAAAAATTATTTAGAAAACAGACAACAAACCCATTGACGATTTACCCCTATTGTGATATGATATGCACAAAGGAGAAATGAGATATGGGAAAAGTAATTGCACTTATTTTTATTTTAGTTGTATTTGGTATATTATGGGCGTTTCCATTATGGGCGGTAGTAAATTTTGTATGTTGGGCATTCCATTTATCCTTTCATTTAACTTTTTTACAAGCATTCGCATTATGCTTATTGGCGAGTGTTATAAAAAGTTTATTATTTAAAAAGGAGGATAAATAAATAATGGAATTTGTATCACCAGTTAATCCAAAAAATATTTGGACTTTGTGTTTCAAAGACAGAGACGAAATGAACAGAATATTTTATGAAAATAGACCAATCGACCAAGAGGCTAGACTACACGGAATAACAGAGTATATTTCACAAACTATTTATATTGATAAAGATTTAGACGGCTTTCTTTTAGGAAAAGCGTTAAGACACGAACTTACACACGTTTACTTATGGGAAACAGGACAACAAGATAGAGTTTTGAATGAAGAAGAAACAGCTGATTTTATGAGTGTTGCTGGACCAGTTATATGTAAATGCGCTGACAATTTAATGCTTAGACTAAGAGAGGGGTTATATAAGAATGGGGAATTATAAACCACACAAAGAGAAAGCTATTGAAAATGAAATCAAAGAATATATAACAAATCTAGGTGGATTATGTTATAAAATTCACGGTGGAGACTTATATCAAGAAACGGGTATACCAGATTTATTATGTTGTTGGGGAGGATTGTTCTTCGGTATAGAAGTTAAAGACCCAGGAGGAAAACCTAGTGCAATTCAATTAGCACAAGGGGTCAGAATTAAAAAAGCTGGAGGACATTTTATTATTGCAAAAAGTTTACAAGACGTTAAAGACTATGTAGAAAGAGAGGGGCTAATCGGACTATGAGTATGTATGACAAAAGCTATTGTAGTTGTAATTGTGAGGATAAAAATTGTGAACGTAATTTAAAGTATAACAAACCAAAAACTAGAATTTACACAGTATCAAAATTTGATGAAACTAATACAGACCCTTTACACAAACGTTGTCCTTGGAGAATAAAGAAAGGAAGTTAATAATGGAAGAAAAATTAAAAGAATTAGAAAAAGAAAATCATAATATGAAAGAGCAACTTCAAAACTTCATTCCTCGTAGACGTGTACGTAGAGTTTATAAAATGTTAGGTAAAATATTAGACGAAGATACTGATACTACTTTCTATGTAACTATGTTAAAGGATTTTATAAATAAAATAGAAAAAGAAGGAAAAGCTGAAGCCGGTCAAGAAATAAAAACAGCTATTGAACACCTGCTATCAGTTAGAGAAAGATAATGATTTATTTTACAAGCGACCTACATTTAGGTCATAAAAATATTATTGAATATGAAGATAGACCTTGGAAGACAGTGGAAGATATGACTATAGGTCTTATTAAAAATTGGAATGGGGTAGTTAGACCAAACGACGAAGTATATATTTTAGGAGATTTTGCGTTTCAAAATTCATATATGACACCGTTTTTAATAACAGACGTATTAAGTCGATTAAATGGAAAAAAGTATTTAATTATTGGAAATCACGATACATATATAAACAAGCAAGCATTTAATCCTAGATACTTCGAGGAGATGGTTCACTATAAAGAGCTAAAGATAAACGGTAAATTTATAATTTTATCACATTATCCAATAGAAAGCTGGAATTGTAAAGAACACGGAAGTATTCACTTACACGGTCATACACACAAACCAGATAACCGACCTGATATAAATAGATATAACGTGGGGTGTATGTTATATGATTATAAACCCGTGACACTAGATTATTTATTGAAAGGAGGGTATCTGAAATGTTAAATTTTGAAGAATTCACGTCACTTGTCACAAACTTATATATGAGTAAAGACGATTATACAATCGAATTTAATATGTGGGATGATGACGGTGGAGGCACGTTTGAAATACATAATATCCACGAATTTGGAGAATTTTTAATGAATAACGTATCAATGGGAAGATTAAGAGAAAAAGAGTATGGTATTCAAATCTTGAAAATTGTATTACCAACGGAGGTGTAATTATGGCTATGTTTCCAGTATTTATGATTGGTGTAATCATTGGTATTGCTCTATCTTATGCGTTTTATAAATACAAAGAAGACGTACCATCACAAGTAAAAATTCAAATGCAAGAAAGACAAATCAAATCACAAGAAAGTGATAATAAAATGCTTAATGATTTAGTCGACAGGTTGTATAAGAAGATTGAAACACTCGAGACAGAATTAAAAGAACTTAAAAAATAATTGAATTTAATAGGAGGATTGAAATTATGAGTAGAAAACAAACAATGGCTCTAGTAATCGGAGTAGTAGTATTATTTATAGGAATGATTATATTTTTTGCAGGTACAACAATAGTGCCAACAGGACACATAGGAGTTGTAACATTGTATCAAAATGTTCAAGATAAATATTTAGACGCAGGCTTTCATTGGATTAAACCATTCGTTGAAGACGTACACGACGTAGATATAAGAACACAAAAATATTCAAATACTGTTGAAGGAAGTGCAAAAGACCTTCAAATTGTAAATATAACAATGTCAATTAACTATCAAATTAAACCTGAAAAAGTAACAGAATTATACGCAAAAGTAGGAGAACATTATAACGACGTAATATTAAACCCTGCATTACAATCTAGTCTTAAAGCTAGTATGGCTCAATTTACAGCAGAAGAAATGATAACAAAAAGAGCAGAAGTTGCTGCTAAAATAACAGAAGAATTAAACACAAGACTTGATGAATACTTTTTAATTAGTGCTGTAAACCTAGAAAATATAGACTTTACAGACGAATACAATAAAGCTATTGAAGCTAAAACTACAAATCAACAAAAAGCTGAGGCTGAAAAAGCTCAACTTGAAATTATAAAAGTTCAAAATGAACAAAAAATAAATACAGCAGAGGCAGAAGCAAAAGTAAGAGAATTACAATCACAATCTGTAACTGATAAATCATTAGAACAACTAAGATTAGAAATACAAAGAGAAATGATACAAAAATGGAATGGTCAATTCCCTACAACAATGCTTAGCGACGACCCTACTGTGCTATTCAATATGAATAAATAATAGATTAAGGAGAGGATATAATGGCTACTCGTAAAGTAGAAACAGAAAACAACGCTTACGAAAAAATAGAAAATATCGTAATGAATAGAGTGTTTGTATTAGAAAATGAAAACGCACAATTAAAAAATGAATTAGCAGTAGCCAAAGCAAAATTAGAGGTCTACGAACGCTTAGCCAATATATCTGGGACTAAAACACAATTAGGTTTTGGTCCACCATTGGATAGAGAAGGAGGTATGTAATGACTATGACTACATTAGAAGGGAAAGATAAGTCAATAAGTATAACATTTTCAAATAATATTACAATAGTAGGTAGTAATAAATATGAGCTTAATTTACCTACTATAAGTTGTACGAAAATGGAAGACGCAGAATATATGCAAACTAGAATAAATGAATTTGTAAATAATCTTAGTCGTGAATTAGTAAAATAATATTACGAGGAGGTATTTATAATGAGAATATGTACGGGTACAGGATATGATATAGACCACTGTAGAGTGGAAAAAATGGGGTGTCCTGGTTGTGACCACTATAGAGAAGGAGGATTGAAAAATGAGCAGAAAGTTAGCAAGTGTGCAGACTGTCAAGGCAATAAAACCAATAGAAGGTGCGGATAGAATAGAGATTGTTCAAATCTTAAACTGGGATTGTGTGGCTAAAAAAGGAGAATATCGAGTAGGAGATAAAGTTATTTATTTTGAAATTGATAGCTTACTTCCAGATATTCCAGCATTTGAATTCTTAAAGGGTTCTTCTTGGTCACAAAAATTAAACAAGTATAAGATTTCTACACATAAATTTAGAAATCAAATTTCTCAAGGATTAGTTATGCCTTTACATAGTATTGACGATATTGAATTTCAAATCACAGGAAAAGTAACAAAAGTACCATATAGTTGTAAAGAAGGCGAAGACCTTACTGAATTATTAAAAATCGAAAAATATGAACCACCAGTTTCAAACGGAGCGTTAGGTGATATAATTCATCACGAATGGTATATACCAAAAACTGATGAGGAGAGAATTCAAGTTTGTGCAGCAGACGTTTTACCAGCGTATATGAATAGTGAACAAGATGATTGGTATAGCTCAATAAAACTTGACGGTACTTCTTGCACAGTTGGATTATTCGACGACGCATTTTTAATAGGTGGTAGAAATCAATTTTACAAAGACGAAAATATGTATACCACTACAGTTAATAAGTATTTTGAAAATGGAGCCAAAGAAAAATTTGAAAATTATAAAGCTATAAATGGTATATATGTAGCATTCCAAGGAGAATTATGTGGACCGGGTATTCAAGGAAATAAATTAGGACTTAAAGAAAAAGAATGGTTTATATTCAATGCCTTTGTAAGTAAAACTGGTAAAAATGGAAGCTATGTAAAATGTGATTTATTATATATGTTAAAATTATGCGAAGAATTCGGTTTAAAACACGTACCTCTAATTGACGCAGAAGATAAATTCAAATTTGACCCTGAGGAAACAGTAGATAATACAGTAGAAAAATTATTGAAATATGTTGATGATATAAAATATAGAAAATATTTTGAAGACGCTTCACCAAATCAAATTGCAGAAGGTGTCGTATTTAGAACAGAAGATATGACTTATTCATTCAAAGTTGTGTCTAATAAATATTTATTGAAAGGTGGAGAATAGAATGATACTACGAGTTTATTTGCACAGAACAAAAAAGCACGAGTTTGAAGTGGCTGACGCATTTGAAGTGAAAGTTGATTTAGAAAATCTGCCTGACGATAAAAAAGAAGATTTAGATTATATAAATTTAGGTTTTAAGAATGATTGTCAAAGATTGGCTCGTACAAGAGAATGTGTGCAAAAATATGGAACTGCTTATATATCTTTTATGCGTCCTCAATTTGAAGGTGACGAAAAAGATAATGGTAATGACAAAGTTTATTTTGATAACAAGGAAATGTTGTTTATGAAAAGAAAACCAAAACGCACTAGAAAGAAAAAGGAGACTGTAGTAAATGAAGAAAAAAAGAAATAAAATCATAGGTATTGATTTTGATGGGACGCTGGCTACAATAGTGTCCCCTTATCCTAATATAGGAGAGCCTATCCAAGAAATCATAGATTATATATTAGAAGAACAACGAAAAGGTGCGTATTTGATTTTAGTAACTATGCGTGAAGGAGTTGCACTAGAAGGTGCGTTAATGTGGTGTGAAGACCATAATATAAAATTTGACGCAGTGAACGATAATTTACCTCATATGAAGGATTGGTTTGGTAATAACCCACGAAAAATTTTTTGTAATGAATATATAGACGATAATAACTTCGGTGGAATTGATTACATATTAGAAAAATTACGAAAAAGAAAGGAAGAATAGATATGAAATATTGTTTTGGTACTGTTAGTTGGAGTGGTTATTTAGAAAGATATATAGATATTTTCGTAGATAACTATATAAGACTATTTAAGGAATTGATTAGAGTAGGAATAAATTATGTGGATATAGCAGACCCAGTAGTTGTATATGCAAACGATATAGAAGGTTTTACAACAGAAGAACAAGTGCAAAAATTATACAACGTGACTGGCAAAAAATTAGTATTAGTAAATGATAAACACAAATATAATCAAGAAAATATTATGTATTCAACAAGAAATAGATTAAGAGCTAAAGTTGGAAGTATGTATCCAGACGAGAAAAAAGTATTTTGGTATTTTCCTATTGATGACGCAATAAAGCAAGAAGACGCTGTTAAAGAGTTAGTGAAACTAGGAAAATCTAATAAAAAATCAGCGTGTATGTTCAAATTTTATGTTAATCAAGGCGGTAATAACTTTTTTGCAGGTACTACGCCAATTAACTCATATAAAGATATACACCCAGGAGACTGGGGTGGATACTGTGCTTACACCATACTTAAAGAAGAAGATTGTCCTTTATACCCAGAAATAGCAATACCAAATGTAGCTTTTTATGTAGCATTATATGAAGCAGGATATAAGCAATATGCTAGTGAAAAAGTATGTGTAGAGCATTTAAGACATTTAGACAGTCATCATTTTAAAACAAAAGACAAACCTATGTCACAAAAAGTGTCTGATTATTTATTGAAAAAAAGAGCTGAATTAGCAAAGAAAGAAGGAGAAGGAAGTAAATGACCGCAATTGATTTAATCATATTGTTAGGTGGTGTATTAAGTTTATCCGCTGTTTGGGATATATTCAACAAAATCATTTTTCCTAAAATCGTTCATCACGGTATGAAAGAAATAGACCGTAACCCCAAATGGATTACCTCAAAGTTGCAATATTATGGATTTAATGATATAGATATAGTATTGTGTGAAAGTAAATGGGGTATGCTACCTCGTTTTCGTGCAGGAAAAAATGACAAACTCGAATTATGGATTGACAATGATACGTCTACAAAAGACGTAGACGATATAGGACACTTAGCATTATGTGTAAAAGTAAAAGCCAAATATGGACTATGGTTCCCAGATAAACCTACTTATTGGTTGTCTATTTTATTATATATGTTAGACGGTGGAGATGTTAATATGGTGGATAAAAAACAACAAGAAACCTCTTGACTAATTATGCAAAATATTGTATAATTATATTATAGACTTCATCAAAAGAAAGGAAGAAATAGTTATGAAAGACTTATCCGAATATAGGACGCTAAATAAAGCCCACCTATATAGGGAATTTAAAGCTGAATATGGTTATCCAGAAATGCAAATAACTTCATATAGACGTGTTTTATATGGCGAGAGTACATACTTAGGTAAAGGACGCTCACCTTATATAGCTGATATGTTTAGATTTTTTAGCAAAAAACTTCACAAAGAATTTATTGACGTGGCGTATGACTTATTAGATTCTGAATTTTTTGGTAGAAAAAATACTTTCTTAGACGTAATTATTGCAGAAAAAAATATACCGAAAGAAAAAATAACAGAAACGTTAGGAGACAAAGCTGTCGCACTTGATAATATAAGATTGTGTGACCTAAATAAAGACAATCGAAAAATATATGAAGACGCTGTGAAGGAGGTATAGTATGAAGGCAAAAATAGAACCACGAGGAATAATTGAAGCATATGAAAATGGACAGTCTTTAAACTCGATAGCACGTGCCTTCGGTACATATCCAACAACAATTAAACGTATTTTAGAAAGAAATGATATAGAACTGAGACACGATATTGATAAAAAAGGGTCTCATAATAAATTAAACGACGGAGATAAACTAATTGAATGGGCAAAAGCACAAGATAGATTAGTCACAAGAAAAGAGTTAGCAGAAATACTTGGTAAAACAAGACTGTCACCGGGTTATTTTCAAAAATATCCTGAATTAGGTCAATATGTAGCTTCGTATGAACAAAAAGATATAACAAAATTCACAACGCAATTATTCACTTGGTTACAAAAAAATGAAATTTCATATTCACCAAATGATAGAAGCGCGTTAGAAGGTATACCCGTACAAGCAAAATTATTAGAAAAATATGATGGTATATTGATTGTGATAGATATTAAATCCAGTGCGATAAGTAATGCACGATATAAAGAAATGATACGCAGAAGATTGAAAAAAGCAAATGAAAAAGGACTAATTATGCTATTCTTAAAAGAAGAACATTTTGATGATTTAGATAGTATTAAAGGTTTATTAGATAGTCTAAAATATGCAAGGGAGAGATAGCCAATGGCTGGGCAAATGTTATATGTGAAGAAGGGGGAAAAGGACGTGGCAAAAGCGAGCGTAGTATTTAGCAAAGATAATGAATATTATACACCAAAATATGTAGTGGATTTCTTTTACCCTGACGGATTTGACTATGACCCAGCAACTTGTGAAGGAAAAGCCTTAGAGTTTGGCGTACCTCATTATGACACAATTGAAACAGATGGTCTTGCACAAGATTGGACAAAATATGATCGTATCTGGATTAACCCTCCATTTACAGATAAACACAAATTTTTAGCAAAGGCGGTAGAAACATATAATATAGCACACAACACTATCTATGTTTTATTTCCCATTGAATTTTTGACTACTGCTAGATTTCACGATTTACACTGTAAGTGTGAATTATTCGTACCTAAAGGTAGAATAAATTTTGAAAGTGGGTTAGGTAAAACTGGAAAAAGTCCTGCCTTTGGTAGTGTAGTAATAAAAATATCTGACAAAAATGTAATACATTACATTGAATTAAAACCTGGCAACAGTATAAAAGATATAACGCCCGAAGATATTACACTACCAAATACAGAAGACTTATCTAGTATTATAAAAAAGAAAAAGTCTTGGTATAGATAGGAGATATATATGTTAGCTTATCAATGTGAAAACTGTAAAAAAATAATTTTATGGGGAAGTGTAAACGAGTACAATCAACATTTTTGCGACGAAAAATGTTATATGAAGTATTGTGAAAAAAATCATTATGAAGCACACCCTGAAAAATTATATAAAATAAAAAGTATTTTCAATTAAATACCGCGGGGGTGGTGCAACGGCAGCACGATGGGCCCATAACCCATAGACGAGGTTCGATTCCTACGCCCGCAACCAAAAAAATTTAGTAGGTGATAGTTAGAATGTGGAAAGAATGTAATGTCTGTCCAAATTACGAAGTCTCAAAATACGGAGACGTTAGAAACAAACAGACTGGAAAAATATTAAAACAAAAATTAGATAAAAGTAATTGTCTAATGGTAAACTTATCTTTAGGAAAAAGAGGAAACGCCAAATATTATATCGTAGCTCGTTTAGTTGCTATGGCTTTTGTACCAAATCCTATGGGTTACACTTGGGTTAGACACATTGACGGCAACACTTTGAATAATGAAGCGAGTAATCTTGAATGGGTAAAAGAGCGTTGGTCAAGCCAAGCTCGTGGTGAACATTCTCATAATTCAAAACTTACAACAACAGAAGTAGAATGGTGTAGAGAAGTTTATAAACCTAGAGATAAAGAATACGGATTAACAGCTCTTGCAAAACATTTTAACGTATCAAACGCAACAATGTCTTATGTATTAAACAATGTCACATATAAATAAAATATTCGGGAGTGGTGAAATGGTATCACATAGCGCTTTGACCGATATATTCCTAGTTCGAGTCTAGGCTCCCGAGCCAGCCCGAAAGGGCGTGTGAACATTTTTATTGGTGCTAAATCACCAAAACTTTATTATATTCAACTCGAGCAGTTCGATTCTGCGACTACTATCTTAATTGACGTGGGGGAGTGGTGAAAATCCATTATAGGAAAGATTGAATATAATAAAGATATACGCTGGTTTAGCTCAGATGGTAGAGCAATAGTCTTGTAAACTATAGGTCCTCGGTTCAAGTCCGAGAGCCAGCTCCAGATAGCCTTGGCGCTGTCACCTTGTTGTGAAGGTCAGTCACAACAAATCAACTAGAGTAACAATAAGCCGTAATCTGTATGCACGAGATTATTGAAAACCCTGATATGTGGTAACAAACTTTACCTAGAGCATACACGAGCAGTGGGTAAATACCGACAATCACCGCTGGGGAGGGTTAGTTGTTTCACCCCAGCCATTATATTAAAAAGGAGAATAATTATGTATTTCATAACAACCATTGAAACTAAAAAAGGTGAGGTTAGTGATACTAGATGTGTAGGTTATTTTGATACATTTGAAAAAGCTGAAAACGCCGTATTATATAATTCTTGCGATATATGGGAAACTTGTTATGATTATGCTGTAATTGAGAATATTCCAGAAGGATTATATCAATATGATTTTCACCCAACGTGGTATAAATACCACAAACCAACCTCTGGGTATACGAAATGTGAACAACCGGATTTTGTAAAAGCAGTTAGTAGTGTAGGATATGCTATTGGTTAGGAGGAATAAATGAGTAAGGTATTGATAATTGGATATGGTACAGTAGGACATAATTTAGCAAATGAATTAAAAGACTTAAATCCTGATATTGTGGACAAATACAAATCAGAAGTAAATACTATAAAAAATATTAAATATGATTTAGGCTTTATATGTGTAGATACTCCATTAAAAAATAATGAATTAGATATAACAGAAGTAGAAAATGCTATAAATGAATATGATTGTAATATTTATTGTATTAAATCTACTTGTCCTGTAGGCACAATAAAAGCACTATCATATAAAACAGAAAAACATCTGGTGTTTAGTCCTGAATATTATGGTGGCACAAAACATTGCAACAATTACCAATTTGATTTTACTATTTTAGGTGGCAGCAAAAAAGATTGTAATATTATTATTCAAATATTATTACCTTGTTATGACGGAAGACATATATTCAAAATTGTAGAACCAGAGCTTGCTGAATTAGTTAAGTTTATGGAAAATTCTTTCTTAGCAACTAAAGTTAGTTTTTGTCAAGCATTTTACAACGTGTGTAAAAAAGAAAAACTTAATTATAGTGAATTAAGAGAGTTGTTTGTTTTAGACCCAAGAGTAAACCCTTCTCATACTTTTGTGTACGAAACTACACCATATTGGAATAGTCATTGTTTAAATAAAGATGTACCTGCAATAGCAAATCAATATGATATGGATTTATTAAAAGCAGTAATCAACTTTAATGAAAAGCAAAAAGGTAGCGTCTTCTAGGGCCTAGTGCCTAAGGAGGCGAGATTATGAGTAGAAGCTATAAACATTTTCCAATTTCAAGAATGGTTTTATGGGGTAGGTCTATGAAAAAAGGAAAACAATATGCTAACCGTAAAATCAGAAGAAAGTTAAAAGACCCTAATGTTGAAGTTGGTAATGGTCATTATTATAAGCGCATAGGGTTAGATAGTTGGGAATTGTGGGAATTCAAATTTTTAGAAACAAAACAAGACGCAATAGACCGTTGGGAACAAGACCAAAAAGAATTAGCAAATGGAGTAAGACGGTTGGAGAACGTTGCACGATTGGAGTTTAGAAGACGCAATCAATGATTGGGCTAAATTCCATAAAAGAAAATAGGGGTCGGTTAGCCCCTTCATATGGCGCTTGGGGCAGTCGGTTAAGCCACCAGCCTTTCACGCTGGGGTGTCGAGTTCAACTCTCGAAAGCGCTACCAAATGTGCCGAGATGGGTGAGTGGTTTAAACCAACGCACTGCTAACGCGTCGACCTAGTAACAGGGTCCGCAGGTTCAAATCCTGCTCTCGGCGCCAAAATATTTATGAAAAAGGATTTAAAATGAAATATAAAGAATTTGTAGATTGGTGTAACCAAAGAGCTTGCGACGGTTGTTGGTCCGCTGGAACAGCTATATATTGTATTGGTGTTTGTGAAACTATAAACGCAGAGCATTTTTGGAAACGTGAAAAAATATGGAAAGAAAAATACGAAGAAGAAGTTGTCAGAGACGTAGTCGAAGTTATAAACGAAAAACGTAGAGAAATGGGTTATTGTTAATATGGGCGGGTAGTCCCGTAAGGAGCGGGGTTGGACTGTAAATCCAATGTCTAGCGACCCGAGTGGGTTCGATACCCTCTCCGCCCACCATTAAAAACAACCACGCCAAGATAATTCCATATATAATATGAGTTTGGTTGTTCTCATATTTTAATATGCCGTCTGTCCGGGTGGTGAGGGCGCTGCCTTGAAAGCAGTTGGTCGGAAACGACTTGCAGGTTCGAGTCCTGTGGACGGCGCCAAAGACAAGGTAAAGTCTATAAAACCCTCCGACAGCAGGTCCCTTGTGTCGTAAACAAAAGGGAGTTTAGCGTGGCTAGTAGCGAGACGTCACATTTCTGTTCTAGGGAATAGCCCCTGTGACGCACGAGGAATATGGTAGCTCCATATTGAAGATGGGCAGATAAGTGTTCTTCCACACAGGCACTATCTTTGTTGGCTGGCGTCGTTATAACGGTCCCATACGGAGGCGCACAGTGTGACGTTTACCGCAAACGCATTTACTTATCCTCCTTTCTAATTGGATAATTAAATTAAAATTGCGGGCGTTGCAGGCGGGATATAAAGTAAACCCGCCATACTCCTTATATAGAAAAGAGGTAAAATGATGGTTGATTTAACTATAAAATTTTTGTTAATCGCTTTATTAGTATTACAAATTGTAGTATTGGTGCATATGTTAATATGCCAAATCAGAAGAAACAAAGAAGATAAAAAGTTTTGGGAACAAATGGGTGAAGCAATTAAAGACCAAGTAAATAGATATAATAAATTATACCCAGATGAGCCACTAAAATTAGAGGAGGATAATACAAGTGAACAGGATAAATAAAACTCCTGGTGTTGTATATTCAGAAAAAGAAAGACTAAAGAATAATAACGAACTAATTTCACAATATGATAAACGCATTGTCGATATGCTTCATAAAATTGAATTTTTTGACGCAACACCAGCACAAGCCTATAAAATGTATATGAAATTACAAGGGTTTTTAAGAAAAAAACGTGATTTAAAAAATTCAGGAAATATTTATGTACCACGTACAGAAACAGGAAACTATATCATAGATGGTAAAGTTACAAAGTTAAAAAAGGAGAATAATAATGGAAATAGACGAAGAAATAAAAAATGAAATAGGCGCTTATGCAAGTATTATCGTTGGAGCATTACTTGACGGAGGAAATATGTTTATGAATATTCAAATAGAAGAAGAATATTCACAATATGATGTAATGTTTATGTATAAACCAAATAATTTTGGTAATCACCAAAGAGGTATAACAAGTAATGACTTATTGATTGGTGTGGTAGGGTTTGGTGCTTATGGATTTAATATAAATATTCCAGATACTGACCCAAGTTATTATCGTGAAAAACTAGGTGTAAGTAGCAATTTCTTAGCGTTTTTATTTAATGAAGTTAGAAGAAGACTAAACGAAATAAAATAATTTTAAAAAAGTCAATAAAGGTATTGACTTTTTATTTTTTATAATATATAATACAAACATAATAGAACAAGTAAGTCGTTTACAGGATTAAACGCGATAATCAAATAATTAGTAATTTTTTTACTGATATAAATAATCCTGTAGACCTTCAAAGAGGTCTATTTTTAATTTAATAGAAAGGAGGATACAGGATATGAAACTATGGATTTATGGTAAGGTAATGTCTGGTAAAACAACATTCGCTTCACAATTTGAAAATGCGTATATTATTTCAACTGACGGAAATGCAGAATATACATTCCCACCAGAAAGAATATTAAGAGTGAGAAATTACAAAGAGTTGAACGACGCTATTGCAAAACTTAAAACAATAAAACCTGAATGGGTGGTTGTTGACACTACTTCATACTTGATTGACTATTTGAGATTTTATTGGTGTGATAAAAATGGTGTTGAACACGAATCAGAAATTGCTTACAAAGGTTACACAATGCTTAGAAGTTTTTTATGGGAAAGTATTTTCTCAATCGCAAATGCTTTTGACAATGTAATGTTTATCTCACACGAGCAAGAAATAATTGAGAAAAATAAATTCGGTAGAGAAATTTCTAAATTCCAACCTGTGTTTGAAGAAAAACTTAGAGACCAAATGTCTGGACTTATGGGTATAATAGCAAGGACTGTTAAATCTATAAGCGAAGATGGTACAGCAAGATATGAGTTACATATTTCAAATTCAGACGACGAGTTTGGTGGTTCAAGACTACCAATTAAAAAGACTGCAATACCTTTGACTAAAAAAGATTTTGACGAAAACTTTAAAAAATTATATGACGCTGAAAAAATAGTTATGGGTGAAAAAGACACAGAAGCAAAACCAGCTGAGGAAAAACCAGCTGAAGAAAAACCTAAAAGACGTTCAGTTATAGGTTAATAAAATATTTTTAAGGAGGAAATTATTATGGCAAATAATGGAATAGATAAAGAAGATTTATCAGAATTAAACGCAATTTTCAAAGAAATGGGTGGTGTAGATAAAATAGAAGACTACACAAATAATTTTGAAAATTTACCAGACGGAAACTATGTAGGAGAAATAGAAAAGGTTGAAGCTAAAAATTCAAAAAATAGTGGTAAACCAATGATTACTATTACTGTAGCAGTAGAAGGTGGAAAGAAAGAATTTAGACACTTAATGCTAGCTGGAGAAAACTTAGAAAAAACACGTTCTGCTATTGCTAGAACTGTATCTCAATTAAAAGAATTAGGTGTAGACGTTAGCAGCAACGATATTTCAACTATAACAGATAATGCTTATGAATTAGTAGGAACTAAAGTTAATATGGAAATCAAAACAAATAATAATTTCAGAAATGTTTGGTTAACTCTTGCTTAATATAAATTTGATACCGGTGTAAAAACCGGTATCATTTTTCTTGTTCATAATATTCATCTATAATTTTTTGTGTTTTTCTTTTTTCTTCTGCTCGATTAAATCTTCCTTTTTCATCAATACTAAATTCAATTGGTTTTACTTCAAACGGTAATTCTAAATCGTCTACAAACACAACAGCACATTCATCCACTTGTCTTTTATATTCTTGAAATAGTGCATTCATATAACCTTGAGCTTGTGGTGATTGTTGGTGAAACCATTGATGGTTTTCTGCGGAAAGTAACGCTCCATTTTCAACTGTAGCTTTTCCACCATCTTTTTTCATTCTGATATGATGATAGGTTAATTGTTTCATTCTTTTCATTTGCCCTTTACCTGTGTATCTTCTTGGTTTATCATCTTTTCTCAAATGTAATTTTTCAATGAAACATTCTTTGCCATACCTTCTTATCAGCTCTTGTTTTGCACTTTTATTACTCATTTATTATCTTCCTCCCATTTACTTTTAATTATAAATTCAATGAGAAAGTGAACAGTTTTTAGACGGACCGTTTTTAGACTCATCAATGCGTCTTAAAATGACTCAATCTGATTTCTGTTCACTTTTTGATGTCGTAGCTTGTCATTTTTTGTCGAACCCTGTCAAAATTTTAACAAACGGTATTAAAAATAGGGGTAAAATCACCATATAGCGTTGTAAGGCTTTAAAATGCCCGTATAGCGATTTTACCCCTTAGGAGTATAACTTTATTATTTTAATATATAAAAACGATTTACGGCAATTTTGACGCGTCTGTTAGGTTACATAATTATAAAATTTATAGGTAGAAATCATTTTTTACATTTTTAGTTTTAAGTTTCCAAAACTGGACAATTTTCTGTTCACTTTTTAATAATTTTGAGCTAGTATAGCTTGAATATCAATTTCTGTATTTAAACTACAAGTTCTAAAAATATAAGTTGGGTTATCTTGTTGGTCACGGGTAAAGGAGGTGCATACCCCCATTGTCCCGTCTACGTCAAATCCCATAAAACCTACATCAACAAATCCAGAAATTGCAGTTATTCGTGAAGCGTCTGTAATTGTTGTAGAATTTCCTATTGTTCTTGATAGTTTCGTTGTACTTATTGTACCTATATTATTAGCCATAACCATTACCTCCTCTATCTATTTTGGTCAATCTTACTATTGTGCTTACACCATTATTTATACTTACCACTACGTAAATATGACCCACACTATCTGTTAATATAAAGCCGGCTTGAAGCGTTCCAGAAATTATATTTATATTTGTATTATCAACGGTTGTACTTGTACTTAAACTTAACGTTGTATACCCAATATCATTTCTTTCACTATCAACTGAATATACTGCTCTCAATGAAGTAGAACCTTCGACTGTAGTAACTACCGTGGTTGGGTCGTGTATATCTATGATTGTATCAGTATCACCTTCCCAATATTGAAATGTCATACCACTAATTGTATCAGCAGTAATATTTACACGTGTTCCATTTTCATAAAATCCTGAAGTTTCACCTGTACTATCAATTGTTGCGTTTGTCAAACCTAATTTATATGAAGCTATATAATTAGCTTTTAATCCTACCGCAGTAGCAGGCATTCTTATATAAATAGGATTGTCATAAGTACCCGGTACTAATGGGTTGAACATTCCTCCGTCCCACAATTCAATTTGTGTAATTGGTGTATAGTTTCCTGGAAGCACCGTCCATCTCGTAAATGCGTAATGGACTAGGTCTGTGTTAGTTTTTCCAAATCTAATATCTACACGTTTGTCTTTATAAACCGTAGCGCTAGTATCGCTTTCACCAATTAAACCATCTTCCAATATAATCTGCACAGCACCTTTTCTCACTGTACTACCTTGGAAGGTAGTTGCTACTTTAGGCATAGTTAATGTTGTAGTATATGGGAAATCAGGTGGGTTAGTTCTGCTTATAATGTCTGTCAAATCTTCTTCAGATGAATAAGCATACGCTGACCAACCACCGAAGTAATATTCATCTGGAAATGCGGTCATTCTTATCTCAACTTCATCTCCAACATAATAATCGTGAGGTTCTGTTGTCCAATGTTCAGTCACTACTTCATCTCCAGTTTCTGGGTCAGTAGAAGTTGTTGTATATTTCATTTCTCCATATATACCAGCTCGGTGTAATGTTACTTTTGGTCTAGCACCTTCGTCAATATAATTTTCTGTAATTTCAATGTTTACAGAAGGTATTGTCATTTGAATAGGTGTTATTAAAGCACTTGTACTTGCATAAGCTAAATCTCCAGTCCATTCATAAAATTCTTTACCTGGGTCTGGACTACTTGCGTATACAGTTACTTGGTCTCCAATAGGTCTTGTGTATTGTGTGGTTGAACCGTCTTTTCTATGTACGGTAAGTGTACGTTGTTGTGTGGTGTCTGGTACATAAAAAGTAGCCTTTATCGTACAATCACTTCTTAATTTTGAAAGTCTTGTAGTCTCCGCAAGTGGGCTATAAATTTCAACATAGTTTGTATTTGTTTGCAATACACCATTTATGTATATTTCCCATTGTAAAAACTGATGTCCATAAGGTACAGAACCTTGTTTTACTCTAATATTGTTTGGTGAATCTCGTAAAATAGTAGCACTATCTACCCAAGTATCTCCATTTTGAATTTCACCATCTATCATCGTCACAGTAAACCAAGGGATTGGTGTATAATTACAAGTTATTATACTGTCGCTAGTTCTTGCATATATTCTGGTTGAAGATGAATTTGTATTAGCGATTTCTGCGTCTCCTGAGGTTAATGACCAATGATTAAATTCATATGTGTCTGGAGCCGTTCCAGAGCTTACTGATATTGAATCTCCTTGTCTAACATTGTAAGTGTTGCTTCCTGAATTTGTTACTACTGTTATTTTCCTCATATTGTAATTAGCGGTTACAGTACCGTCTCCTCTACCTAATTTAACAGTAGTATTAGCACTATAAGAATTGTTAATACTATAAATATTTGAAGTTGACCAGTTAGAAAAATCTCCTAAACTTGTATCCGCTGAAATATTTACGGGTTGTCGTTCTTTATAATCCCCTGAGCCAGTACCATTTACAACAGTTAAATGGTATGTTTCTTTTTCTCTATATTCACAAGTGATTGTTGTATCTCCTGATACATAAAATCCATAACTTGTAGAAGTGCTTACTTGGCTGCCGTCTTTTAGCCATCTTACAAATAAGTAATCTCCAGCTTCCTCGTTTGTTGAACTACTCCAATAATTTCCCGATAAAACTCGAGATTCGGTAGTCGCACCTCCATTATTTCTGTTCACTAAAGTTACAGTGTATGTTGGGTAAAAATCGTATCTAGCCTCAATAGTTCTATCATTTGCTCCTGCTGTAATATCCAGTGTTGTGCTTGTGCTAATTCTTGTATCATTTTCATACCAACCATTAAACCTATAATCTCCTACTGACGAATTAGTTGTAAATCTTTGTTTACGTCCTTGTACTAATTGGTTTACAGAAGTTCCACCACTATTATCTTGATTAGTAACAGTTATAGTTCTTATTGGAGCATAATGTCCTGTGATAATTGCATTACCATCTCCAACAGTAAAAGTGTTTGTATGATTTCCTAGTGCGTCGGTACTGATACTACCTACTCCTTCAATTGTCCAATTCAAAATACCTTGTGAACTATCTGGTGGTGTTGGTACTAATGTGTAAGATGTGCTTTGCCTTAATCCACTAGCTTGTTCAACGTTTGAATTATTTACTGTGATTAAACCATCAATTACTTGTACGCTGTTATAAGAATATACATACTCAAAATGTGCTGTGAAAGTTAATGCAGTGTCGGGCATTGTGAATGAGCCATATGAGCTATGTATGTCTGTTAAATAACTTGTGTTACCTGACCAATATGAAAATCTATAATGACTTGGTACACTCGCAGAAATATGTACGCTTGTACCGTATTTATAAATACCTCCACCTGTACCACCATTAACTGTTAAATAATGACCAGCTGCGTCACGATAAAATGCGGTTAGATTTACGTCACAATCAGGCATTGTTAATATTGATACGGAAGGGTCTTCCGCGGTTGTTACACCTACTATTTGAGATAACGCTTCACTTGTTCCTTGCCACTCATAAAATTCCATTCCAAATGGCGCTACTGTGGCGATAATCATAACTTCCTGTCCTGCAAAATAAGTTGCTGTACTTGGACCACTACTAGCAGTTGGTGAACCACTTGTTGAAATATATCCATTTGTAATTGTCAATGTTCTAGGTATGTGTGTTTCAAAATTCGCAGTATATGAAATATCTCTATAAGGCATTGTGAAAGTGGCTTCTTGTGTCTCACTATCTGGACGTAGTAATAATAAATCTTGTGCATTACCACTCCAATCTCTAAAAGATTGATATTGTGCAAATTCACCATAAGGTACTCCTCTTATTGTAACAACTTCGTCTTCTGCAACTAATGCTGTGCTAGCGTTAATACGTTCAGTTGTACCATCGTCTCTTACTATTTGTGTGATAATACCATTTACAATTTCCACATTCCAATAATCTAATGGTAACTTTGGCTGGTCGTGCATTAGATATAGCGCAAACTCTAACTGATTGGCTAATACATAGTTAGGTTGTGTTGCACTAGCGTATATATTAGGCAATTGGTCTGCTATTGCGGGATTTCGTTTAGATAAATCTACTAACTGTTTAATATTACTTACAATTCTATCTATTTCTGTTTTTGTAGGCACCATATTTTTCTGCCAATAATTATTTTCATAAACTTCAATATCTGGCGCTGTACGTACTATTTTTTGTTGCACCATCCATTCTGCGCAATATGCAGTGTTTTTTTCTAATCTGTTTAAATCAATATCATTCCAACAACCTTTTGGATTTTCTTGGTCTGGGTCTATTTGGACGGCTTTTACACTTCCTAATGTTCTATCATAAATTGGTTCAATCCACGTTCTAATCAAGTGCAATCACCTCCATATCTCCTGACCACGTACCATCAAAAGTCCAGTGGTTTCTTAATATATAAACAGGCATTTCTGCTGTAAATTGAGTTTGAATTATACCATAATCTCCTGCATTTACTAGGGGTTCTCCTCTACCATTATAAGTATATTTGAATTTCTTTTTATACCATTCTAAATATTTATTTTTAATAAATTCTGATTTATTATTAGCCGTTATGTCATATTGCATTACTTGTGTATTTAATATCAAACTATTACTTGTTACATTTCTTTCTTGTATAGTTTTTATATTTATAGGATAACCTATTATCTCAACTTTAACTTCTTCTCCACCCGAAAAACCTATAAGAGATATGAGACCTCGTTTACTATAAAGTCTAATAGTACCAAGTGATATAGCTTGTAAGACAGATTGTGAATTTTCATCTGACAGTCTTGCCCCTATCACATATGCGTCACTATATGTTACTTCGTTACTTACTGACGTACACGTAGCGGTTGCAATAACTTTACAATGACTATATACGTTACCAGTTGTTATAGCGGAATTATTTGCTACAAAATTATCTACGTCACCTGTCTGTTCTAATTGAGCATAATATTTTGGCATTGATATTTGTGATATATTATTTATAACATTTAACTGTTCAGCAGCTGGTATACTTTCAAAATCTGTATAATGCCAAGTATAAGAATTTGTAAATGTCGAAGGATTTGAAATATCTAAATTTGCAAATTTAATATGTCCATTATCTTTTATCAAAAGTGTTGCACCAACTGAAAATGCTAATAATTGTAATACTTCTTTACAAGTAACTTCTGGGATTGGCACGTTAATACGATAATTTCCAAAATTAGTATCGTTTATATCTGTTGAAAATTCAACTGAATTTAGGTCAAAACCTTCATAAATCAGTATATCATTTACTATTTCAGACACAGTGCGTTCCCCGTTAGGATATATGTCTGTTGTATAAGTTTCTTCCATTACGTCTAAAAGTGAACCACAAGTAAATGTTGCACTTTCGTCTGCATTTGCAGATACGTCCATAAGTCTTAATTCTTTCCAATTATCCCATTCGATTTCAACACCTTCCCCTAATTCATAATTGATTACTGGAAAAGCATTTGCTCTTTTTACGGTTGCAACTCCTATATAACGTGTAACTGGGTTTCCGTCTTCATCTACTACTGGGTTTCCTTCGTCGTCATAAACTTGCTGTTCAACTGTTGTATATTCCATTTCGTCTTCCATTTTTACAGTACCATCTTGATTATATTCATAACCAAATACATTATATCCATTTCTAAATCTAATTCTAGTTTGTCGAGTTAAGTTTATATAACCATTTTCTGGATTATCTATATTATAAAATCCGTCATAATTATTCACGTCAAAGCTAAATGTCCTTGAAGGTAACGTGTCACATACATACGAAGTTTTATCATCAAAGTCTACATTTAATACTGCGTCTTGGTCTAAATAAATAGTTTTACCAAACATAATGGTACTTACACGAATACGTCTGTGTCTAAATCTTGTTTTAATAAATTCTATTTCTAAATAACTAATATTATTTGTGTTTATTTCAAAATTAACAGAAGGTAAAGTTTCTAATGTATGCGACCCATTCAAATCCTCCCATTCAATTCTTTCTGTAAATGTAGTAACTTCTGTATCACTTGCGTTATAGCAATGAACCTTAATACTCTTTGGATAAGCACTGGGTACAGCTGGATTTAGTATTATTGAAAAATTTTCAATATTACTTGTGTGTGCTAAATTCACTCTCATTTTTGGATTAGTTTCAAATTCTCCATTTTCATTTGAAACACTTTCTGAAACATATCCGTCTATTGGTGTACCTTGATATACAATAAATCTACCGTCTAATAACCACAAATTTTCTTCCAATGTTGCAACTGTTCCACTATTATATTTATCTAAATCAGTAACTGCGTCTATATTACAAATGTCTAATTTATCAGTAGAAGTTACATTGCTGATTTGAATACTTGTGTCTGGTGTATACATTATTATATCAATATAACCTTCTTTTCTTGTCCTAGCTTTTAAATGATTTTCAAAATCAGCTCTATCCAAATTTCCATATGTATCTCTATGAACCGCCATAACCTACCTCCTTTCTATTTTTAATATCCCATATCTATCAAATTACATTTAACATCTTTGTACCATATTGGACGTTTTGCATATAAATAATTTCCTCCAGCTGTATATTTTATAGTTTCCCATTCACACGGGGTGGCTTCAAAGTCACCCCAGTAGAATTTTCTTTTTATAAATTGTTCATATTCATCATCCCAGTACCATAATTCACATTCAAACTTTGCAATCTGTTTTTTCAACCAATTTACGTCATACCTTGACAAATATGGCCAATATAAATTTTCAAATTTGTTAAGTCTACGGTTTATAGTTTGTGATACAACCTGTCCATTAGCGTTTCTCGTAGACTTAACCAATTGTTCAGATTTTTCTTGGTAGCCTATCGCTGGATTATTTACAGTATTCCAATATGGGTGAGAAGGGTCATATTTTGAATAATCCTCAGTTAAACGATTTCCATATGGGTCGTGGAAATAAAAATTCTCTCTATTTATAATTAACAATGGCGCAAACGAATTCACTTTTGGACATATTCCTGAATGTATATCCATAACCTTCTACCTCCTTTTATCTTGCATAAACTCTATTATTTAATATGTTATTTTTTGCTCTGTTATTGGCTTTTTCAACTGTTGCTACTAAATCAGAGCCTCTTTGTACGAATTGGCCTTTAACTGATATACCTTGGTTTACTTGGTTACTGATTTGAGCAACTTGTTGTACTAAATTGTTTATTGCATTCTCCATTCCAGCGTTGTTTTGTGGTTGATATGGTTGATTATATTTTTTAGGTATAATAGCTTCACCTTGATGTAAATAAGCTAAACCGTCAGATTCTACCCAATTTGTACCAAGTGCATTCTTTTGAATTTTTACTTTATTCTGGTCTTTATAATATTTTGCTTCTCCATTATAAGTCCAAGTAGTCGCATTACCAAAGGTAAATATTTCAGCCAATGTGTCTCCTACACCTTGCCAGAAACTTTGATGACTTTTTATCTCCTCATCTATTTTGTTCATTTGACCTTTAAATTTGCTGATTGTTTGGTCATCTACTCCTTTTAATAACGCATTTTGAGTATCAGTACCAGATTCGTTCCATAGTCTTGCTAATTCCGCTAATTCTTTTTCTGTAACACCTTCATATTCAAGCATTCTTTTACGTTGTTCTGGAGTTAAATCTTGTAATAATTCTTTTCTTTCTTCTTCTCCACCTTGTTTGTATAATTGAATACGTTTTTTAGTAGCGTCTTCTGTTGAATATACACCTTGTGCTTCAGCTACTTCTATTCTTGCTGCCGCAATTTCAAAATTACCAGCTTCAATGTCTTGTGCAATAGATAATTCAGTTTGTGCTTTTAGTAATTTCTTTTGAGCTTCTTCCAGTTTTTTAGTAACCTCAGTAGTATGTTCTTGTTTTTGTGCTAAATCAGTAAGACTTCCTGCTAATCCTGTTTCTGAGCCTGTTAGCATATCAGTAGTAAACGTACCATTTTGTGTAGCTTGTACTAATTCATCCATACGAGTTTTGCTGATACCTAATTTTTCTCCTTGGTCATATACAGATTGAGTAGTATAGTCTAATGATTGTTTTAATAATTGTAATTGTTCATCGAATATATCTACTTGAGATTGTGCGCCTTTTACAGCACCTTCATAATATTCAATTTTTTGCATTTCATTATTTGCGTCTCTTGCTGCGACTTCTAGTTTTTCAAATGCAGGAGCTAATGAAGTTGTAATCAATCCTGCAATTCCACCTATCGCGGCACCTATTGCGGCACCTATTGGTCCTCCTATCGCAAGTCCAGCTAATGCTCCACCAGCGGCACCACCTAGTGTACCCAGAGCTTTACCACCAGCACCTGATTTTTTATCTTTGTCCTTTGTACCACCATAGGCTTCATAACCTAAGTTATATGATTCGTCATCAGCAACTATATCAAATCCTTTTGCGATACTAAATCCTGCTATAGCCACACCAATTACAGCAACTAATGCTTGTGCGAATATTGCTCCAAGTGAAGCTCCACCGGCTTTAAACGTACCAATCATACCTCCACTATTAAACATAGCTTTTATACCACGTACAAAGTCACTACCAAATTGAGTAGAAGTAAATACGTCCATAAATTTAGTTCCAAGTTTCCCTAAAACTTCGCCTATTTTTCCTCCTGTTATCCAACTGAACAACGCTTTCAATAACGCAGGTCCTGCTATTTTCAATAATTTCCAAGCAAGAAATGCGGCCAATATTGTAGCAAGTATTTTTTTCCAATTATCAATTAACCATTTTCCTAATGCTGTTTTCTTAAACCAATCCCATATAGCTTTTGCTATTTTTCCAAGTAGTTCAAGCACCATTTCAAATATTCTACCTAATACTTCTCCGATTGTTTTCTCACCTTTGATAAGTCCAGCTAATAAATCTCCAATTTCATTAGCTTTATCTACCCATTCTTGAGAAAGTTGTGGTTTATAAATATCACCAAGTAAATCATTTTCTCCACTGTTATCTGAACCAATATCGTGAAGTTCGTCAAAACCTGCTGTAACATTTGCAGCCTTTTCTAATTCTCTACGCATTTTTTCCGCATTTGCACCAGCTTGGTCAAATAAATCAACTGGGACTTGTCCAAACGCTTCTTGTACTTTCATAGAGATTATATTAAAGAAGCCTATAATATTTACTAATTTTTGTGCTATCCATTCCATTGCAGGTTTTATTGCTCTTTGGAAGTTTATTTTAATTACATTCATAGTACGTTGCCATTTTGTGTCATAACTTCCAAAATCTTGGAAAGCACTCTTAATCCAACCAGTAATAGTTTTGAATGTATTTTTAATTATATTCAATGGATTTAACATAGTTATTATTTTCTTAAACCATTGACCAATACTACGTCCTATTAACTGGAATGTATAATTTAAGATTTCTGCCATTCTTGTTTGGAATTTTAATGCTTTACCGTTTTTATCTAATCCAGCGTTTATATTTCTTAAAATTCCATTGCAATCTCTTAATATTGGAGAAGCAAACGACAACTGTTTAATCATTTGTCCATAATTACCACCAGTACGTTTTACAATTGCTTCATTTGCCAATAAATCAGCTTGTAGCATTTCTAATACATATTTACTTTCTTCTAAGTCAGCCAATGTTTTTTTAGCTGCGCTAGTAGAATCTTCTGTCAATGTACCATCTGCATTAAATCTGGCTTGACCAGATTCTTCCATTCCTGCCAAAGTAGTTTCGTGCATTTGAATATTAGATAATAAGGAATTTAATGACTTATTTATTATACCTAATATCTGATTTAAACCATCGGCTTGCGCTCTTGATTTTTCAATAGAAGGCATAAACGTAAATCCTCGCATTGCTCCAAGAATTTGTTTTCCAACACTTCCACCCATTTGAGCATTTTGCATATTTCTTCCTGATAATGCTTTGTTAAATGCTTTTGTTACTTCAGTTGTATCAATTTCAATTGGGTCTGTTAATTTTATTTTTTGCATTAACTCTGGATTTTGTTCAATACTAGCTTTATTATTTCTATATAATTCTAAGATACGACGCATTGAAGCTATATCACCAGTATCGTTTGGATTTCTACCATTGTTCATACCCCAAATTTTAACACGTTCTGCAGCCATTTTATCTTGTTGTTCTGTAGACGCATTTACAATTTTTTTATATTCTGCTGACGCACCAGTTAAATCATTTAAGAAATTTTCAAACACATCTCTCAATGTAGTTTTAATAGGTGACGCATAAATATCAGAATGTTTAACTTGTGGCTGATAATCTGGCACAATAGTTCTTGGCGGAGAGGTATAATTCATATCTTGTCTACGGCGCATTTCTTTTCTTGCATTTGAAGCGTTAGCCAATCTACGCAACATATCTTCATCATATTTAAACTCGTTTGTTCCTTCTGGTCTATCAATTTTATGTTGTATATCTTTAACTGACGGATGTATTGATTCTTTTAGTGTTTTTGCAAATTCATTTGGTATTACAGCTAATGATTTTTTCAACGCGTCCTGCACTGGTATCAATGATAATGGTGGATTTTCGTCCTTCATTCCATCTGATATTTTCTTTCTTCTACCATCAGGTTTTGGTAATCCTAATAATCTATTTGGGTCTGGTAATGCTTTATATAAATCTTTGGCTGACGAAGGTAAATGAATTTGTGAAGTAGTATTTTTTACAGCTTGAGACACTGTATTCATTTTACCACTTATATCTCTAACCACACTTATTAACTCATTCGCTGTTGTATCTGTGTTAAAACCGCTAACTTCGTCTGCTTTTACAGCTCGTGCAGTATCTTTATTTATATCTCTATTTACTTCTTCTACTTTTATTTCTTTCGCCATATCTGTATCAGATTTGACATTTGCATTTTTATCATAAGTAGTTTGTTCGTTAGTTAATTTATTAGTTTGTATTACAGCATCAAATACTTCGTTTGTTCTACCATTTAATTGTGCAAGCTCTGTCTTATAATCTGGGGTAGTTTTTACATTCATTATTTTATTATCAGATTGACTTGTGGTAGATTTTCTTTTACGATTATTTTCAATTTTATTTATAGTTTTTTCATTACCTAGTATTATTTCTTTCGCAATAGTATCAGCGATAACTTCCGCATCCCATTGATGCATTGCTGTATATAATTCTTTCACTAGTTTTTGAGTATTATCGTGACCAGGTCCTGCACCTTTTATTTGACCTTCTTCTAAATTTGTTCCACCAACTTTGGTCTGAGTTGTTTTATCATATTTATATTTACCTTTACCTTGTGTAACTTCTGTGCTTCCGTTATATCTATTTTCAATAGCACTTGTAATTATTTTTTCAGCTTGTTCTGTGGTTCTTCCTAATGCTTTATTTAATACTTTGATTACTGCGGCTTGTTCTTTTAATGTATCTAATGTGATGTCTTCGCTCCCAGCTTCTAATTGAGCAATAGAATTTTTTAATTGCTTTTTAGCAGCCTTTATGGTGTCATTTAAAAATTCTCTCTCGGTTGTCGCACGACCATTTTCTGTACGTTTTTTATAACTAGGATCAATATATGTGACAAGAGTTTTTGCAGATTTAGCCACTTCTTCTCTTAAAGTTCTTGCTAATTCATTTGCCCATTTACTACCGTGTGCGCTATATTCACTCAATCTCATTAAATAATCATTTGTACTACTCGCTCTTATATTTCCACTAGATTTTATAGGAGATTTATTTTCTCTGACTTCATCTAATTCTTGAAATAATTCTTTTCGTTCTTTAGCACCTTGTGCTTGTTTTGAATATTTTTCTTGTTTGTTTAAATAATCGTCATACGCAGTTTTACCCTTTTGTTGTGTTTTCGCTTTTTGTTGTGCTTTTGTTTTTTGGGTTTGTTTTATTTGGACTTTTTGTATTTTACTTACTTCAATTCTTAATTCATTCACATAATCTTGATAAGTAGACAACATTTGTCTCAAATTATTATTGGCATTTGAAATAATATCACTACTTTTATATTTAGAAGTTTTCTTTCCAAATTTATCTATTTGCGCTTTAAAATCTTCTATATCTTCTAACGTCAAAGAGACGCTTTCGTCAGCCATCTGTTTTGCTTTTTTATAGATAGCGGCGTAAGCGTCTGTTATACTTTTATCAATCTCTCGTCCGTTTTTGAACTTACCTTCTATTGTTGCAGGAAGTGTAATGACACCATCTTTGCCACCATATATAGATGACTTTAATTTTGATTGAACGGTTTTTATTATCTTATCAACCGCGTCACTCGCGCTAGGGTCGTCTGGTTTTATTCCTAACGATAACCAAAGAGATTCTATTTCATTATCCATATTTACTACCTCCTACAACCTATATTTTAATCAATGTGTTTTTTCACAGATTGATTTACTTTCTTTTCATAATCCTCCCTCAACCATTCTGGCATAGGAGCATTTGGTCTTTTTTCAAACAATTCAGACATTGCTTCTTCCATCTTAGCGGGATAGGTTTTTGCACCAAACGCAGCTCTATTCATACTACCCATACGCCAAATTTTGTAAGCCAATCCTTCTCGTTTATATTTCAACATAAATAATAATTCTTTACAAGAATAATCATATAGTTCTTTCAATTCACAACCTTGTTTTACTAACTCCACATATATATCGTGAACCGTGTGGAAACCGGCTAATGGATCGTATTCAACTTCACCTTCGTCAACCCATTTACTTATTCCAAGTTTTTTCGCTAGCTTCTGTACTGGGTGTCATAGGTATTTCTTGTTCTTTCTGTACTAAGCCTGATTTTTGAACTATCTCATTTAGATAATTCTCAGCTAGCTCTTGCATTCCATATTCTTTTAATAATGCGTCAAACAAGTCTCCTTCATCTGCATATTTCACTTTACACGCTTGGCTTGCACAGGCATAGAATAAATTAACCATTGTTGTAAAGTCTGGGTTTTGGAATGCTTCAAATATATTCTTTCCTAATTTTTTCTCCAAGTATAGAATACTTGAACTCTTTAATTTGAATTCATACTCTACACCTTCAATTTTAATGATTACTACATTATCCATAATTTCAATCCTCCTATTTAATAAAACGGTGGGTGTAAACGCCCGAAGATTGACCTGGCTAAACTGACCACCTAAGTTTAGTTTTATTTAATTATTAAAGACTATTTTGATTTGGTAATGACACTTTTATATCACTTCTTACGTCGTGATAGATACTGAATTTTTCAATATCTTGTTGTGCGTCAGCTGTATAACTTATTGCACAAGTTGCGTCATATTCAATTATTACTCCTGAATTTTTAACAACTACCCAGTGAGCTTTAATTTTAGGGTCAGCGTCAGCCATTTCTTTAACGCTTCTTAGGTTGTGAGCAACCCCAGCGTTATCTTTAAAGCTCATCATATTGATTTCATAAGTAACTTCTGCGGCTGGTTGTAAACCTAAAACTGAAGTTTCAGATTTTGTATTATCAAGTGTAGTTGTATCTATTGTGTTTGGTTGTCCACCAAAATCTGGTGTTGAAGCCAAACCATACACTCTTGTATATCCACCTAAAGCTGTCTCTAGGTCTGATTTATTATAAGAGCCTGCATTTCCAATAAATGTACCAACGTTGTCTTTGCTGAAATATAACGCAGTACCAAGTGTGGCTACTTGAATTTTTGCATCTGGATCCATAATATTACCTCCTATAAAATATTTTTCCTTAACAAAGTATTTAGTTCAGTGGACTATCTTAATGTCCCTTCCAAAGTATTTGCTTGTGCATATGCAGTAAGCATACATTCACGATAACCTGTATCTGGTGTAATAGGACTATCTTGTGTTGTAGGTCTAAATCTTAATTCACCTAATTTGTCGCATATTGCGTCTAAATAATCGTCAAATTGTTTTTGTGTACCACCTTTAGTAGACAAATATCCAATTACAGAAATTGTGTACTGTTCATTATCATAAGATAAATCTCTATGGTTTAAACTTGTCCTCAAATCATAACCAAAATAGTATCTACCTTTTTCAACCATTTCTTGAGGTATGATAATACCAGATTCCAACCCTTCGATTTCAGTTAGTTTACTTTGTATTAACTTACGTAATGGGTTTATCAATCTACTCATAGGTCGCTCCTTTCTTTTTATTAGCGTGAATATTTGCCATTTTTTATATCTGGTATAAGAGTTTTATGAATATAGTTTTCCATATAATCTATTGTCATTCTTTTAAACCCGTGCTTAGGTGTTGGCACATAATCTACATATGCGGTATGACTTTTTTTACCACCTAATATATATTTATCATATTCGCTACTCGTATGAGTACCTTTATCCAAATATTCATATACGTCTCTTACAGCTGTGCCGTCTTCATAATGATTGTCGTCTATTACTATCTTAACCACGTCTCCGTCAACAACCCCGTGTATACTTCTTAACAACAAACCACTATGATGATATGGTTGTTTCTTTTGATATTTGTGAGTTGAATTATATTTAGCAACTTGCTTACCACTTGTTTGGATAGGCGCATATGTTGAATAAATATCGTGTATGTGTTGTTCTTCAAGTTCTTTTCTCAAAACAGCCTTTGCACCTCTGCTTATATTACCAGCTTCTTCTCTCATCTTTTTTGTTAATAATATACTTAATTGCCTTGAAAATTGACCTTTTTTGTCTAAACTATACATACAAACTCACCTCCATTGTATATCAACATATAACGGAGTAACCTTTACAACAGCATACTTATTCCCTTTCCACTCAACTAAATACTTTGTTAAGTTATCTGGAGAATTATTTGTTTTCTCCAATAAAAACGGTTCTAAATCATTGTATATAGATTTGAAGCGGTATGTTTTGTCAAGGTTAGCCCCGTATGCACTTTGAGCAATTTCATCTGACGCAAGATATTGAACAGCTCCGTCAGCGTGGAATATATCTTCATATTCTTCGATTAAGTCACCGTCCGCACCTCTTGTAGATTTAAGATTGTAAAGTACGACCGGTGTTAACTTTGACAACAACATAACCTTTTCTCCTTTACTTACAATTTATTAGTTATTCTTAGGCTTCTACGTTGAATGCGATTGCACCTGTTCTATTATTTAAAATAAATACGTCAGCGTATTCTTTTTCATAATAGATATAGTCACCTTTAGTACCTGCAGCAGGAGCTTGCATACCAACAAATGCGTATTTGTTTGGTGTTAAGATTGCTGATGGGTGTACTAAGAATATATTGATTTGTTTAGCTGTTCCAGCTGGTGCAAATCCTGTTGTAAATTCATAAGCTGTCTTCATTAAGAATGAAGGTACAGTTATCAATTTAACTTCGTCTAATCTGTCAACAACTCTGTTGATATTAGCTTGAGAAGCAACGTCTTTATATAAAGTTATGTTGCTAGCTTGTTTTAATAATGTTTTAACGGCTGGAGTAACATATAATAATCTTCCTTGAGAAGGTACTAATGCTTCGTCCATATCTTCCATTAACTTATCAAATACAGCTAATATATTGTCAACTGTTAAAGCTGTTGTGTCAGCTGTTTTTCCTTCAGCTACCCAGTCACCATATATCTTTGAAATTGTATATGCGTCTTTCTCTGGGAATTTTTGTGTTTCGTTGAACACCTTTGTTGCGTTTTGGATAGTTAATACCATATTAGTATCCATAACGTCTGCTGGGTCAATACTTGTTGACCACTCTCTGTAGAATGTTAAAGTTTTTGTTTCCCATTCGTTATCAACGTTTCTTTGGAATTGTCCGTCGATAACGTCTCTGTTAACATTTTTTCTACCTGTTACAGAGATTGATGGAATGTGAATAGTTTTAGCGTCTACGAACTTATAAGTTTGATTATTAGCAACATTATATAATTCACCAAAGTTTAATACGTTTGGGTATGCTTGTGCTAACGCTCTTTCGTAGGCTTCAGCATAATTAACTGGTTCCATAATAATTCCTCCTTAAAATTATATATTTTTATAAACTAAAACAAGTTCGTAGCAAACCGAATGGGTCTAACTACACAACTGTTACGTTATATAGAAATATTACCCATCCCATTTGCTACGAACTTGGACCGAATTTTATACCAAATATCGTATGCCCCCAGGACATATCTATTTCTGTTCATATTATATCAAAATTGAACACAATAGTCAAGAGATATTTTAACTTTTTTTAATATCTTTATACCATTTCTCGCGGTCTTGCTCTAACAGCCTGTTCAGCTTATCTAAATTTTGTTTATAAAAGGCTTCTTCCATTGTTATACCAACCGCGTCTAAATAATCTTTGAAGTATGGCGTATTTCTACAACCACACCAACCATCTCTAGTTGATTTTGCATCAATATGCTGTACTAAACAAGGCCTATATATTAAATGCGGTATATTATTGTCATATAATATTATATTTAATAATGAACCATATCTTTGTACGGTGTGTTTACCAGGTTCTTCTGGCATATATACTTTCATCATCTCATCTGCAAAAAATTTAGTCATACCTTTTGGAAAATATGTGCATTGATTATATATGAACATACTAGAAAAATGAGAAGTATAGTATTTAGAAGGACTTGTGAAAAAATTTATTATATTGTTTGGATATTTATTTATTACTTTTTCTATTTCTTCTCTAAAATTTTTACACAATACTATATCATCTTCCATAAGTACCGCATTACAATCATTTATTTTATATAATGCGTCAATGTATGATTTTACGTATTTATGTTCATAATCTATTATACGTTCTACATACTCTGGAAGGTCACATTCACGACCCTCCAGAGTTCTAACAAAATATTTAATTTCCATAATACTCCTCCATATTAACCGCAATGATTTATAGTAATTAAATCGTATTGTGTTGTATCAACAGTTATAGTTTTATCTAAAGTTGGACCTATCAATCGTAATTCAGTTATCGGTTGAGAGAAATGATATTCCATATCAGCATAATCTCCACCTACAAAGCAATTGTGAGATTTTACACCAGCTGAATCAAGCATATCACATAAATCACTTACAGTGCAATGTTCTGGGATTTCATGCTCTGTATCACCTTCATATATTGGGTCCTTTGAAAGCTCTTCTGTATAATCACTGTTACCAACAGATAAACCTAACCAAGTAGGTGAACCTATACAAGCAAACAAGTCAGCATTATTATAAACGGCTGTACCATTTACATATTTACCGTAACTAGATAATATTAAACAAGGATTATAACCACTAGCACCACCATTTATATAAGTTCCTAATTCTTCTGCAGTGCAACTATTTCTAATAATTGTTGCAACATCACTCCAATCAATATTCAAATGGTCATCAGGACCAATGGTTTCATTTAATTGAGATATATTAAATGTAAATATATTAGATGGAATATTATGAACACTTGATGCAAAATTAGCATCGTTAAAAAATATTTTCATAACAGATATACCATATAATATACAATCACCAACATCATTAAGTGGTAAAAAAACTGTTTTTGTGCCAATTAAACTAAATACTGTAATTAAATCTTGTAAAGTCATACCTTGGTGAAAATATTCTTCTGTTTTACTATCAGCAGTATAAATATCTATTACGTTATGATTACCAAAAGTTAAACCTAATGTATCCTGCGTATCTACACTTATACCAAAAAGTCTTATAGTTTGTGTGGTATTAAATTTATCGTATATACCTGATATTTGTAAGCATGGGTCAAAACCACTGCTTTCTCTAAGAATAGGCCTAGTTCTGTCTATTGTAGATGTTTGTTGATTTAATATTGTAGCTAATGCAGAGAAATCAACAGTAACAGAATTTATTGCACCAAATTCTATAATATCACTACCTCCTCCTCCACCATAAGTACCTGTAACACCAAACATTGTTATTCCATTTTTAATATTTTCTGGAAGAACCTTTGTTATTTTTTCATTTAAGGCTTGTTGAGCCTTTTGCAATAATGTACTACTCATTATTTTTACCTCCTAATTTAATTATTTACGCCTAATAGCGCATCTATTTTATTTTCTATTTGTGTAGGAGTTCCACCCACACCATTATAATTATCTTCTGGAGTGTCTGTGACTTCATTCATAACATTATATACTTCTTTATATTCTCCAGTAAGCAAATCGTCTAACGTTGCTTCAACTTCGTCATATTCAGGTTGTGATATAACACCGTCATAAGTACCAGTTACACCTAATACTTTTTCACCAGTTTTTATTTGATTTGGTGTTACTTGTAAAAATGTGGCTAATGTATCAAAATCTATATCTTTCGCTACTCCTGAATTTGCAGCCATTATTGTTTTATTCGTAAAAGGCCATTTTATTTCTATTCCGTCACAAGTTTCTGTAATATCCTCAAGTTCTGCGCCAGTTATAACTGTTCCTGTAATCAATGGTAAATTACCAGTAATTTTAACACCATTTACATAAGCTGTTTTGTTTTCTTCAATATCAGATGCAATCGCGTTTGCGTCACTTGTGTCTGTTCCTGGTACGTTTATTTCTAATCCTACTTGACTAAACCCAGCATAACCTTGGTCTGGTACAATGGTAGTTGTTGCATTTTGAGTAAAAGTATAAGTTTTTGATTGTAATGGCACATTTACTGTTATGTCTAATTGTTCAATTGCGTCATAACCTGTATCAGGTGTAACTGTGGTTGTACCATTTTGTGTAATTGTAGTTGTTTTAGTTTGATACACACCTTGACTAGGTAAATTTGTAATTTCTGTATCAAAGTCTGCAGCAGGAATTGGTGTCTCTGAGCCTTTTTTATTCTTAATCGCAGTAGCAACGTCTGTTAAAAAATTAGTTAAATTATTTATTCTAGCCATTTTTAACCTCCTTTTATTTATGTATTTTCTTCGGTGTTTTCATTCTCACTTGGTTCAGTACCGTCATAAGTACCAGTAACTCCAAATATAGTAACACCTGCTTTTAATACTTCTGGAACAAGTTTTAATTTTTCAGTTTTTATAAGCTGTAAATTTTCTAATAATTGGTTCATAGTTATACCCCTTTCTACAACGTTACATAATGGTCTCCATCGTAATAATGATATTCAATATTAGTTGCAAACATTGAACCGCCATACATAGGATTTTCTTCCATATGTGGTGTTGCTGCGTCATTAACTAATGCTGGGTCTCTATACCTATCAATTAGCCAATAAGGAATGACAAGTCTTATATATCTTACTCCAGTAGGAAGTTGAATATCACATATTTTTTGGTCTTTTTGATAAGTTGTGTCTGCTTCTATTACCTCCGTTGTTTTACTTATGAAAGCCTTATTTATATCATACATATAAATTTCAAATGTACGCATATTAGCTTCACTCATTGTAAAATCACTACTACCAAACCTAATTGAGTATCTATTTTCGTGAATTATTGCTATCATTTCTGTAGTTCTAGCACCTGTTGCGCTGGTTGTATCAGTTGTTAATACCAACGCTCCATTCGCGTCAAGCATATAATTACCGTGGTAATCAGTTGACCCAGTAGCTTTTTCAAATAAAGACATTTCATATCCCGGCATTAAATTTTTTACACCACTTGGTTGTATCCAAATTCTAGGTTTATTTTCTGTTGCAGGTTCTGTGTATCCTACATACACGTCATTCACAGATTCAAGCCCGTAAACTTGTCCATTAACTTCAAGTTCTTTTATTGTGTTCATACGAATATACCTCCTAGTTTAATTTTAATCTTTGTCCTGTCACAGTTCCTGTAGTTGTCAAAGTTTGATTAGTAACTGAATAATCTGAACCATTCAACACTAATATTTGTTTATATACGTAAATTGTATAACCAAGTATATCAATTTCAAGTAATAATGCTTGTGTATACTCATCTTCTGTTAAATTACTCAGTGTTCCATTTACACCCAATATACTATATCCACTACGAATGTTAGCTGGAATAATATTACTATCTATTTCGCTAGTAACCGCGTGGACAACTATTTCGTGCAGACCATTATATCCTACGTCAGGCACAATCAGTTGGTCGAATTTTGTTGGTACAACGTTTTTATGTTGTGTTGCAAGTTCTGGTAAAGACCCAGTTATACCAAAGATTGTCACACCCTCTCTTATATTGTGTGGTGTTACTTTTGTCGAAACTTCTGTAATAACTTTATCTAAATCAGTAATAAGTTGACTAAGCATATTTTTCCTCCTTTCTAAATAAACTTTTAATACTCAGATAATACACCTCCACTTGGGCTAAATGAACATTTACCATAATCATCTTTACTTCTAAACTCACCTGTAAGTACGTCTATCATACCGGTTGTCCATACACCACTATCGCTAAACGAATAGCCCGGTCTAAATTCTCTCACTAATTCTGTACCTTCATATATTTTTACATAATATATATAAATATCATTTTGACCCGTAGGAATTTGCCAAGAACTTTTTACATATTTAAGAGGTGTGTAATATGCTAAATCATTTACACCATTCAAATATAAAGTCGCGTTATTTGTGTTTGTAATTGTTGCTGAGCTAGACAATGTTTTTGAAAAAGTATATCCTCCTGAACAAGTAAACATACCATCATTATTTTTATTTAATGTGATTATATTTTCGGTAGTCGTTGTAGTAGCCACTCCACTATCTACCCAACTTGCAATATTATTACTTCTAGCGGCATAAAATTTGCTACCGCTACCCAATATAATACCAAAATTCAAAACGTTAGCCACCGACATACTACTCAAACACCCTATTATTCCACGATATGTATTCGTGCTAGTCGACTGAGAACCATATTGAGAATATTTTATTTCTAATCCTGTGTTTGGACCTGGATGATAACCTAAATCCAAAGCACCATTCCAAATATTCGCTCTATTATAAATCGTTTGTAATAATATATCTACCGTTGTGACTGGATAAAATCTCATAGTTTGATAATCATATAATCCCGGTGTGTTTGTGTCTTTTTTTAATTTTGCTACAATATGATGTGTAGCTCCAGTGTCTCCATATACTTTTATTTCATTAAGTTGTGAAGTAAATCCAAAATCAAGAGTTATATCAACTTCTCCTTCAAAACCTTCTATTTCTGTAGAAACACGTTGGTTATTTATATCTACATAGAGTATTCCATTTTCTTGTGATATTACAAGCTCATTCTCAACATTGTGTGTAGGCGCTTCAATCTGTATATCATTTAAGAAAAAGTCTCCATCTGCGTTTTGTCTTAATGTTAATTTTTCGCCCCCATCAATCAGTGTGAAGGCTTCTGATTTTATTAAAAAATTAGATTTTATCTCTAATATAAAATTATTTTCTAAATGTAACGAAACAGTAAAATCTAACACATCTCCTGTATTTTTAACACGTAAATAAGGTAAATTTTTATAATTAGACCCAATATGATGTACTAATTGGTTAATCGCAGTAGCTTTTGGTTGTAATTGACTGACTATATTTTCTGCGTTCACTTTTACTAAATAATCATCATCTTCACTAATAAAATCGTCTCGTAAAAAATCTCGCATACTATTTAATGTGTTTATATAATCCGTACTACTTTCTAATTCAGCAGCACCTATCTTAGACCCTTCGTCTATAAAACCGTCTGTATATACATCTCTTTTAGTTTGGTCATCAGATATTACTACTCCGTGATTAACCATACTTCCTGTCTTTTTAAAATATGCAGTTTTTCCAGTAAGCATTACGTTTTCAGTTTTTATTTCGCTAGGCATTCAACTTCTCCTTTCTTATGATTTAAAACAAGCGTATCCCCATTTAACATATGACATTGTAAATGGATTTGTTGTCATATATGCACCATCACCATTAGATTGTTCACTAAAAGTAATCATTAAATGATTTAATCCTTTTTTGAAATTTAAGGTAGAGGTTTTTCTCGTACAACTTGCAGAAGTTGCTATTTGATTTCCATTTAAAAATAAAGTACCTTCGTCGTCTGTATACCACGTTACTGATACACTATAATCTTGTGTGAGATATAACCAACACTCTCTTGTTCCTATATAATTGCTACCCCAACCCCAATCACTAGAGGTATCTTGATTTCTATATTGTACGTTAGTTTTCAAATATTGTCGTAAATGGGTTGTTGTAGGAGAAACTCTCGAACCAGCCCAAGGCATCTTAGTACATTTCCATTGGTTTTTTCTTGCGGGGTCCATTAAACTTTCTAAATAATCAGCGTCACTCGTTGATTGGTCTTGCCCACCGTGTATACTACTTAACTTATCTTCTGTTATATTCATATTATCCATATCCGTTAACCATTCACTGTATAAGCTCATACTTATTCACCCCCAACATCATTGCTAATACGTTGTAAAGCTAATTCACAAGCCTCATAACCGTCTAAATCTACACTTTCTGCAATAGGTATTATCAACTGTGAATAATATCCAGATGGTATAGTTTGTTCTACACTTGTTCTTATCATAGTTCTTTCACCATAATTTTTCATTGTACCAACTATCCACTCACCATCAACTACTGCACTATATCCCTCTAATAAATGTTTAGCTTGCAAATTTCCATCACTTGTCGCGTCTCCTCCTGTACTACCTTCAAATGTACCGTCTACACCTAAAATAGTAACACCATTTCTTATGTTTTCTGGGATAATATTATTATCAATCGTATTAGTTACTGCATTTATATAACTTCCATTATGAAAGCCATTTGCAATCATTTGTGGTGAGGTAGAAGGAGTGTATTCTACTGCACCATTGTTAGGCATTGTACCTACTACCGGTCCGTCTTTGTTGTATACTTTTTTGCCCAATAATATTTCACCAGCAACACCCGTTGCGTCATAAGTATTATAATAACTTGCATTTCCATCATCTAATTTAATACGTATTTTATTATTTGCTAAAAGTGTGACGTGTGTTAAACCATAATTAGAAGGTATATAAATTTTATCTTCTCCGTCAGTACCTGTTGCAATATAGTTCAATCCATTTTGTGATTGAATTCCTGTTAATAATAACGAGAAACTTCTTACTAATGATAATTCATCGTTTTCCAAAACATATACTAAAAATGTACCTAATAAAGAATTATAATCACCCATTATTACTACCAACATATTTTTTGTACGTTCAAGCCTCAACCAAGTTGGTGTAACCGATAATGTACTAGGCACAACCGCTGTATAAGTATGTAGTAAACTTGGCGCACTACTAATTGTATTGTTTGTATATAATGCTAATGTTAAATTTCTACTAGAAAGCCTAGCAACAACCAATCTATTCTCCATAGGTATTCCAATTGGTGTACTAGAGCTGTAAGTGTTATTTTCAACTGAATTAGAATACACATAACTACCTGTAGCAGAATATACTATATTGTGTACTTGGACTGACATATTTCTATTTATATCATTATTACCTGTATCACGTTTTGTAGAAGCAATAACGTGATAGCACCCGTCTGATTGCAACGCAACATATAATGCGTGTGGCTTACAGTCACTTCCCCAGTTAGATATATTAGTCAAAAATCTTCCACCGTCTTGTTTGGTAAAAGACATAAGTCCTGTTTCAGAATTATAAACAAGCCAAAACGTACTTATATGACGACCATATGAATTAGTATTTGTACCGTGGGTCATTGCTACAAAAATTTTAGCTGGTTCAGTTTGATGTATTGCCAAATCTATCCAGCCAGTACAATTCACTCCTGTATCAGTATTTGTATAAGTATTAGAGAATTTAGTAATTGTATACTCCATATTTTCGTAATGAAGTTTTGCAAATCTTATTGTATCAACTTTATCTGAACCCCAGTCAAATCTACCATTTGCCGCGCCATCGTATGTGCTTGTTGTATATATAATTATATAATCTTTTGTTCCATCTTGTGAATTTTCATATACTGGATTTGTTAATATCAATTTTTTAGAATGTATAATACTTGTTTCAAAAAAGCTAGATTGTGTTTTCACTAATGTTGGTGTACCAAATTCGTCAACTGTATAAAGTTTTAATGTTTGTACGTCACGTTGTATCATCAATCCGTCTTTGTTGTATGCACTCATTAAATTATTAGTTAATTCAGACGAATTGGTAATAGTTGCTCCAATACCAACGTTAATAAAACTTTCTTGTATCGCACCAGTAAGTTTTTGTCCTCTAGCATATGCTGTTTTTGGAGCAATAATATCCAAAGGTGTAGCAGTAGCGTCTGAAGTATCTCCTCCTCCACCACCTTGTACATCTACAGAAATATGAACTTTGCTTATAGCGTCAAACCCGTCATCTGGACTTAATACGTAATTACCATTTGTAACTAATTCAATTTGTTTTTCTTGATAAATTCCAGGTGTTTCAATACTCAATATTTCTCTATCAAATTGAGAAGCGGGAATAGGGGCGTCATTTCCCGTTTTTTGTTTTATTGCATTTGAAACGTCTTCAAGAAAATTTGTAAGGGTATTTGTTCGAGCCATCCAACTCCTCCTTTTCTTTTACTCCCATTCCCCAGGGTCATCTGGTCCGGGGTCATCTGGTCCGGGGTAGTTTTCTTTTTCACTGTTGTAAATTATAATAATCTTTGTTTCAGTATTATTATAAGCATCTGTACAAGTAATTGTACATTCCAAATAGTCATCTGTGTTAAAAACAGTATTGTTTCCATAAGGTATCCATTGAATAACACCATTATCTAAAACCCTAATGTTGTTCATACTAAATCCAGTCATATTACTTGTAGCTGTTACTGTTTTCATAACATAGTATAATATACTATCACCATCAGCATTGAAAACATCAAATCCACCAACATTAGTAATATCTGTAATAGGTGTACCACCTAAATATTGTTCAGCTCCACCTGCATCAAGATTATCTAAAACTAAATTAGTATCATAGCCTGGTCCACCAGAACCACTATAAGTTCCCACAATGCCTAAAATTGTTTCACCAGCTTTGATTTTATCAGCTGTCAAACCTATAGCCTCTGCGACAGCACTGTCAATTATACCTATTTTTGCACCATCTCTATAAATGGATGTCCACGGTATAACATTTCTAACATAACCATCTTCATATATACATTGCGTACCTATAATAGTATCTCCTGAAAACTGGTCAGGCAGAGTACCAGTAACTTTTTCACCATTTATGTACGCTGTTTTATATTGAGATATATCTTCTGCAGAAGCCGTAGCATCAGAAGTATCAATAGTTGGTACATTTACAGTTACTGTACCTAATCCAGTGTATCCACTATCTGCCGTATATGCGCCGTTTTGTGTTATTGTTTTATCTTGATTGTTTATTGTGCTACTAGGTACGTTTATAGTAAGTGTTACAACGTCAAATCCGTCATAACCTGTGTCTGGTAATAATTCTATAGTTTGGTTAGTAGTAAAATTATAAGTTTTTGATTGTAATTGTTTTTGAGGCACTTGTGTTGTAATTGTAATTTCGTCTATGGCATCATAACCTTGGTCGGGTGTAACAGTTTGTGAACCATTAGCATTGATAGTTAATGTTTTTGTTTGATAAGTTCCACTTGGTAATCCTAATATTTCTGTATCAAATTGAGACGCAGAAATAGTGTCTTGGCTACCTTTTTTACTTCTAATAGCGTCTGCTACATCTGTTAAAAAATCACTTAAATTATTTGTTCGAGCCATTTAGTGTCTCCTTTCTAATAACTTCCTTGCAATACAGTTGTTATATTACTTGCAATACTATCATCTACGTATTTTTTAGTTGCAGGTGAACCATTATACTGTGGTGTATATGGTTTAGAATAATCATAGTCTATACGTAAATAGTCAACTGTATCATTATACGTCCATTTACCCACATTAGTAACAGTAGTATTATTTAATGTTAATTGTACTACAATTCTCCACTCCCTATGTTGTGTATAATTTACTTTATTGCTAACGTCCAAACTATGTGGAGTAAATGAAAATACATATTGAGTCATTTGATTTGTAAATACATCTTTTTTGAAATAAACATAACTACTATAACTACTCTCAGAATTTGATATATGACTATACACAATAACTGATGTATCTTTTGTAGTATTAACTACTGTATTCCAAAACTCCACATTTTCTTCTTGAGTTTTGGTACTATCCCAATAAAATATTTGAGCCTTTTCTTTTATTCCTGCTATTTGTTCATCTGTGTAAGCCTTCGCAGAATTCAAAGTTAATATTCCAGCAGCTTCAATCGCATTCATCATTTCTTGTGTTGTTGAATAATTCGATAAATCAATATCTAATGAACCAATTGCGTCCCAAGAACTTCCTGTCCAATGATATTCGACAAAACCACCTTTACCATCTGGTACAAGATATATTTTTTGTTCATCACCAGTAGCTGGTAATTCATCTACAACTACAAATATATCAGTATCAATAGCGCCAGATAATATTTCATTCAATGTTGAATAAGTCCCATCTGGATTTAAAAACTTATTAGGTATTGCTGGTTTAGCCTCCCAACTTTTATCACCATTCACTACTGCGTTACCTAACATATCAGTTATTGAACCATCGGCTTGTAATAATTTATTAGGTAATCCTTTTTTACTATCTAATATATAGGTAGCCTCATTTTTTGTATTTTTAGCCATTTACATTTTCTCCTTTCTTAATGTTATCTATCTCGTCTTGAAGACGTTTATTTTCTTCTTCTAATAGTTTGTTTTCTTCTTCTAATTCATTTATTTTTATTTTTAGTTTATGGGTTTCTTTTTCTAGGTTTAATTTTTCTGATTTTAATTTATAGTTTTCTTGTTCAAGATTTGCTACACGTTCTTCGAGTTTAGCCATTCTTTCATTCATTCTTTGGTCTATCTCCAACATACTTTTAATGTCAGTATTTATTGCTTCAGCATTGACTTTTCTTTTTTCTGTCAATGACTTTACAACTACTCCTATGACGCCTCCACCAAGTAATGAACCTACCATTGTAGCAATAACTCCCCAGTCTATTCCCATATTCTCACCTCCTTGGTATATTAAATTACATAGCGTCTGTTTGTGATTTGTTGGTGCATAAGTTTAACCCAATCATTGTATACATTTTGTTGCCCCAACTCTGATTGTGAACCTAACCCTTCTGCGCCTCTATTCAAATACGCAACACAAGAACATTTAACAATTACAGGCCAGCAGTCATTCATAACTTCTTGCAATTGTTCTTCTCTGAAACGATTTGTCCATTCAGCCGCTTCACGGATAACCATTGAGCAAACATCTTCTAAATCAGTAGGCACTTCTTCTGTTAAAAGCTCCCCATTTTCTTCATCTACTGTTGTTATCGCGTCAAGTTCGGCTTCGCTAATTTCAGCAATTTCTGGTTCACGATAATTTTTACCCAACATCAATTTAGTTTTTTCAACTATCTTTTCAAATGTCATATCCGGTATTACTGCCATTTGTAAGCCTCCTTTTTTATAAAAATATAGACCAGTCGAAACCACTTTTTTCGACCAGTCTATTAACCATATTACTTGCTCATATGATTTCTACCTATGAACAGTATAATATATTTCTTGTCTAATTACAAGTGGAGTACAACTTTTATTCACCTGTACTTCCAAAACCTCCAGCCCTAGAGCCAGTAGTGTTATCGTTTTCTACTCGATTGTATATGTTTATAATACCTTGCCCAATTTTTTCATCTTTTTTAATTTCTACACTTTCATCTGAGTTATTATAAAATTCAAAACCGATTTCACCTTCGTTATCTGGATTGTTATAATAATCTGCGTCTATTATTCCTACTCCATTTGCTAAAAATAAATTTCTTTTACTTGGATTTGAAGACCTATTTGCTAATAATAAATACATATAAGGTCTTAACTCACATTTTACACCTGTCATAATTCTTGTTAATTGTTTTGCAGGTAATATTATATCTTCTGGTGCGAAAAAATCATACCCAGCACTATTTGCGGTAGCTCTTTCTGGTAATCTTACGTTGTCTATACGACTAACTTTTTCAAATTTTGCCATTATCTTTCCTCTCCTTTTTTGTTTTTGTGTTCTTGTTTGTGTCTATAATCACGCATAATTAAATCTTCAATTGCAGAATATTCTGCTTGTAATTTATTTATTTGTTCAAGGATTTCTGCTCTACGATCCAACAAAATCCTAACACTTTTGTCTTTTACTAACTCATTCCCCATAATTACCCCTCTGGTTATTATAAAAATATAAAGGCGGGGTCTCCGCCTTTAGACTAGACCTTTTGACAGTCTCTTATATTGACAGCCGAAGTAACTGCGTTTCCTTTACCGATAACTACTCTATCGCCAGAAACTTCAATTACGTCGAACGTGTCGTTGTGTGTCCAACTCGCTAATTTCATACCTGAATATGAGCGAGTACCTGTAAATCTAACTCTATCTCCTTTTTTAATAGTTTGAGATGAGCCTCCTCCTAGAATTTGATTTACTCTATCTTGTACTTCATCGTATCTGTCGCCTAATACAATACGTCTAATTGGGTTATCCCCGTATTTACGTTCATCTATCACTTCGTGCGCCAAAGTATCAATAGAAGCATTGTGAATATGATTTATAAAGTCTTGTACTTCGTCATAACGACTTCCTAGAGCCTTTTTTCTTATGTCTCCGTCACCATATCTTCCTTCCATTACTCCTGCTACTAAGTTTAATGTACTACCACTTGGAGCTGGGTCTGGAGTAGGTTCTGGAGTAGGAGCTGGTTGTGGATTAGGTTTATTTGGGTTTGGAAAATCGTGATATGCGTAGTTTGTGTCAAGTCTACCTGAATAATTATTAAAGTATCCATCAGAAGTGAACTGCCACATTGACCAACCTGATTTTTCATCTGGAGATATGTTCAATCCTCTTTGTTTTCCACCACTTGTAGGCCACATTGCTATCCATTTATCAAATCTTGATAGTCTATCACCTGCAAGTTGATTATTAAACCAAGAAAGAGAAGCATATATACCACTGTAATAACCTGCGTTTTCTACTTTTTCACAAAATGCGTAACACATATCTCTTAAAGTAGAATTTGAAGGCATACCATTTTTTCTTTTATATCCGTCAGCGTCTTCCATATCAAACCAACAACCGTATGTAGGATTATAGCCTGATATAGCATTTAAGAAGTTATCTGCTTCTTTCTTAGCGCCGTTGACGTCAAGGGCATATGAATACCAATAAAATCCATAAGGAATACCTAATTGATTGCACAAATCAGCATTTCTTCTAAATTTATTGTCTATTGAGCCAGATACACCATAACCAACTCTTATTATAACAAAGTCGATTTCTGATTTTAATGCACCAAGGTCTATATTACCTTGCCAAGCAGATATATCAATTCCACGTTTAGCCATTGTCTTTTTCCTCCTCTCCATAATCTCTCTGTTGTTCAGCATTTCCTTGAGGTATTTCTTTTTCTTGACTTTTATTATTTGGTCTATTTCTTACTTTCACTGTGTTTTCCTCCTTCCAACATAGTTTTTACGTCTGTTGCTACTGGAGAAGCGATTTCATATATACCAATTGCACTTGCCAATAATACAAATATATTCATAATACCAGCAGTAATACCAGCAAAATCAAATTGGTGAATATATATGATACGTAATACCCCTACTACGATAGAAAAAGCTAGGGCAAGCCATTTTGTGTCAATTCTTTCAGGTAAATAGCGTTTGAATACTTGTGTAAGTAATGTAATTATTAGAGAGCAACCTGCCATTGTACCTAAAATTTCAATACTAACAAAATCATTCATATTTTTACCTCCTTATTTTTATTTTAGAAGACAGAATTAAAACTGTCTTCTGTTTACCATATCGTGCGCACGCTCGTCAGGATTGATTATAAGGCTTTCTGGAAGTCTAAGTGATAAATTTAACCTTCTCAATGAATAAACCCCTGATTTTGCGTCGTAGGCTTCTACAGTATATGTATATTTTTTATATTGTGGGAATAAACTAAAACCATTTAAGTCAGCTTTAGCGTCTTTGTGAATATACACAATTGAACCAATAGGATATTTAGGTCCTTTTTCTTTTTTTACTTCTTTTGTTTCAGCCTCTCCTACAACTGCAACTTCTTCTGTTTTTACCTCCTCAACTGGAGTAACTATTTCTTCTTCTGCAACAATTTCTTCTTTTTTATTAGTTTTCTTTGCCATAATTTTCTCTCCTTTCTCTTTGAATTCTCTCATTTTTGCGTCTATTTCTGCAATAACGACATCTTTTTGGTGGTGTGAATGAGTGTTCTTCATACCATTTTTGTTCTTGTACGTTAAAAATAAATTCTGTGCCACAATCCTCGCATTTTATTTTCATATCCTGGTCTTGCATACTGGCTCCTTTCTATTTTTTGCTTGTAAAATTAAAATTAAACTCTGGTTCATTTGATTTTTTCTTTTTATCCCCTAGTAATACGTCTGGGTGGTCTTTTAATAGTGTTTGTACTCTAGCATTTGTAGCTTCAAGGAATATTTGATTTCTTTTATCTACATAATCTTCGATTTCTTCGTCTGTACTTACGTCTTCTGCTCTTAAAAGTGATAATAGTCTTGGGTCATAACCTTTATCTGCAACAACAGTAGCGATTTTGTCCCTTCTTCTAATTAAAGAAAGCTCTTTTTCATACTCAGCAATCTTCAATTCTTGGTTATCTATTTGTTTTTTATATCTTTCTTCCATTGACATTTTAGCCATTTCTTCGGCTTCTTTTTTCTTTGCTTCGATTTCTTCTAAAATGTTTTGTCTCATTTTTTCTTTTTCTGTGTTAATACTTGCTTGTAGAGCGCTTTCTCTCTTAGAATACTCTTGTTCTTTGTTTGTAAGGGCTTTATTTATAGCCTTTTCTAGCTTTTTATCAAATTCAGCTTGAAGTTTTGGGTCTTGTAATAACACATCTAAGTTTTGTGTGTCGCTTTCTTGTGGTTTAGCCACTTTGTTTTGAGTACCTTTCTCTGCATTTGCTACCATATCTTGGATAGCGTCTGGGTTTTTTTGGTTTTGTTCGTCCATATTTAATCCTCCTATTATTTATTATTTTAGAAATAGAGGGGCTATTTATTTGGTCTTCCTTCTCTAGCTTTTAGAGCTGGAATATTATCGGTTTTATTTTTAACAGCCTTAGGTGTCTTTGTTTTATTAGCAATTTGGTTATTAGTCTGAGAAGCGGTAGTGCTTTCAGTTGTAGTCTTGTTGTTTTCTTGTGCATTGTCAACGTCGTTAGGGCTAACGTATGGAGTATCAGGTGATACAGTTTCATATAGTATGTCTGTTTCTTCTTCTTTATTCTTCTTCTCTGTTGCGTAGTCGTATCCAAGATTTGAAAGCAAGGTCTTTTGAGAGATTATACCGTTTAGGGCTAATTGTTGATTTATAGTCTCGTCTGTCATACTTGGTAGATTTGTGCCTATTGTAATAGTTATGTCGTCAATATTATATTTATTTGATGAGATAAGGTTTATTCTCTGGAAGAAGTTAGCCCATCTATGTTTGATTAGTGTGGTTACACCCTGTCTTACGTCGTCTAGCATTAGAGCCATAGTATAGAATTTTCTATCGATGGCAGAGGCATTCATATCACCTGAGTTGAATGCTGCGTCCGAAGTATTAGGTATACCAGAAATCTGGAATATACTATCTACATAATATTTTAAGTATTTAGTAGCGTCTTCTGCGTGTATTTCTTTTAGTAGCCAGCTTACGTCTCCACCCTCTTGTACGAAAAATGTTTTAGCGTTTTCTAAATACTGGTCTTCAATAACACGCGCTGGGTTAGTAATCTTATCTGGATTGTTAGAAGACACTGGTTTCTCTGGGTCAAAGTCTGGATTAGGTATTGTAAGTGGGTTTTCTGGTCTATAGCCTGATATTTTCAACTTAGCGTCTTTATCATTGTAGTTATACATATTATTTAAGTTATTCATTATTTGTTCGTATGATTGGATTAAGCTAATTATTGGGTCTATAATACTGACTTGTGGGTCTGGCTCATATGCTGTAAACGTCGTGCATTGGTGCGTATTCTCGCTTTCTTCTTTTAATGTAATAGTAGTTTTATACTGAGACGTAGCGTCTTCGTTAGTTGTTTTGTCATATATAGAAGTGCCATAAAACCCTGTGTATGGGTTACATTCAATAATATAATATAACGTATGGGCTTGATTGTCTTCGCTATTACGTGCGTCTAAAAGATAACGTGTAATTAGACCTATTGGTTTTTGTTGAGATATATCAGAAATGTCCGTTGGGAATAAAGCGACTGTGTTAAGAGCGGATAATGGATAATACACATAATTTGGGTCAGATGTATCTGGAGCGTCATCAGCACTGATAGCGTCTGCTTGTGTTTGTATTAAATCTAACTGTCTCTCATAGCAACAACCATAAAGGACTGCGTCGTGGAAAAGTTGCTTCAAAACTTTTGGGTCATCGTTTTTTGAAGATAGTGTCGTGATTATAAATTTAAGTTGTGCAGCCGTATCTGGGTCTAATGGAGAAGTGTTACTTGGGTGAAGAAGGCGATATGCTGGTTCTTCTCTCTCGTCAACAATTTCAGCATTGTATGTAATTTCACCACTAAGATAGCCTGCGGCAAGGTCTGTTATGAATTTCTCGAAAAAAACTTGTACTTGATTTCCTGTTACCATATCAGTAGAAGTGACACCACGGAGATAACGTTCGTTTATGTCTGCACGCTTTGACAATACAGCGTCGACTTCGTCTAGCAAAGCCTGTAATTTACCGTCGTTATACTCGTCTTTTATATTTTTTGATATTTTAATCATAATAAAAAACTTCTCCTTTCTTGTTCACTGAACAGATTATATAATAAAATTATTTTTTATGCAAGTGGAGTACAAGAATTTTATTGTCTTTTTTATAAATCTTACTCTTGACTGAACTTGAACAGCGTGGTATAATAGACAACAGCGCTCTTGTCTTTAAACAACAACCTTGTTGTCTAATTTTTCGCAATATATGTTTTGGAAGTCGCCACCGCCCGGCACGACCTCTGAAGATATACTAAGTAGGGCGTTTCAGGGTTTTTATGAGTATTATAAAATAGCTATGATATAGTATTGACAAACTACTAAAATTTTAGTATAATAAAGCTAACAAAAGCAAAAACAAAAAACGTATTTACTATAAGTAAATACATTTCACTTATACTATATTTTACTTTTGTTATGTATGTATACACATTAAAAGTATACAAGTAGAGTTGCATTACTAAAAATAATATGTAACAGGTAACGGCTGAGTGTTATAGAAAGGTAGGTAATGAAATTATGAAATATTTTAATTATGATATATTCACAAAAAACGAAAAAGGTAAATACATAAAAGTAAATGAAATGAAAACAAAAGGCATTCACATATTACAAGATATGTTAAACTATAACGAAAGAAAACTTGAAGGTGAAAAAATAAGAATAGTAAAACATTATAATTATAGTACACTAATGGACATTGATATATATTTCAACAATGGCTACAAATACACATATTATGATATACCTTGCACAAGTGGTGCATACATTGACAGTCAAGAAATGCTATAAACAAATACAAATAATAGGTAAAAACGGCTGAAACCCTATTGCAAGCCGTCATATAAAATCAAAAAATTAAAATAGAAAG
>Ga0326512_10000132_pt1 | contig 61812 bp, 47 predicted proteins | sample 1_2617_0518_D_FD_203652 | JGI IMG/M metagenome (GOLD analysis project Ga0326512, IMG submission 203652) | Bovine rumen microbial communities from UC Davis, California, United States - 1_2617_0518 | ecosystem: Host-associated > Mammals > Digestive system > Stomach > Rumen | place: USA...
TACCCGTCGAAGCAGTTCCTGTTGCTATGCCTGTTGCAGAAGAAGCTCCCGCAGCTCCTGCAGCACCCGCACCTGTAACAACATCTGCTGAGCCTATGCCTTTCGAAGCACCTTCCGGTCCGATCGGCGCAGCTGAACCTGCTACACCTGTTGCAACAGAAGCTCCCAAGAAAAAGAGCAAGGTAGGTCTGATCGTTATCCTTGCCGCAGTCGGCGTTGTTTGCCTCGCACTTATCGGTGTCGGCATCTGGGCTGTTGTAAGCGGCGGTTTCGGCGGTACTATAATTGACCGTATCGAGAAGAAGGACGTTGTTGAGTCAGGCAAGAAGTACAACATCTACGATGAGGACTTCAACGACTATATCGTTGAGGCAAGATGGTGGGACTATGACGGCACAATGGATAAGCCCGGCACATACGATGTTGATACTGAGACACTCGCTTTCTCTATCGAAGTAAACGAAGATGCAGAAGATGAGATCTACTATGCATATTACTTCAGCAAGGATAAGACCTTCGAGAAGGAAGACCTTGAGAAGCCTTTGTTCAGTGACACTATCACACCTGAGGAATACGGCGACGGAACAGCTTACTACAATGTAGACTGCGCCAAGAAGATCCAGAAGGGTTACTATGTTGTAATAGTTGCTTCTGATGAAAGTCTTAAGACTCCTTACATCGTAGCTTACGCAGAAGTTAAGTAAGGATCAGCGACAATAAGCTTTTTAGAGAGGTTGTCTTGCATGAGGCAACCTCTTTTTTATGAGGTGATCCGCGGAGCGGTGTTAATCCTGCGAATAATTTGATCAACACTCGAAAACAAGAACAAAAAAATGCCCCCGGAAAACCCGGAGGCATTAAAACTCAAATTGCCTGATCCTTAAGGATGAGGATATCCGAGGGCGTCGAGAAAATCGTTGACTTCCTTCTCGATGGAGAGGTCGTAATCGCTTGAGATAGCTACGATAACTGTGTCTCCCTGGAGATAGATAGCATCGTGATAAGGTGTGTATGTGCCTGCGATCTTGTCATCATATCTGCCGTCGATAAGAACGTAAGCTGTGTTAGTGCCTACTTCGTGGCTGCTGATACCTGAGAAGTTCTTGCTGTCGAAAACACCATCGTAATCAGAGTAGTAGAAATCAAAGAGAGCCTTAGCTGTTGCTTCGTCAACGCAGCGTGTGTAGCTGTACTGATTCTCCTTGTCGGAAACAGCATCGATGTTAACGATAACCTCGAAATCAGTGCTGTCGCCTGCAAAAGAAAAGCTGGTGTCATACATTGCATCTATGTCAGAGTCACTGATGCCGATCTTATCGAGTGCTGCAATAAAAGCATCCTCATCTGCTGTTGTAAGTGATGACATGTCAACCTTGGGTTCATGTGTGACGCCTGCGCAACCTGTAAAAAGCATTGCTGCTGCAAGAAGGGAAGCGCCTGTTGCCATAAGTTTGGAAGTTTTCATAATATTCCCTTTCCGTTTATAAATAATCAAAACAGAGAGAACTATATCACAAAAAGATAGTATTTAAAACTCTAAAATAAGAGCCATGTGCTATAATCTATCGGCAAGAGTAATGACTGGTATTTTGACAGGAGCAGAAAAATGAAAAACAGGGGATTTGTAAAGACACTGACGGCACTCGGACTAATTGCGGTTATGGTCCTCGCAGGAACCGGATGCAGCAATAAACTGTATTCCAACCCTGATATGACAGCTTCATCTGCGGCAGGGACTTTAGATCCGATGTCTTTTACTGCAATTGATGCGAAGTTCCGCGATTTTACGTTTGGAATCAACGAATATATGAGAGAGCACTCGGATGAGGCTACACAGAAAAAGGTTGACGGATCTACTCCGAACGGAGTTGCAGCAAGCTGCACTTATACGATCTCACCTGACAGCAAGTATGAATCACTCCAGATGGAGAAGACTCTTGATAACGGCATGCAGGTTGATGAGTATTTCAATCTGGGTGACTCGGTATTTATTGCACGCACCACGCTCTATAATGACGGCAACTTCGAACCTGTGGATAAATACTATATCATAGACGGCGGTCTATATAAGGTGGATAACCTTGCGGAGACCGTTACAAAGATCGCTGATATCAATACCGATGAAGGCGCCGCCGTAAAAGCAGAACTTGATATTTATTATTCGTTTGATGAGATAAGAGCGATCTATGCCTGATACGACTGCTTCTGAGGCACAACAGTTTAAAGGTTATACTCTGGGGGAGGGCGTCAAAGACGGTCTCCCCATTGGTTTAGGATATCTGTCTGTATCTTTCACGTTCGGCATTCTGGCTGTATCCAAGGGCCTTTCATGGCTGCAGGCAAGTATTATCTCACTGACAAATGTCACTTCCGCAGGGCAGGTTGCAGGCCTGAATATAATGGTCACCGCAGGCGGGATCCTTGCCATGATCATCTCGCAGATAGTAATTAATCTGCGTTATTCACTGATGGGTATCGCGCTTTCGCAGAAGGCAGATAAGACAATGACACCTCTTTTGAGGATCATATTGGCGTTTGCCATCACAGATGAGATCTTCGGTGTCGCGGTCAGTAAGAAATATGAATTCGGCGCAAGATACTTCTTTGGGCTTACTATTCTTCCCATAATAGGATGGGTTGCCGGAACGGCTGTCGGTGCAGTGCTTGGCCGTATTTTCCCGGACTTCCTGACAAATGCGCTCGCGATCGGCATCTACGGTATGTTTGTATCTATCGTTATGCCCAAAGCCAAGCACGACAAAGTGATCCTTACAGGGTCGCTTATGGCATGCATTATTTCCAGTCTGTTTTTCTTTTCGCCTTTTCTGGCAAAATACATATCTCAGGGTTTTGCGATAATCATTGCAGCTGTTGTTTCCGCATTGGCGGCAGTCCTTATAAGGAAGAAACTGACCGGAAAGGCAGGTGCCTTCACAGGCATTTTGGCAGGCATAATCCTTGTGGCGATAATGATCTTCATGGCGCCACATCATGAGACCGGAGCATCTTCAGAAGTTGTTGATGCTGTTGCAGGTAAGCTCGACAACAGGATCTTTGTCCCTCTTCTTATCGCTATGGCGCTTACAACTTATCTTGTGCGCATGATCCCGTTTGTCCTGTTCCGCAAAAAGCTTGAAAATCCTGCTGTCAAAGCATTTTTCGATTACATTCCGTACACTGTTCTTTCTGCAATGACATTTCCTGCGATCCTTTACGCAACGGGTTCTTACATTTCCGCACTTATCGGATTGGCAGTATCTCTTATACTCGGCTATTTTGAGAAATCACTTCTGGTCGTTGCAATCGGCACATGCCTTGCATCGCTCGTGTCAGGCCTTGTATTGATGTACATCTGATTTACAGGCAACAAAAAAGCTGTCTCGAATAAGAGACAGCTTTTTTGTTGCTGGAGCCCCCATCCGGATTTGAACCGGAGACCTCATCCTTACCATGGATGCGCTCTACCTGCTGAGCTATAGGGGCAAGTCAAAGCTTATGAAGTATAACACAGTAACAGGGGATTGACAATAAATCCAAAAGACCGGACATCAATTGAAATGTTGACAACGGCACCCAAAGATTATACAATCATTGAGCATTTTATAAAGCACACGGAGAAGTCGCCTAGCCTGGTCGAGGGCGCACGACTGGAAATCGTGTAAACCCCAAAAGGGTTTCGAGAGTTCGAATCTCTCCTTCTCCGCCATAGTTTATTTACATTCGCGATATATTCGCCGTAAAGGGTTGAAAACATTATGTTTTCGACCCTTTTTCGTTGGTTCACAAACATGTCGTTTTTTCGGATATATTTTTGACGTTTTACTAAGAGGAGAGATTCGAACCCTCGATCAACCAAGTCGGGTTTAATTAGTATGGTAAAATATCTTTATGGGGACTAAGGATTCGGAAAGATGCCTAGTCGTGAAAATCAGCAGTTAGTACTAATAAAAAGAGGAAATATAATATTGATCGGAGATATTGTTACGGTAACGGTAGATCGGCCACTAGGCAGTTATCATCCTGAGTATAAAGACATGTACTATCCAGTCAATTACGGATATATTGAAGGTGTTATGGCTCCTGATGGGGAGGAGCAGGATGCTTATATTCTGGGGATAGATAGACCTGTTAAATCCTTTATAGGCAAGATAATAGCAATTGTGCATCGTAGTGATGATGTGGAAGAAAAATGGGTAGTATGTCCTGAAGATGCTATCTTTACAAAAGAACAGATTGAAAAGCAGATCCATTTTCAAGAGCGTTTTTTCAATTCTGAAATAGAAATGTAAATATTCATAGCCTGAGAGTGTGCAAGCAAAAAGTGCACCTAGGTGCAAAATCAGCACGGAGCATCTATGAGCATAAACAGAGAACAATATCTTAAAGAACTTGTCGATAAGAAGGATAACGGGCGTGTTAAGATCATTACCGGTATCAGGCGCTGCGGGAAATCATTCTTATTATTCGAGCTGTATAAACAATATCTGCTGGACAGCGGTGTTTCAGAAGATCATATTATCGAGATTAAACTTGATGAGATAGATTACGCCCGTTATCGTAATCCTTTTAATTTGAATGAATATGTTAAGAGAAGTATTGAAGATACGAACAGGTATTATGTTTTCATTGATGAGATCCAGATGTGTTCAGAGATCAGGAATCCTTATGTTGATGATCCGAACGAGAAGATCAGTTTTGTCGACGCGGTACTTGGTCTGATGAAGATCAAAAACGCTGATATCTACATAACCGGAAGCAATTCGAGAATGCTGTCCAAAGATGTACTGACACAATTTCGCGACAGAGGAGATGAGATACATGTTATGCCACTGTCTTTTGCGGAGGTTGCTTCTTTTTATGCAGAAAGAGGAAATAGTGAAAGCGATGCCTGGCGCGACTATTGTGTATACGGTGGAATGCCTTATGTATTATCGTTGCGTAAACCTGAGGAGAAGAGCAGATATCTGAAAGACTTGTTCTCTGAAACATATTTGAAGGATATAGTTGAACGTAATGATATCCGTAATGAGACCGAGGTCTTAGATGTGCTGATGGGTTTTCTTTCGTCAGCTATAGGTTCTCTTACAAATCCTTCAAAACTTGCTAACCGTTTCTTATCCGAGAAGAAAATAAAGATCTCGCATTCGACGATCGCTAATTATCTGGAACTGTTTGAAGAAGCATATATCATCAGCAGTGCAAGAAAATACGATATTAAAGGAGCGGACTATTTTGACACGCCGCTTAAATACTATTTTGCCGATATCGGTCTGCGTAATGCGAGATTGAATTTCAGACAGGTCGAGGAAACTCATATAATGGAGAATATCATTTATAATGACTTGATCCGTCGCGGATATAACGTTGATGTGGGTGTAGTTCCTTACTCAAAAACGGTAATTGATGATACAGGCAAAGCGAAAAAAGTTAGAGTTCAATTGGAAGTGGATTTTGTTGTAAACCGTGGAATGCAGAGGTATTACATTCAATCAGCACTCCATATAGAAGATGAAGACAAAAGAATACAGGAGACTAATTCTCTTAACAGGATCAATGACTCTTATAAGAAAATTGTTGTTGTTAAAGATGACATTATTCCTTGGCGGGATGAAAAGGGAATACTATACGTAGGAATTAGGGAATTTCTTTTGGACGATAGGTCATTAGAATTGTAAATCCAGAATATAATCAACAATAAAATTCTTAACTTGAGTCCTTTCTCTTAGGTTGTTTATGCCCGGTTCAAAAATAATACGGGACCGTTCGTTTCTATAATGTTACCTTATATAGTGCAAATCGCAATAAACCACAGTAAATGTGAAGTTACCCCCGTAAGTTGGACAGTGATGTTTCAATTTACGGGGGTATGCTTTTGTCTATAACCAGTGAAATAAAACGGGCAATCGAAAAGATCTTGCCAGGTGTTTATGTTTATAAATGAACTGCTGGTGTAGACTGAACTTAGAATGAATTATAAAATAACTTTAACACTATCTGTTCGGGCTAACTTATGTAAAGATTAAATGAAGTAAAGAGATTAATGGAACTAAGAGAATCAAATACAAACAGAATTGAATATATTGATGTAGCAAAATCCATTGGTATTATTCTGGTTGTTTTCGGTCATGTAATACAGGGTGATAATTATCCGATTCCTTTTGCTCAACAAATCTGTTACTCGATTTTTTCTTTTCACATGCCTCTTTTCTTTATTATCAGTGGCCTGTGTATAAAAGAAACAAAAGTATTTAACTTGCCAACAGTTAAAAAGATGGTTAAGGCTTATCTCATACCTTATGTTGTATGGACCGTTGTTTTCATAGTTTTATTTCAGTTTGAAGCTGTAATGAAAGGAACAAGCATTTTACGATTTGATAATGCTTTGTTTGCTCATGCGATATCACCTTGCGGACTTGCGCCCTTATGGTTTTTGATTGCTTTGTTTTTTTCTGAGATTATCACTTTATCACTTAAACCTTTTTTAAAAAGGACTATGGTTTTCATTGTTTTGTTGGTGTTTTTATCGATGTTGACTCTTATGTTATCTGTTTGGGCCTTTTTAATACCAAATCTGAATCTTGTTGCTTTGAATTACTTGGTTGGTTTATGTCGGATTTTTCCTACAACTTTTTTCGTGATTTTGGGGTATGGATTAAAGGAAGAGCTTGGAAAGTGTGTTGGTTGGAATCTGAAGAAAAGAACAATCGTAATAATTATTCTCATCTGCTTGCAGACTTTATTATGTTGCATAGAAAATGACAAAATTGATATTCACTTGTTTTTTGTTGGAAATCAATTGTTGTATTTCCCTAAAGCTATTATTGGTTCTTTAATTGTTATATTCTTATCACAGGCTATCCATTCGAGATTAATGACAAGCATTGGAAATAAAACAAAAGAAATAATGATTCTTCATTATCCGCCATTTTATTGGACTTTGATACTTAGAAAAGTTTTAGGGATATTGTTTAATCCGAATTTGCTGGGAGGATTAATAATTTCTGCCGTTACGTTAACCGGATGTTATTTTATAGATAAACTGCTTAGCAGGTTTAAAATCTGGAGATTTGTCATGGGAAAGAAATAAGGGTTGTTTATTATTCCCAGGTGTTTTCAGATTATTTAACCGAACTTGTCAGCTTGATCTTAGGCCGGTCAGGTCTTTGCTCAAATGCATAAACGCAGATGAGAGCAGCTACGGTTCCCATGAGTTCATAGTGAGAGTTGAATGTGGAGATATTGTGGGCATACTGTTCGCCGAGTTTAATCTCGGGAAGACCGACGGAATATCCGAAAAGAATGTAGGGAACAGTTACGTGTGAGATCTCTTTGTAGCTCTTTTTCTCGACAAAGAAGGTCCTCTTGTTGGTAAGGACGACACCGGTTTTGCCGTGAACGAAAATTCCGTCATCGTTGTAGAGGATTATGTGTTCATCGGGTGCGAAAGTGCCTGAGAGTCTCTTCTCGATATCGCGCATCTTGTTTTCGCGGATGCCGGGAGCGGAGAGCTCCTCGAAATTCATGAGATAGTCACGCATATACTGTACGATCTTATCTGATGAATCGTATTCGTTAAGAGTGCGCACGAATGGTGCTACGAAGACATTGTATTTTGGATCATCCTTAAGAAGATCGTAGTTCCAGTCGTAGATGAACCAGTCTTTGAATATGGGGGTGTCAGCTACTTCCTGCCTGGTGGTGTCATCCAATGTGAATTCACTTCCGCAATAAGTGCAGACCATTCTTCTTCTGTTTGCTGCAAGTTCCAGTTTGCCGGAACAATTCGGGCATTTATTAAGTTCCATAATTTACCTCCGGGTTAGTTAATTATATCATTTCGTCTTATTTGTTCATTTTGGTAAATATTTTGTTACTTTTGTTATCACGGGGTGGGAGTATTACATATTAGAAAATATAATTTAGAGAACCAAGTGACCATGGCAGTCAGGAACAGATAAGAATATGAGTGATTCTACAGGAGCCAAACAGTCCAATTTACCCAAGCAGAGAAAGCTGGGCAGACTTATGCATTATCTTGTCAGCAATGCATATTCTTTTACTGTCGGAGTCATGGGGTTTGTTCACGCAACACTGATGATCATTTTCCTGATAGCTGATGTAATGCCACTGGTTTATTTCAATATACTCAGTGTAGTTGTTTATATATTCTGTTTTATGCTCTGCCGGTTCGGTCACATCCTGCCTGTATATGCGAGTGTAATTATTGAAGTTACGGTTTATACGGTCTTATCGACTTATTTTGTAGGATTGAAATGTGGTACTTATTGCTTCCTGTTCTCAATTATTCCGATAATCATTTACTTCGGAAGCAGCTTGTTTAAGGGCAGGAAGAGATGGAGCGTTATCCTGATGCTCGTTTTGAATTTCTTAACGTTCATGATCCTTTACATAAGGTTTGCTCCTGTAGAGCCGGTCTATGATGTTTCTCCGGTTATCAGGATGGTGCTGGTCATATTCTCTGCGTTTGCAATGGTTTTCGCGACGATGTTCTATAACGCGATGTATATCTACTCAAGTGAGAATGCCGTAAATATCCTTCAGCAGAAGAACAGGCAGCTTTCTATCGATGCGCATGAAGACACACTGACAAGCCTTTTGAACAGACGTGGTTTCCTGCCGCTGATACAGGAGCTGATGGGCAGAAAAACAAAGCATTTTTGCATAGCTTTCTGTGACCTGGATGACTTTAAAGTCGTAAACGATTCATATGGTCATGAAGCAGGTGATGAGGTGTTAAAGCACATCACGAAGCTCATCAGAAAGGAGCTTCCCGGCTGCGATATCTGCCGCTGGGGCGGTGAAGAATTCGTAATTCTTATGAGAGATTACGATCTTCAGGTAGCTACGGCGAAGGTTGAACATTTAAGACGCAGCATCGAAGATAATCCGACATCTTTTTTCAGCAACAAGATATATGTAACCACTACGATCGGCCTTGAAGAGTACAGCGAAAAGTACGCGAATCCGGAAGATATCATAAAGGTTGCCGATGCCCGTATGTACTATGGAAAACAGCACGGCAAGAATATTCTCATCTACGAAGATCTCTGACGGATATTTATTCTATCGAAAACAGAAACGGCGGTTTTTGAAACCGCCGTTTTTTAATAACCCATTTCCTTTAGTTCTTTCACAACATCAACATAGAAGTTTGCGATATCACTGACTTCCTCATTGCTTGACGGAGCACGGGAAGTGAATCTCCTGCGTCTTAAGTCAACGACATCGGCATGCGATATACCTCTTTTGGAAGGAGCAGTGTGAACGCCTTTGAAGTTTACCCAGGTTGCCGAGTTGACTGAGACCATGCCGTCATTCTCGCCGTCGAATCTGCTTACTACGGGAAATGTGATGCAGAAGACGGGATCCGAGAAAGAACTCTTGCATTTGAATGCATAGCTCTGACAGTAAACATCATCGGGTGCGGGATTGTCTATATTGAACTGTGCTGCGGTCCTTGTCGTGAGGATATCGAAACAGGTGTAACTGTCAGGATTCCTGTCTCCAAGGATCTTCATCCAGATGTCGTTCCCCCTGGCAGCTGCTTTGACCATCCATTTCGGTGCTCTCATAAGGAAATCCACTGTCTTCGAACCATGGTGCGGAGTATCAATGGTCGTAAGTGATGCGACCTTGTCGTGGTAACCGTGATTTATAAGATAGCGTGATTCGAGCCCGCCTTTTGAATGGGCAAGTATGTTTACTTTCTCGGCGCCCGTCTGCTTCAGGACTTCATCAAGACTCCTGGCGATGATTTCAGCGTTGCTTTCGATCGAGCCGACGGAATCCTGATTGCCGAAGAAGACTTTGGCACCTTTGGCTTCCAGTGTTTTAGGGACTCTGCCCCAGTAGCAGAGATGCTTTCTGTCGCGGAATCCCATTCCGTGAACCATGAGCAGCGGATATTTTAAACAGCAGTCGTCATTCATATAAATACTCTCGTCAATAAATCTTCCCCATAGGTTTCCGGCCTATAGGAGGAGTATAACGCGGTATTATATATTGTTCAATACTGAATTTAATTTAAGAGTTCGATTCCGCAATATTGCCACAGGAATTTGACTTTTCACGCCAGAGCTTCAAAGCGATAAAAGCGATCACAAGACCGATTGCCGTAACCACGAGGCTTACGGTCAGCATGAAGCGGGGGCCTCTGATATCAAGCAGTCTTCCGCATACAAGACTTGAGAAAACGCCGCCCAGCGTGATCGAGCAGTTGATATATGCCTGGCCTTTGACCTGGTCGAGCCTTGCCATAGTCTGATTTACGAAGTAGGCGGATACCGGAATGAACACGGCATAAGCGAACATCTGCATTGCCTGACTGATATAGACGAGGACCATGTTGGGCGCGATGAACATGAGGAGAGTCTTGATAAGGAAAGCCGCGCCCGCGAAAAGGAGAAGATTCCTGCATGAGACCTTTTTCATGATCTTATCGATCAGTGCCATTGTGGGGAGCTCCAGAAGTGCGGCAACGAAAACCGCCGTACCCATGGATGCCTCAGTGCCGCCCAAAGGTGAGATGATCTGGATCATGTAGTCGTTTATCGCATTGTGTGCGAAAAAGAAACATACCGCACCGAGCACAAAGAGCATGAAACTCGGGTAAGTCTTAATGAAGCTGAAGAGATTATTGTGGGCAACTTCCTTGGAAGAAGGGGCGGGGGTTTTGACGTCCGGCTTTTTGAAAAAATAGAGAATTATGAGCGCGACCGTCAGGAATATGATGTCGAGGATCATGAGAATGCTTACACCGAACTTTCCTATCGCCCTTCCCGTAAAAAATGAAGTAACGGCAAACCCTGCTGATCCCAGGCCTCTTGCAAGACCGTAGTATATGTGGCAGCCGGCCGCCTCGTATTCAAAATACATAGCGGTTATTATCGGCTGATAGACCATCTGCACCATGTAGATCAGAGCGAAGATGATGAATATCATGACGATACCGTTTTTGATGATGAGCAGAAGAACAGAACCGATCAGGAGCAATGCGGTGGAGGCCATGGACACATTGCGGTTGGTAAGTTTACCCTGTTTGTCGATGAGACCTGCCACAAGAGGCTGAAAGATAACCGAAAGGATATTAGCCAGAGCAAGAGTTATTCCGATCAATGTGTTGGAGAACCCCTTTTCGAGAAGGAAAACGGAAGCGTATGCGTGGATCCCGCTGTACACGGCGAAATACGTTGCATTGATTATGATGTATCTTAATGTCCAAAACTTTTTGCCGCCTGACATATTTGCCTCTTTCAGATTTCTTTATTGCTAACGAAATGCTAACATAAATGCCGGACGAATCAGATTACGGATGTTGGATAATTATCAAGGAGATTGCATGGAATACTTAAGATACATTTCCGAATTTACAGCAAATCCGTGGGTGGACATCGTTATGTTCATCGTCGGAACGCTCTTTATATCTGTAGTGTTCTTTCTTGTGCAGATCACATCGGCAGGAATGTTCAGCTCAAAGGTTACCGACATAAGTATCCTGGGCTTTAAGCACCACAGGAAGAATGACGGCAAGTGGGAATACAGGGGACATCATATAAAATTAGGTTTTTCGGCAAACACAGTCGTGGATTTTAACAAGCGCCCCGGAATTGACAGCAATAAGCTCATGTCACTTGAAAAGTCACATATGCTTTTTACCGGAATCACAACTTTAGTCATCGGCATAGCGGTATCCGCCGGATGTATCATCGGCTCATTTAACATGTATTTTTTTATCCCGGCAAGGCTGGTATTCCTGTCGGGATTCTGGATACTGCTCTTCGCTGTTGGAAGAATGGTCATCGTAATTTCAACTATTTCGAAATTATTCTCAAAGAACTCTCTTGGTGGTTATTGCACAGCTGCAATAGGAAGGATCAGGGCCGGTGTGCCGTTCGAACAGTTGGATCTGAAATCGGTTGGCGAGCTTAACTTCAAGAAGACATCTGACATTGCACGCAAGATGTATTTCCCGATCTACTTTTCTTATCTTGATGCAAAGGGCCTTTATAACAGGATGCCGGAAGCCGTGGCAGATGTTGAGAGAACAGTTATTAAGACCGAGAAGCACGAAATTGCCATAGCTGTGTATATGACACTGATATATTACTACTCGTACCATAATGTCGTTCCTTCAAAAGCCAAGGAATACTATCACATTTTAGGTGATGATATATTGAAGGATACAGACAGCAACAGCATGAGGATCAAGGGCTTTTATGAACTGAACTGTTTCGGCGATGTCCAAAAGGCAAAGATGTATGCCGCAAAGGCGATAGAGGGAATAAACGGGTTTTCCGTGCCGTCTGAAAGAGAATATGAAAAGTCCTGTATCGCCAAATTGAACAATGCCATTAATAATTTTCAATACTGATAATGTACATTAGGTAAGAAATTTAATATTTTCTTCACAAAGTTGCCACATTTTACATTTCCATATGCTATAATTCACGCATAAAGTGGAGGCAACTATGAATAAGTATTTAGTAAATAAAATAGCTAAATCTTTTGGCGGTGTCGCAGCCGCTGTTTTGGCCTCCGCATTTTTAGCAATAAATGTAAAAGCCGATGCTTATTCCGGAATAGATATTGACGGAAGTTTCGGTGACTGGGACAGCGTTACCAAATATGACTGCTTAAGTGAGAGCAGCCGTGTAAACAATGTCGCTATGGTCTGGGATGGTGACTGGATCTACATCTACATGGATGAGGTTCAGCAGAATTCCGCTTCATGGTCCAGTGACACACATAATACCCACGGCCAGTTCAACATCAAGACCGATCTCGGTTATGTTCTGGTCGTCACCGTAAGAGACAACGGTGCGGCAGGCAACATTATTGAAGTAACGGATGTGAAGACAAATGAGACATATACAGTTGATAACGGCGGTATTCAGGTAGCTTTCAACAGCGATTATTCCGTATGGGAAGCGCCTACGCTCACTGAGATTGCAATTCCTTCAAGCCTTCTGCCGCAGTATTCATCCACGATAAATTTCGGTTACTATCTCGGCGGAGACATCATTACTGATGTTGCCGACTGCAGTGAAGTTATCCATGATCCCGATGATCCGGACGATCCGACTCCGACACCCGCTCCATATAACGACGGTTCCGAGATTGAGATCGACGGTGACTATCACGACTGGGATTACTATCCTGTCATTACGATCCAGTACGATTCGTCAGGTATGGAGAATACATACAACGATGCTGACGGTTCTATCTATCAGCGAGACGGAAACGCATATGTTCACTGCATTGCCAATGAATTCAGCAAGCAGGATACAGGCTGGAAGTACGGTGCAGAGTTCCTTGAGGTAACAGTTATTTTCGGATATGACCATACAAAGCTCATAGCTGTTGAGCTGGGTCCTGACGGAAGTCTCGACTGGAGTTCGCGTGAAACGCGTTCACAGTCTGACGGAACACATCATTATGCATTATTCTACTTTGCAGATTCACAGGCATCTTCAAGCATCTATGACATACAGTCCGGAGATCACTATCTTGGCGAGATGTATGTTACTGTCGGAGAACATCAGGATGAGACAGAGTTCTGGTTTGATATTGCAGGCCTTGCTGAAGCAGGCGGCATCGAACCCGATGAATCACAGTCCGTATTCGTTCACTTCCACAGAGTCGGATGGCCCATGCTTGAGACATCGGGTGTATCGACCGGTCCTGTTTTCGTAGCTGCTTTATCAACAGTAGCCATAGGTTCTTACATTACTCTTAACCGAAGAAAGAAGGCAGGATGATATATATTGTCGCTGCCGCCGCAATAGGATTGTGGGTTTGGCTCCTGCAAGTACTTCGAAAAGCAGGCCTTAAGTTCTGGCGATATCTTTTAGGTTCCTGCGGACTTTTTATTATCCTTATGATCCTTGTAAGACCCTGGCTCGTTCTGCCCCTTGCAAGGCTGATCGCGGCAATTGCGGGAATATTCGGTAAAGTTTCCGGTTTTTACCAGGCTTATTACCGCTACGGAGTAATCTTCATTGAATCGGCGAAAGGTGCGATCACGGTCAATATCGACCTTGAGTGTTCAGGTTTTATCGAGATATCCGCTTTCATTTCGCTTCTCTCATTCTACGGAATATATAACATCCCCGAGCGTATCTATGTCGGAGTTGTCGGAACTTTATATACGATGCTTACAAATGCATTCAGGATCGCAGTTATCTGCACCATGATCCATTTCCTCGGCACTGACTATTATTACCTTGCGCATACTGTAGTCGGAAGAATCGTTTTCTATGTTCTTCAGGTGGTGTTGTATTTCTTTGTATTCACCAAGACGCATGTCTTAAAGATGAAAACAGGAGATTTCGGTTACAACAAAAAAGAAGAGATCTCTGCCAATAAGGAAGGAGATGCTTCATGAACAATATAATGACGCATCTTGTAAATCCCTTCTTTTACTGGATCGCATGGATAATTATCCCGCTCCTGGTAGAAGTCCTTCCGTCGATCGGCTCATTCTTTGTCCTGCTTCATCAGAAGCACAAGAAGGACAAGTTCGAACGTCCTGACATATGGCCTGATATAGTTCTTATAATACCTGTTTACAATTCCGAGAATAGTCTTGAGGAATGTCTCGAATCGATCAACAGGAGTGATTATCCGAACGATCACATGGAGATATATCTTGTAAACAACATGAGCCAGGATAAGAGTTTCGAAGCCTTCGCAAGAGCCCAGAAAGCTTTTCCGAACCTCCGTATGAACTGGCTCAATTCCGGACAGGGCAAATCCAGAGCGCTTAACCTCGCTATCTATAACAGTAAGGGAACATATCTCATCAATATCGATTCAGACGGATATCTGGAGAGATATGCTCTTTCAAATATGGTGCTCTATCTTGAGAATCACCGTGAATACACATGCCTTACGGGTTCCATCCTTATAAGGCCTGACAAGATCGAAAAGTACAAGTCGTTCAAATCAAGACTTTTCAGAAGGATCGAGTTTGCAGAGTATGCGCAGGCATTCCTCGCAGGAAGGAATTTCGCATCCGAGACAAACTCCATGTACACGCTCTCAGGTGCTTTCTCCGCATTCAGAATGAGCTCTATCCGCAAGTCGCATCTTTACAATACGGAGACTATCTCGGAGGATACCGAGATCACTTTCCAGATGAGATATATCCAGAAACAGAAGGTCGGCATCTGTGTTGACGCAATCTATTTCACGGATCCTATTGAGGGTGTAAACAAGCTTTACACACAGCGCCAGCGCTGGCAGAGAGGATCGCTGGAAGTTGCAAGACTTTATCCGCAGAGCAAGCTCAGGCCGTGGAGATTTGCAACGGATACAAATATCCATACATTGCTTTTCGACCATACATTCGCATTTCCGAGAATGATCTGGTATCTTGCCCTGATCGTGCTTATGGCATACGGCTATTCGACCTCGACGGTGCTTCTTTCAATGGGTGCGATATTCCTTTTCTATATCATATGCGGATATATGTATTTTTACATAGGACTGCACCTTTTAAAGCCTTTCCCTGACATCAGGGAGTACTACAAACGGCAATGGGCGGTCGTCGCGCTCCTGCCTTTCTACAACTTCGTTGTTTTCTTTATCAGACTTGCGGGAATAATCAATAGTATCAATACGAAGAGCAGCTGGAAAACAGATACGCTCACGAGAGAATTCGAGAAATTCAGACTGGCTGTAAGAGAACAGCTCGGAAAGATATCGGACTTCATAAAGAAGTTCACGGAGCTTGTCAATAACGAGGAAGAATACTATGAATAAGCAATCGAAGAAAACATTGATCCTGATGACCTTGGGTGTCATATTCATGGCAGCGATCCTGACGGCATTCGCAGTCTGGCAGATCCATAACTACGAGCAGGGTGTAGCAGAGCTCTATGCACAGGAACAGGACGGTTACGTTGAGATAGTTGCAAGACAGATCGAACTCTACGGTGATGTCGCAGGTGATGCATTCGTTGAGGATACCATCGAGATGCTCGACTCAACATCGCAGCGTTACTGGACACTCGATAACTCCGAATACTTTCTCTTCGTAAAGAGCATCAGCGAAACAAACGTATATAAGACTTTCTCGACAGATACCTTCTATAACACCCAGAGCGCACAGGAGTTTTTGGGGGCTCTTGTTAAAGGCAAGGTTAAGCATTCGATAATCTCTCTTGAAGGCGTGAAGTATGTTGCTTCAGGAATAATCTTCGAATACAACGGCACGGATTACAGACTCTGTCTTCTTACAGATTATGAGATCATGCTTACCAATAACGCATATCTCAGCAGCAAGCTCTATCTTCTGATCGTGTTGATCCTTCTTATCGCGCTTCTTGTAATCGCAGTTATCTACTTCACGATGAAACTTATCGAAGCAAGAAAGAAGACCGAGAGTATCAAAGCGGTTAATACCGAACTCAATAACTATATCGATTATCTCGATAATGTCCTGATGGGAAGAAACCAGGCATCGATCATAACAGGTGAGGGAAGGATAATGAGACTTCTTCACAGGATCGACGAGCGAAGGATCTATCCTTGTGCATTTGTAAGGATCACGCTTGAGACAGGTTCCATGATGAGCTTCTACGAGAAGAACAGCAAGCTTTTAGGTGACGATGTCGTATGGATCAGATACCGCAAGGACGGCTTTATGCTCCTCTTCGGTGTAAGAACTGCTGAACAGGCGATGAGGATTATTGAGAGCAAGATCCCGGCATCAGAGATACCGGAAGATATTCTCGCATATAACACAGATGACGATCTCAATGCCACAGGGCTCTATGAAGCTCTTGCCAATGCATAAAGGAGGATGAACAAATGCTCAGATACTACAGAATAAAAGCTTATCTTAATGCCAGCCATTTCGTTGTTTTCGACGGAAAGAAGGGCGACACTCATCCTCATACATGGGAGTTCGTTGCAACTGTTTATACGACAGGAAGTGACATCATCAAGTTCACGGAACCTGAGAAGATGATAATGAAGGTTTTCGAGCCTTATCAGAATCAGGTGTTAAACAAGATCGAACCGTTCAATGCGATAATTCCGTCACTTGAGAACATTACGGAGTTTTTTGCAAAGCAGATAGCGGAAGCCGTAAGCCCTATCAAATATCACTTGAGAAGATTTGAAGGCAGCGAGACACCTGTCAGAACATACGGCGTCAGATTCCCTGAAGCAGAGGGTATCGACGATGACAATGATGCGGATGAAGTAGAAGCCGCAATCGGAAGATTGGAGAAGGGTTTTGAACTCTAAGGTTAAGAACATAATAATTGCGTTTATCAGCATATTGATAAATATCGCTTTAGCTTGCGGCGTTATCTGGGCCGTAAGCAGAAGCGGCGTTCTTATAAAAGGTTCAGACTCGATGTACCATGTTTACCGTGGTGACTGGATCCTAAATTCTATAGAATCCGGTGACATATGGCCTCTCTATAACCCTGTCTGGTATAACGGCGTTGAACTCATGCGTTACTGGCCGCCTGTCGCAGCATATGTGATGGCTTTCTGCCAGTCTGTCGCAAGGAGTCTTCCTTCAATATTCACGGACAGTTATGTTTTCGAAGGGTTTGCAATATACAGCGGAATCGTATATCTCCTGGGTGCTCTCACCTGGAATATAGCGGGTTTTGTCAAGAAGAGACCTGTTACGGGCATGATATTCGGTATCCTTTGGTTCTTTATGCCGCAGAGTATTCACGTGCTGTTTGCCGAAGGCAACCTTCCGCGAAGCCTGATAATGGCGATATTCCCTTTGGCATTCCTGTTCATTAATGAATATCTGAAAAAGGGCGGAGTAAAGAACTTTATCGGAACCGCAGTAACATTTGCGCTTATGGGCGCATGCCATGTAGGTTACATGGGAATGGTTGCGATCGCATGCCTTATCTATCTGCTCATTTACAGACTTTGCTGCTTTACCGGAATGAATAAGCTTCAGAAATCAGGCAAGAGAGATCTTGAGCTGATCGTTGCCGTAATAGCAGGATTCCTTTTGCTTGGCATAATCCTTTTCCCGTCGATCAAGGGCGGCCTTGCTTCGCATACTTCAAGCGCAGGCCAGGCGGCAGAAGGATTCTTCCAGAGCATCTTTATTACTCTTAACCCTGTGAAAAAAGTAAAACACGGATTCAGCACTTCTTACTTCGGTATTGTCTCTTTCCTCTTGGCTGTTTTCGGCATAATAACATGCAAAAGAAGAGCAAGAGCGGGCTTTATAACAGCAATAGTTATTCTGTTGTTGACATCGAAAACCGCAGGCCCGATCATCACGATGCTTCCGGGCGGATCACTCATGTGGATGATGCGTTTCCTTCAGATCGCATCTGCAATGATCCTTTTCTCGATGCTCGAATGGGACAGCCTCAAAAAGCCGATCCTTGCTGTTGCTGTAGCGCTTTTGGCTGTCGATTGCGGATTGTGTGTAAAGACTTTTATTCCTCAAAAGGAAGATAAGACGGTTGTAAGCGAAAACTTTGAAAGCATTGCGGAACTTACCCTGATAGATGAGGCAAAGGATCTTACCAAAAACCGTATCGCACTTATCGACAGCGCTTCTGAATTGAAAGGCGGCGTCTTCTTCCTTACGGATTATGAAGGCTCGGTTAACCAGCTTTTCGGACAGGGATGGGAAGCTGCTTCAACATCACTTCAGATCGCGCAGATAAATGAATCCTACGATAACGGTTACTACTATTTCATGTTCGACAGACTCATGGAGATGGGATGCGATACAGTTCTCATAAAGAAAAATGCTGCTGCAATCTATCCTTATAACGAGAAGGAAGCGGAAGCTGCGGCTGAGATCAGAGGTTATGTCAAAGAGTACGATGAGGGAATGTATGTTGTATTCCATCACAAGGATATAACAGGCACTTACGGCACGATAGGACACTATGACGGCATCGCGATCGGTAACGGTGCATACTATATCTCTATGATGTTCCCGACGATCTGTGAGGCACCGAGTGAATATATCGATGACTTTACTCTGGAAGAACTTTCAAGCTACGAAGTAATTTATCTTGATGGGTTCCTCTACCACGATGTCGAGGTTGCGGAAGACCTTATTACAAAGGCTTCTGAGGCCGGAACCAAAGTATATATCCTTGCTGACGGTATTCCCGAAAACTATCAGAGCAAGACCAACAGGTTCTTAGGCGTTGAGTGTCAGTCCGTTGAATTCGACAACGGCTTCCCGGCATTCCGGACAAAGCCTTTCGGGGAGATCGAGCTTGCTCTGTTCCCGGATGAGTTCAAGAACTGGAAGACAGTTTATATGAACGGACTTACCGAAGTCCTCGGATACTCTGAGGTGTTGAATGAGGAGATGCCGTTCTGGGGCAAGGGCTCGAATGAGAACATTACCTTTATCGGTTTTAACCTTACTTACTATTATTCACGCACAAGAGATAAGAATGTCGGCGCTATTCTTGCAGGGATCGTAGATGTGAGTGAATACGAAGTTCCGGAAAGAGAAGTTGTTCCTATAGATATCACTTACGGTGATGATTTGATCACGATCAGTTCACCTAAGGACAACGTCAATACTTCACTTGCAGAACATGATATCTTCAGAGGAGATTTCAGAAACTTCAACAGACTGATATTTGTTGACAGCGGTGAGACAGTAATAACTTATAAGTATCCGTATCTGCTCCAGGGCTCGCTTATGACGGCAGCAGGTATTGTTGTGGCAGGCATTATGGTTGCTTTTATAAGAAAGAAAAAGGATGCTGATGATACATAGATGAGTGTCTATATATTCTGATTTTACGCTTTAAAAGAAATATGATATTTGGTTAAAAGTCTTGTCAACCAACGCAGTCACTCATATTATTAGTTATGTATTTCGGGTAAGTTTTTTGATTGTGTTTTTTATGGATAGCCGATCGGAGGCATGTCATTTATGGTAGATGTTTTGCCGGCATTGTTGGGGCTCTGCTCCGGAATGGCCCTGTTCCTTTACAGCATTAAGATCACCAGTGGAAGTTTGCAGACTATCGCAGGAGATAAATTAAGAAACGTCCTTGCAAAACTAACCGGCAACAGATTTTTGGGTGTTGCCGTCGGTGCGGGAATCACAGCTTTGATACAGTCTTCCACGGCTACATCTGTTATGGCAGTCGGTTTCGTTAATGCCGGACTCATGGATCTCCATCAGGCTCTGTGGGTAATAATGGGTGCAAATATCGGTACCAACATCACCTCCCAGCTCATTGCTTTCGATGTCGGGGCATTTGCGCCGATCGTTGCTTTGCTTGGTACATTCTTCTGCCTTCTTACCAAGGACAAAAAGCTCAGGAGTATAGGTGAGGCAATTGCGGGATTGGGATTTATCTTCGTCGCGATGTCTCTCATGAAGGATTCAATGGCTCCGTTGAGTGAACTAGATATAGTTAAGGATATCTTCTCTTCGATCAATAACCCGTTCATCGGTATTATCGTAGGTATCATCTTCGTAATCATAATCCAGAGTTCTGCCGCCGGTGTCGGCGTATTGCAGGCAATGGCGATGTCTGCTTCGGGTGCGCAGCTCATAACTCTTGAGCAGGCGATGTTCATTATCTTCGGTCTTAACATCGGCACATGCGTTACGGCTGTATTTGCATCTATCGGCGGTTCAAGAAACGCTACAAGAGCAGGGATGCTTCACTTACTGTTCAATGTTATCGGTACGGTAATATTCACTGTTGCATACTATCTGCTTCCGGTTGCCGAATGGGTAAGAGCATTGTCGCCTAACGATGTGGCAAGACAGTTTGCAAACATGCATCTTGTATTCAATGTTGCATCGACATTGATCCTGCTTCCTTTCGGAGGTCTCATAGTCAGGCTTGTTAAGATAATCGTTCCTGATAAGGGCGGAGATAAAGAAGGCGTACAGTATCTTAAATATCTCAATCCCAATATGATCAAGAACAACAGCCAGGTCGGTACAGAGATACTTATAAGAGCCCTCTGCAATGAGATCAGCAGAATGCTCGTAATGGCCGGCAGCAATGTACAGATGAGTATCGAAGCCGTACTTGAGAACAGCGATAAGAAGCAGCAGACGATCAACGAGACGGAAGAATATGTGGATTATCTGAATAAGGAGATCTCGTATTATATCTCGCATGCCATGATGTTCGATATGTCCGAGAAAGATGCTATTGCGATGAGTGCGCTTTTCAAGATCACGGGCAACATCGAAAGAATGGGTGACCATGCAACCAATATCGCAGGCTATGCAAATCTTCTGGAGAATAAGGGCCTGAAGCTTTCAGACAAGGCCAGAGCAGAAGTCGGCCAGATGGTTGAGACCACTAAAGCTGCTTACTATATTCTCCTGGGCAGCAAACCCGGTTCTGTACATATCAGGATGGCGCAGATGGAACAGAAGATCGATGATATGACCGATGATTACAGAGAGCATCAGCTCGAAAGACTTAAGTCAGGCATCTGTTCAGGTGATGCATGTGTTATCTATTCCGAGATGCTTACTGATTTCGAAAGACTCGGTGATCATATGCTTAATATTGCTGAAGCTGCTGCAGAGTCCAATCTCATTTCGTTTTCCGTTCCTTCTGAGGATGGCAGTGAAGAAAAGACTCAGGGCAAAGGCAAGGCTGCTGCAGCCAAGGCCTGATCCAAAGCCATATTTAATTTGCGTTTTTTAATGGAGATAAATAATGAGTGAATCAGGAAACAGTATCGTAAATGTAGTCCTTTTCGAGCCCGAGATACCGCAGAATACGGGAAATATCATGAGGACCTGTGTGGCTACCGGTGCGACACTTCATATAATCGGCCCCGTCGGTTTTGATATTGATAATCCCGAATTCAGAAGAGCATCGACCAATCATATAACATGGGCGGATTACACCCTGTACGATTCATGGAAGGATTTTGCGGACAAGAACGACGGAGAATATTTCTTTATGACGCGTTACGGCAAAGTGCCGCCCTCTGATATTGATTTTAGGGAAGCTTCCAAGAACGCAAATATCTATCTTATCTTCGGCAAGGAGAGCACGGGGATCCCGGGTGAGATCCTAAGAGCAAATCTCGACAGATGTTTCAGGATACCGATGAATGCCGACTGCAGATGTCTGAATGTTTCCAATGCATGCGCTGTCGCTATATATGAAGTATTGCGCCAATTAGGATACCCGGGTCTTTCATTTACGGAAGAACAGAAGGGCGAAGACTTCATCGAACAGAATTATTCATACGATGAGACTTTAAGAAGAAAGCACAGGTAAACTGTCAGTAGCTGTAACTGCTGCCTGCAACAAGCATCAGGCCATAATATACCGAAGTAAGCAATGTGACACTTGAAAGGATCAGTCCTGCTATTGCTCTTCCTTTACCGCAAGATTCACAATACATAATCAGTCTCCAAGAGTTTATATTCAACGCAGGATATATTCCTACCGGATAAGTACAAAATAACAATAAAAAAGCTGTCTTCATAGGAGACAGCTTTTCGGATGCTTAAATAAGTGTGTCCTGATTAAAGATCAGAATTCAACAATGTAACCGTCAATGTGAAGCACACCGCTTACATAACCGTTATCGGTAGTAACATAATCACCATCGATAAAGAATTCGTCGGAATTCTGATCCGGTGCAGCAGGGCTGTATGTATCAACAGTCTCGAAGATCTCTTCGAATTCCTGGCTGAGCTCAGGATCTGTGACGATCACCTGATAGATGAAAACATAATAAAGAATGGTAAGAATCGTTGCGAAGATCGTAAGCACGAGACCAACTATTGCCATTGCCTTACCATTGGCATTCTTCTTGGCAATTCCGATAATGGAGAATATCAGACCCAAAAGACCGAATAAAGCAGTCGTGATTATATTGAAGAACGGAAGCCAGAACAGGATGAATGCCAGGATGCCGAAGATCATACCTGCAACAGCAGCACCATTAGAACTCTTGGCAGGAGTCTGAGCAACAGGTCTTACGGAAACAGGCTGTGCATAAACGGGCTGAGAATAAACAGGCTGAGCCTGACCGTATGCCGGCTGCTGATACTGAGGCTGGAAAGGCTGAACAGGCTGTGCCGGTGCAGGTGCTGGAGCAGGAGCCGGTGCCGGTGCAGCAGCAAAAGCTGAAGCCGCAGGAGCCGGAGCAGGTGCGGGTGCGGGTGCCGCTTCCTGAGCGGGAGCCTGATTTGTTACAGGTGTGCCGCAGTTAGAGCAGAAAGACTGACCATCCGGAATAAAAGAACCACATGATTCACAAAACATAATCTATTCCCTCCTTGTTGTTGATCAATAATTGTCCAAGTGTTGTTCCACCCGAGATTCTATCACAAAGTGATATATATTTCTTATCCGGGCGGGTTTAGTAGATCAGGATCACAGTACTTTCTGCAGGAACGACTTGAGTCTTTCGTTCTGCGGATTTGTGAAGATCTGATCAGGAGTATTCTCTTCGATGATCTTACCGCAATCCATGAAGATGACACGGGTAGCAACTTCTCTTGCAAATCCCATCTCGTGAGTGACACATACCATTGTCATTCCTTCCTCGGCAAGTTTCTTCATAACATCAAGGACTTCGCCGACCATTTCAGGGTCAAGTGCACTGGTAGGCTCATCGAAAAGCATTACATCAGGATCCATTGCAAGAGCTCTTACGATAGCAATTCTCTGCTTCTGACCACCTGACAGCTGAGCAGGATAAGCACCGGCTCTATCCTGTAATCCGACTCTCCTGAGAAGATCCAATGCTTTCTTCTCTGCAGCTTCTTTGGATAATCCGTGAAGCTTCATAGGAGCTATTGTCATATTCTTAAGGATCGTAAGATGAGGGAAGAGATTGAAGTGCTGGAAAACCATTCCCATCTGCTGTCTTAACTTGTTGATATCAGTTGATGAAGACATGATATCCTTGCCTTCGAAGGTTATGGTTCCGCCTGTAGGACGCTCAAGAAGATTAAGCGATCTCAGGAATGTTGATTTGCCTGAACCGGAAGGCCCAATCACAACGACTACCTCGCCCTTTTTAATATCGGTGGTGATGCCGTCCAGAGCTTTTACTTCTCCGCCGTTATAGTATTTTTTCAGATCATTTACGGAAATGATCACATTATTATCAGCGCTCACTGTTCTTGAGCCTCCTTTCGAGAAGCGATACAAGCCAGCTAAAGAAGATGACGATCAGGAGATAAATGATCGCAACTGCAATAAGCGGCATGAACGCGGAATATGTTCTCGATCTGATAATGTCTCCGCCTTTTGTAAGTTCCTGGAGGCCGACATAACCGGATACGGAAGTTTCTTTGATAAGTACGATGAACTCATTTGCAAGAGCGGGAAGAACAGTCTTGAATGCCTGTGGGATAATGATGAAAGCCATTGTCCTGACATAGCCGAAACCGAGCGAACGTCCGGCTTCGAACTGTCCTTTGTCAACACTCATGATACCGCCTCTGATGATCTCGGCCACATAAGCTCCGGAGTTGATACCGAATGCAAGGACGGCAACAAGGATCTTGTTATTGGATGAAGCGAAAATAACGAAGTAGATGATCATGAGCTGAACTACTACAGGTGTTCCTCTGATGACTGTAAGGTATATTCCGCAGATCTTATAGAGAATGAAGAGAATAGCTTTGCCGAAGCCGCCTTTAAGTTCTTCCTTCAATGTGTCATAAGATGACCTTATGAGTGCAACGACTACGCCCAGGGCAATACCCAAAAGAACAGCAAAGAAAGTAACCTCAAATGTTACACCCAGACCTTTGCGGATAAATGTATAACGGTTATCAGTGATAAAGTTGTTTTCAAAATCGGAATAGAACTTTGTCGCATAGAATGCTTCGCGGAGAGACATAAGCCAGGCAGGTGTATGTGAGATCTGCTTGAAGAGAATTAAATAAATGATTGCGACAATATTGATCAAAAGTGCGATGATCGAAAGTCCCCTTCCGACATCGGCTCTTATGAGAGTTCTGGCATTCTTGTTCCTTGCAGCCACGATGAGCCCGAAAATGGCGCATGCTGTACCTACCATGGGAAAAACTGCCAAAATAAGAGCTATTATGCCGATGATCAATATCTGATTGGCTTTTTTGGTGTACATTGGACATTCCTCTAATTACAAAGTATCGATACTCAGAAACATGAATAATTATAAATAATAAAAGAACGGAAATACAGACCATATTTCCGCTCTTAAGTTCAGTTTTGAATAAACTTCTTAAGTATCAGCCCTCTGCAGGAATGTACTTGTTTACGATTGCAGCGATCGTGCCGTCGTCTGTAAGCTCCTTGAGTGCCTGGTTGATGGCATCCTTGAGAGCAACATTATCCTTGTTGATAGCCATAGCATAGTCCTCAACTGTGTAAGGTGTATCAAGGATCTTGAGACCTGCGTTAGCAGCAACGAATGCCTTGGCAGGCTCATTGTCGATAACTACTGCAGCGATCTTTCCGGATGTGAGTGCGAGAACTGCATCGTTACCCTTTGAGAAACGCTCGATTCTGTCCTCACCGATATCGTCTGTCATGTAGATATCGCCTGTTGTACCGGACTGAACACCAACCTTGTAGTCGCCGCCGAGAAGTGCATCGATGTCTTTGATCTCAGAATCCTCAGCAACGATGATGGACTGGATACCTGTAGCATAAGGTGTAGAGAAGTTAACAGACTTAAGTCTGTCCTCTGTAACTGTCATGCCCGCGCATCCGATATCATACTTGCCGCTCTGAACGCCAGCGATGATGGAGTCGAACTCAACGTCTTCGATAACTAGCTCAAGACCAAGCTTTTCAGCAACAGCTGAAGCGATCTCAACATCAATACCAACGATCTTCTCACCTTCATAGAACTCATAAGGCGGGAAGAATGCGTTTGTAGCCATGATGAGCTTTCCGCTCTCGATCGTAGTGAAAGCAGCTGCATCTGCAGGAGCCTCTGTCTGCTTTGTTGTAGCGCAGGAAGTCATACCGAGCAAAAGTGCTGTGGAAAGAATGCCTGCTACTATTCTTTTAAGTGTCTTCATAACCGTTCTCCTTTTGTTGGATTAAACAATGGTATCTTACGCTATCGATACATGTAAATAAATGAGCAAAAGCCCGAAATAATGTTTGCTCATTGTTATTAATTTAAGTAAAATATCTACACAGGGGTTTATATATAGCTTGAAAGGTCGCTTGATTTACTATGAAAAGGGTCTTGATTTTAGGTTGCAATGAAACAACCAAACGTTTATTGATGGTTCTTTGTAAACAAAGGCAATATGCATCTGACATTTGCCTTGCTTCCCGTCAAAAACAGGATTGTGATGAACTCAAAAACCTTGCTGCAAGTATGGGAGTAAGGGTTACGACTTCCGGAATCGACATGACTAATGTCGAAGGTGCCATGATGATGGTCAGAATCTTTGCGCCTGATCTAGTGGTAAATCTTCTTCCTCCGGAACTTTCACTTGATGCTATGAGCCTTGCCGTAAAAGCAAAGGCAGATTATATCGATTCAACTCTATTTGAAGTTCCTGATATCCCGTCACCGACTTCGCTGCTCTCCAAACAGTTCAGAATGTTCGGTGAATTCCATAACACCGGAAAGACAGCCATCTGTGGTGCAGGTTTTGTGCCCGGTGCAGTCAACGCGATAATAAGACGTGCGGCTAAGAATGATTTCAGCAAGATCGACTATATCGATCTTATTGCAGTATCCGGTGAGAGAAAGATATCCAAAAAGGGAAAAGTCGAGATCGACGACACCCTTTATTCCGAAGATGTAAAAGCACCTGTAGTTGCCAACAAGTTTGGTCCCGATAAAAAGGTGTTCTATATTTCCGATGGCAAGATCGTCGAAGCGGAAGCTATGTCTATTGAGGCTAAGTCTTCATCAGGCACAAAAGTATATCTCGAGTCCAGTCCGATGGTTACGGACCTTCTTAAAGAGATTCCTGATATGCTCAATGTCAGATATTTCAAGCTTGGTAAGAAGCCTACCCTTGAACATATTCCGCCTCAGGATAAACTGGATTTCCTGGAAGAACTCGGACTCATGTCCGATAAGCCTGTAAAGGTAGGAAATGTTGAAGTTGCTCCTGTCGATCTCCTGGCTGCTATCCTTCCGAAGATGTCCGACAGAGGTGAGTCCGGCCCTATTGAGTCCAAGGCAAAAGGAACTGCTTCATATGAGATCTATATCACAGGCAAGAGCAGGAAAGACAATCTTGATATAGCCAAATCCTACATTGTTACGGGTGACAATGAGGAGTCTTATGAGAAGTATGGTGTAAGCGCTTTTGATGACATGAAAGGTTCTGCTTTCATTGCGGGTGTTAAGCTCATGTGCAGAGACAAGTGGAAGAAAACAGGCGTATTTACTCCTGCCGCTTTCGACTGTGAAGAATACTGCAAGGCATTTACCATGGAAGGTATCAACCTGACAGAAGGTGAAGGCAAACCGTTTAAATAAGAATCAACATTTAATGCTGATTCGGATGAGGTAAAGTAATGTCTGAGAATAATTTTTGGGAAGAGCTGCAGATAAACGATAGGTTGGTTATCGATACTATCCGCAAATACGGAAGCGATACGATCTATTTCAAGGATAAAGACTCCAAATTCATATGGAACAATTATGACCATGCAAAACAGCTGGGTGCTGCAACTCCTGATGAACTTGTCGGCAAGACTGACATGGACTATTTTCCCGCCGAGTTTGCCGAGAAGGCAAGACAGGTTGAACTTGAGATAATGAGAACCGGGAAGCCGGTCCTTAATATTGAAGAAGAACTGTATCTGGATGATGATAATGTAAAGTATTACAGTGCATCCAAATATCCTCTGTATGACAAGGACAACAACATAGTCGGAACATGGGGTATATCCAGAGATATAACAGAGACAAAGAAACTTGAACTTGAACTTGAGCGCTCATATCACAAGATGGAACTCCTTGCGCGCGTCGATGACCTGAGCGGTCTTTATAACAGACGTTACTTCTATGAGACTCTGGAGAAATATGCAAGTCTCTATGAGAAGAGAACAGACGGAAGCACATTTGCATTGCTCGTCATCGATGTTGATGACATTACCAATATTAACGACCAGTATGGCCAGCAGAATGGTGATATAGTACTTAAGAGTGTTGCAGAGCGATGTGTTGCAAATGTAAGGACAGAGGACACATGCTTCCGTACCGGCGGCGATGAGTTCGCTATAGTTCTTCTTGATACAGAAAAGATAACCGCTGTAGGCCTGGCAAAGAAGCTTGTTGAGCTTATGGCAACGGAACCGGTAGTTCTTGACGGAAGAAGAGAAAGAATAACGATCTCCGCAGGTCTGGCGATGTTCGATCCTGCTGATCCGGATCTGTCAGACCTTCTTTCAAAAGCTGAGCGAAAGCTCAATAAGTCTAAGAGGGAAGGAAAGAACAAAGTATCTTTCTGATCTGAACTGATAATCTGATTGTTAATGGCCGGGAGATATCCCGGCCTTGCTTTTTGTGAGGTGTGTGGAGAACGGTTGGATGAGCAAGGCCGGGTAGTCCCTTATACGGAGAAAAAGATGGTAAAAGTGAGCAGTCTTTGGTCGGGACTTATGCTGCACTCTTATTCTTCAATTGGCTTTGGTGAGCGGATGTACGGATGCGGGAAGAAGCTGTAACGGGAGCATTTACACGCTTGATCGGAGTGATGCGTACGGAGGAAGGTCTTCCAGTCCTGACGGTTCTGGAAAGAGAGGCTGAAGTGCGGATCTTCGGAGATGCCGGCCTGACAGAAGGCTCCGAGGGTTCTCTCCAGTATTCGATGCAGGAAGATGCCGCCTTGATGGTAACGAGTATGAAAAACAGGAAAATAAGCATATCGAGTGGTGACATAAAAACTACCTCCAAAAGTGATCGTATGTTCTTTTGAAGGTAATATATCACGATATGAGTTCGATTAATGGGACTAAAACAACTTTTTGGGCAAAAACGAACAAAAATTTGTTTAACGTTTTACACACCCAGTTTGGATGCACCGATCCTGTCAGCTCCGTTACTGATCATTTCCTTAGCGGAATCTACTGTTCTGATTCCTCCGGCTGCTTTGATCCTTACATCAGGACTTATGTTCTTTTTCATGAGAACGATATCTTCGACCTTGGCACCCGCGCTGCCAAAGCCTGTTGAAGTCTTGATGAAGTCGGCTTTGGCCTCGCTTACGATCTTGCAGAGACGGACTTTCTCGTCTTCAGTAAGATCGCATGTCTCTATTATGACCTTGAGAAGCGCGCCCTTGGCGTGAACTGCTTCTGCGATGAGTTTAATCTCCTCATATACTTCATCGTATCTTCCTGACTTAACGAAGTTGATATTGATTACCATATCGATCTCTGAAGCACCGTTGTCACAGGCATCTTTTGCCTCAAACACCTTGGTTGCAGTAGTTGAATAACCGTTAGGGAATCCGATAACGGTGCAGACAGCGACTCTGCCTTTGGAGAATCTGACCGCATCCTTAACAAAGCAGGGCTGTACACAAACAGATGCAGTGCCTAAAGAAGCAGCACGTTCTATCAATTCTTCGATATCGGAACCGGTGGCAGTAGTCTTGAGGTTTGTTAGATCAACATAGCTCATGATGTTCTCAGGATCAGGCTTGTTTGTGTCCGTGGCAGGGCAGAAGTCCTTCTTATATGTTCTACCCATAATTGCCGTAAGTACTATTCCTGCTATGTTGTTGAAGCCGGAAAGCTCACCCATGTTGCATGGCGTTCTGTAGCCGTCACCATAGATGAGGAGAGGTATGCACTCTCTGGAGTGATCGGTTGAAGCAGTTGACGGATCGCATCCGTGATCGGCGGTAATGATGAGAAGATCGTCATCCCTGAGTTTGGAAAGAATGATCCCCAGTGCGTCGTCGAACTCATGCATTGCAGTCGCATAGCCATCGATATCGTTTCTGTGGCCGTACTTCATGTCGAAGTCCACGAGATTCGTAAAGCACAACCCGGTGAAGTCCCTGTCCATCATTTCAATCGTTTTGTTTATGCCGTCAGTATTGCCCTTGGTGGGATTGGATTCCGTGAGGCCTCTTCCGGCAAAGAGATCATAGATCTTGCCTATAGAGATAACGTCATAGCCCTCGTTTTTGAGGAGATCGAGCATTGTTGAAGACGGTGCGCTGAGTGAGAAATCGTGACGGTTTGCAGTCCTTGTGAAGTTGCCGGGTTCACCGACGAAAGGTCTTGCGATGACTCTTCCGACTGCATGATCACCTGTCATGACTTCTCTTGCTTTGGCACAAATATCGTACAGTTCATTAAGAGGAATTATCTCTTCATGAGCGGCAATCTGGAGCACGCTGTCGGCTGAAGTATAGATGATCGGTTTGCCTGTCTTCATGTGTTCTTCGCCGTAATCCCTGATGACATCCGTGCCGCTGTATGGCTTGTTGCAAAGATATTCCTTGCCCGTAGCTTTCTCAAGGGCCTTCATGACTTCTTCAGGGAATCCGTCCGGATATGTGGGCTGGGCTTTATCTGATATGATGCCTGCTATCTCCCAGTGACCGACAGTGGAATCTTTGCCGGCCGATATTTCCCTTACTCTTGCGTAGGATCCTATGGGTGACGGAATTGTCTCCTGAGCATTCTTGTAATCGATGATCCTCTGATCGTCCTCACCGTCAATTGCGAGAAGACCCATTTTCGCGAGGTTCGGGAAAGGTGCCTTAGAGTATGAAAGAACGGCAGCCAAAGTGTTGCTGCCTTCATCTCCAAAAGCTGCTGCGTCAGGTGCGCCGCCAATGCCGAAACTGTCCAAAACTATGAGAAATACGCGCTTTGCCATACGAAAGGACTCCTTATCACGGTTAATTCATCTGACCTTATTATAAATCAGTTCGTGACAATTGAATGGGCAAATGAGAGTGAGAAAACGGCAGGAAAACCATAAATTGTCATAAATATTTAATATGACAGAAATTTCTTAATCCTTTATTTATTATTAAAAATATGGAAAAATAAGCCTAATCATGGATAAAAAGGTCCAAGGATAACTATGTTTATTCGAAGACCGGTTAACAAACAGAAAAGCTTCTATATCTGAACTCATCAGAATAATGGATTCTCTGAGCAACAGATTAACAGGAAAGGTTAGCGTTATGAGTAACAAACTGAGATCGTTCTTGATTGTTGTAATGTCCATCGTAGTCGTTATGGCTGCATTACCGTTGAATGCTTTAAGAGTTTATGCTGACGGTGGAGAATATGAAATCACTTATATAGCAAATAACGGCACAGATAAAGAGGACACAGATTATTACACCAAAGGTTCCTCGACAGAATATACAATTAAGACGATTGATGATTTAGGTTATACGGCGCCTTATGGTTATGTATTTGATGGTTGGTACACTACCTCTGGAAGTCAGGGGCTTAAATATGGTTCCTCGATTCCAGATAGTGAATTTAATGATACTGATGGTAATAAGATTCTAATTTACGCCCGCTGGGCATTTGATTCAGTTAATTACGTTAATGTAACTCTTGACCCCAATGGCGTTTCGGGTTCCACTGTTAAGGTTATTATGCCCAAGACAGGTGAAAATGCCGCAGCGATAGCTATTCCTAATCCGAATTGGAATTCAACCGGTAAAGTGTTTCGTGAATGGTCTACTAACAGCGATGGCACCGGTGATATTTATTATGGTGACTCATATACTTTTTCAAGTGACATAACTCTGTATGCTCAGTGGAACGATGTTTGTACAATTACGTTCCACGGGAATAACGGAACCGGTACTATGAATGATCAAGAAGTTGCTCAGGGTAATAACACGACAATTTCACCGAATGGATTTACTGCTCCAACGACTCCTTCCGGGTTGATATTTGGCTGTTGGAACACTGCAGCAGATGGTTCGGGCACAGCTTATGCTGACCAAGACACGATCGCACCGGATACTTCAGAGATAGATTTATATGCTCAATGGGTTGAGCCATGCAAGATTACTTTTGAAACTGGTGTAACAGACAACAGCGTTACTGGAAATATGTCTGATCAGACAGTAGGAAAAAAATCCAAGTCAATTCTTAATGCTAATCAGTTCACACGTGCAAATTATATCTTTGCCGGTTGGAAAGTCAGTGGTGATACATCAGATACTGTTTATCAGGACCAGAGTTCTGTGACTTTTAGTGCTGATACGACACTGGTTGCTCAGTGGAAAGGTGAAGAAAAAACTGTAAGTCTGAATATTAATCCTGCTGAAGGAGGATCAGTTAAAATTAATAATCAGGCTGTTTCTTCCGGAAGTTATGAATATGAATATGGAAAAAGTGTTACAATAAGCGCTGTCCCGAGTGAAGGTTACGATTTTGTTAATTGGACTGATGTCAACAACAGCAATCAACAAGTAAGCGATAATGCTGATTATACTTTCTCAATTACCAATAATGTAAGTTACAGAGCTAATTTTGTTCTCAAAACTTATCTCATTGAAGCTACGTCGGCTGATGATACCATGGGTTCAGTTTCAGGGGATGCATCAGGGAATTATCAGCATTACCAAAATATTTCTTTTACTGCATCTCCAAACCCCGGTTATCATTTTGTCAGATGGAGAGATGGTGCAGGACAAACTGTCAGTACTTCTCAGACTTACAGTTTTACTGCTTCCGGAGAATGTCATTTATTCGCAGAATTCTCTGACCAGTACGACATATCAGTTACAGTAATGCCTTCCGATTGTCCTGCAACAGTATCCGGAACAGGTAGTCACACTCAAGATACGGAGATTACGCTTACAGCTAATGATGTAGAAGGTTATACTTTCAAGCAGTGGAATATCGCCGGCGGAACTTGTGTTGGTACCGACAAAGATTTAACCGTTCAAGTTACGGGCGATCTTACTTATGTCGCTGAGTATTCAATAAATGAATACCAAATTGATTATTCTGTAGATGGTTCCGGAACAGTAAACAACAGCACTTCCGGTACGATAATTCGAGCGTATAATGGAAACGTTGCCTTAACGGCTGTCCCGGCTACTGGTTATCACTTTGTCAAATGGATAGAGAATGGAACAACTGATTTAACCGAACCAGCCACCTTATCTTTCCCTGCTACTGAAGATAGAACTTTGAAGGCTGTTTTTGAGATAGATACTTTTAAAGTTAATGTTACAGCTTCCTCTGCAGAGCATGGAACCGTTGGAGGCAGTGGTACATATAATTACTTCTCAACTGCAACTTTAACAGCGACTCCAAATACAGGCTATCATTTCGTTAACTGGACTGACGAGAATGGAACAGAGGTAAGCACAAGTGCGTCTTATAGTTTCGAGGTTGACGGCGCCCGCACTTTGACAGCTAATTTTGCTCTCAACTCATATTCTGTAGATGTTACAGCCGGTGACCATGGTTCAGTATCAGGATCCGGCACATATAATCATTTTAGTACATGCAATTTGGTCGCAACTCCTGATAAAGGATATCATTTCGCAGGTTGGGAAGAGAACGGAAAGATCGTAAGCGAGGATGCTGATTATTCTTTCACAGTTACAGGAGGCCGCAAGCTCGAAGCTGTTTTCGAGATCAATATGTACACCGTTACATATAAGAACGATGATGGAACGATCCTCCAGCAGAGCGAGTTTGCATGGGGCAGCACCGCTACCTATCAGCATATGGCAAATCCTACAAAGAAGCCTACTGCTCAATTTACATATACTTTCGCAGGTTGGGACAATAAGGTAACACTGGTAACAAATGATGTTACTTATACAGCTACTTACACCTCAACAGTCAACAAGTATAAAATCACATTTGCAAATGAGGATGGTACTGTGCTTCAGACCGGCGAAATTGAGTACGGTAAGATGCCCGTTTATGAGAAGGATACTCCTACTAAAGCAGCAACCGTAAAGGAGACATTTACTTTCGCGGGCTGGGATAAGGAAATCTCCAAGGTAACAGGCGAGACAGTTTATACTGCAACATATACTGCAACGGCGACCACAAAGGATAACGTTAACTACAAGCACTTCACAGTTACATTCGAATCAAATGGCGGTTCTGAAGTTGTAACCCAGCTGGTTGCTGATGGCGGAGTTGCGTTCAAGCCTGAGGACCCTTTGAAAGAAAGATATACATTCGGAGGGTGGTATATCGATGCCGCTCTCACAAAGCCGTTCAGCTTTGCAACGGCTATTACATCTGATATCACACTCTACGCTAAGTGGACAAAGGGTTCACCGGATGTAGAAGCTACTTACGCCGTCATTGGTTTAGGAAGCATAACAGTTGAACTTGGCAACGTTGAAGATATCACTGTATCAGTTGAGAGAAGCACGGATAACGATTCAATCGCAACACACTTCAAGAGTGTTCAGATCGATGGCGTTGAAGTTGATTACTATAACTATGAACTCACTGAAGATAACAGCGCAGTAATCATCAGAGCAGATGCGCTTGAGGGACTCGAAGCAGGCAATCACACAATTACAATCGTTTATGACGATGGTACGGCTGAAGTTGAATTGATCGTTGTTGATGCAAATGAGCCAGTTAAGACCAATGAAGAGATAATTGAGACAGAAGCAGCTGCTGCAGAACCCGTTAATGTTACAGCTGAGAAGAACAGCAACACAGGTATGTGGATCGTACTGGGTATCGTTGCAGCTGTCGTTATTGCAGCAGTCCCGATCTTCATAATCAAAGCCCGCAGCTTAAAATAAGCGATTAAGACATCAAATGTACGAGGGACAGGAAGCAGATCCTGTCCCTCTATTATTATAAATAAGTACTACATATATTTAAGGGTATGTGGTATAGTTTGCGGGATTAAGAGAAATGAGCGGAAAAATGAATGAAGAGTTGACATTTGCAGATCTTGACCTGTCTCCTGAGGTAATGGATGCCTTGAAGAAGATGGGCGTAAAGAGGCCCACGACTATCCAGCAGAAAGCGATTCCGCTTCTTATGGATAATATCAGCGTGATCGCAAAAGCTCCTACCGGAACAGGAAAGACATTTGCTTTTGGAATACCGATCCTGGAGTATCTTAACATGGACTCCAAGATGGTTCAGGCGCTTATACTGTGTCCGACAAGAGAGCTTGCTCTTCAGATAACAACTGAACTCAAGGGTCTTGCCAAATATATCAAGGGATTCCGCGCCGCCGCTCTTATCGGAGGGCAGAGCATGCGGCTCCAGGCCGAAAAGGTTGAGAAGAAACCGCAGGTTATAGTGGCAACTCCCGGACGTTTACTCGATATGGTTCAAAGAAAACTCGTTGATATATCCAACATCTACACGCTGGTCCTTGATGAAGCCGATGAGATGCTCAAGATGGGTTTTATCAATGACATAAGGAAGATAATGGCACTGACACCGTCCGATAAACAGATTGCCCTGTTCTCTGCGACGATGCCCAGGGAGATCCAGAACATAACATGGGAATTCATGTCAGGCAGCGCTGAGATAGATGTCATGCCAAAGGCCGAAGATCATCCTGATATAGATGAATATATTCTCGAATGTCCCGAAAAGGATAAGCTGAAAACAATCGTCAGGATAATGGCTAAGGAAGACTTAAGAAAAGTCATTGTCTTCTGCAATACAAAAGTTCAGACCACCAAAGTCGGCCAACAGCTGACATCTGCAGGTGTATCAGCAAGGATCCTTCACGGTGATTGCAGCCAGAGGGAACGCAACAGGGTAATGGACCTCTACAGAGCTGATAAATTCGATGTTCTTGTTGCTACTGATGTTGTGGCAAGAGGTATCGATGTTGATGACATTGAAGCAGTCTTTAACTTTGATATTCCAAAAGAAAATGAACTCTATCTTCACAGGATAGGACGTACTGCCCGTGCCGGCAAACAGGGTAAGGCATTCTCGCTCGTCTCATATCTTGAACGTCCAAGAATGGAAGAGATCATAAGATATACCAAGGTAGATCCCAAGCCTTACGAACTCTGATATTACCCGATCTTTGAAGACTTTTTGATAATACCCTTATATGTTGCAGGGTTAAGGAATACGATGATAGGGAGGAGCTCCAGTCTTCCTGCCAGCATATCGAAAATGAATACCCACTTCGATAATGGAGAAAAGAAACTGTAGTTATGCGTAGGTCCTACCAGCGAAAGACCCGGGCCGATGTTATTAAGCGTTGCTGCTACGGAAGAAAAGATCGTAACCAGGTCGTGACCTTCAAATGCAACGATGAACATTGATGATGCGAATATGATCATGTAGATGAAGAAGTACAAAGCTACAGAGCGCTCCACATCCGTATCAAGCGTCTTGCCGTCGAGATGGATCCTCTTAACAGTCTTCGGGTGAATATAGGATTCGATCTCGCGCTTTATCGTCTTGAACATAATCTGGAATCTCGACACCTTGATACCACCGCCCGTGGAACCTGCGCAGGCACCGAGTATCATGAGACCCAGAAGGATGAACTTTGTTATGGAAGGCCACAGATCGAAGTCGGTCGTAGCAAATCCTGTTGTCGTAATTATTGAGGATACCTGGAAGAAAGAGTGTCTCAAGGTTTCACCGAAGTTGCCGTACATTCCTCTTACTGAGAAGCAGATGATCGCAGTCGAGACAGCGATGACGATCAGATATACTCTTACCTCGCTCATCTTGAATGCTTTGGAGATCTGTCTGGTGGTAAGCAGATAGTAGAAATTGAAGTTTGTTCCGAATACAACCATGAAGACGGCAACTATCCACTGAAGGTGAGGTGCATAAGAGGCAAAACTGTCGTTCTTTACACCGAAACCACCGGTACCTGCCGTTCCGAAAGCGGAACAGATACTGTCGAACAGAGGCATGCCTGTCGCAAAGAGAAGAACGATCTCCAAAACCGTGATCGCAAGATAGATGATGTAGAGCATCTTGGCAGTTGATCTTACCTTAGGAACTATCTTTCCGACGGAAGGCCCGGGGCTCTCTGCTCTCATAAGATTCATGTTGGATCCGCCTGCCATAGGCACCACGGCAAGAAGGAATACGAGAACCCCCATGCCTCCGATCCAGTGAGTAAGAGAACGCCACATAAGAGATGTGTGAGACATAGCCTCAACATCCGTAAGTATACTGGCACCGGTTGTGGTAAAGCCTGAAACAGTCTCAAATACTGCATCAGTGAATGAGGGAATCTCTTTGGTGAGCATAAACGGAATGCATCCGCAGATACTTAATACAAGCCATGAAAGCGCTGTTGCAACACAACCGTCTTTAATGAAGATGGTCATGTTCTTTGGCTTCTTCATCGATATAAGAAAACCGGCTCCTATGTAGATAGCAGCGAGCGCTATGTAGTATATGACCTGACTTTCGCCGTAAAAAAGACCGCATACTACAGGCAAGATCATTAAGACTCCTTCGATAAGAAGGACCTTGCCCAAGATGTAAAAAAGCATTTTTATGTTCATCTTAAGATATCGGTCAGAGTCGTAAAGCCCTTGTTCTTGGTTACGATCATGACACTGTCACCCACCTCTATTGAATCGATACCGGTCGGAATAATGATCTTTCCGGAACGGTTGATAAAGGATACGAGTGTATTAGGCTTAAGTTTCATATCCTTGAGCTGTTTGCCGGTGGCATTGGAAGCTTCCATTACCTTGAATTCGATTGCTTCCGCCCGCTCGTCGAAAAGATGATACATTACTTCTACGTTGCTTCCGATAGAAGCCTGTCTTGCACGTGCATATGTGATTATTGCTTCCGAAGTGATCAGCTTGGGGTAGATAACACTGCCGAGATCCAAGCGGTTGATAACATCGGTAAAGCTGATCTTGTTGATCTTTGTAACAGACTTGATGCCTCTGGAGATCTGTCTTGCGAAAAGCGCAAGCATGATATTCTCTTCGTCGATGCCCGTCATAGCAACGACAGAATCGACATCTCTGATGCCGGTCTCTTCAAGAAGTGACTCGTTGATACCGTCACCGTTGATGATGGTTGCCTTGGGAAGAAGCTCACTGAGTTCATCGCAGCGGGTGAGATCCTTCTCGATGATCTTAACATCGATTCCGGCCTTGATAAGCTGGTCGGCAAGATAGAAAGCTGACTTACCGCCGCCGATCATGATAGTGCTCTTTACGGAGTTTGTCTTGAATCCGATAGATTTAAGGAAGGTATGACAAACCTTGCGTGTGGCAACGAAGGATATGATGTCTCCTGCTGAGAGTTCAAATGAACCGTTAGGAATAGTGACTTCATCGCCGCGCTCAACACCTACGATGACAAGATCATTGGTATATGTGCTGCCCAGATAAGCGATAGTCTTACCGTCCAGGACATTGCCTTCTGGTATCTTGATCTTAACGATCTCGGCACTTCCGTGTGCGAAAGAATTGATGGAGATCGCTGCAGGGAGAAAGAGGATACGTGCAGCTTCAACTGCTGCTTCGTATTCCGGATTAATGATCATCTCAAGGCTCAGTTTGGATCTGAGATAAGGGATCTCTTTGCCGTAGTCAGGGTTTCTTACACGGGCTATCGTTGCAAGATTTCTGTTGAACTGCTTTGCTATTGTGCAGCACAGAAGGTTCAATTCATCTGATTCGGTAACGGAGATAAAGAGATCTGCAGAAGCGATACCTGCTTCTTCCAGAACCTCGTGGCTTGCACCGTTGCCGATGATTCCCATGCAGTCGCAGAGATTAGCGAGCTCTGTAAGACGGTCAACATTCTTGTCGATGATGACCAGATCGTGTCCTTCCTCTGCCAGTCTGTTTACGAGAGTATCTCCGACTTTACCGGCGCCTACTACGATGATCTTTAATCCTTTTTTACCCATAGTCTTAAATCCCGAATAATTCTTTGATTGCAGCCTTGTTTACCTTGGAACCGATAACCACGATCTTGCCGGTAACATCGGATGAGCCTGTTCTGACCTCTGATTCTTCAGGTACGAAATCGAAGTGGATCCATGTACCGTCTTCGCCGGCAACGATACCTTTTGAACGGAGGATCATGCCGTATTTCCCGCTGTCGTCCAATGCCTTCAGAGCATTTTCGATCTCAGCCTTTGTAAAGTGTCTTGATGTTTCAAATCCGATCGAATCGAATATCTCATCTGCATCGTGACCGTGATGATGGTGGTGATGCTCGTGCTCGTCGTGATCGTTATCGTCGTCATCATCGTGGTGATGGTGTTCATGTTCATCATGATCATCGTCGTCATGGTCGTGATGGTGGTGATGCTCATGCTCGTCGTGATCATCATCGTCGTCATCGTCATCGTGGTGATGATGGTGCCTGCACTCTTCGCATTCACAGTCCTCACCGTGATCATGGTGGTGATGATGCTCGTGCTCATGCTGTTCGGCTTCGAGAAGTGCAGCAGCCATATCAGCGGCAGTTAGAGGTTCTTCGATAGCCTTTAAGATCTGAACACCTGAAAGATCGTCCCAGGGTGTTGTGATGATCTGGGAGTGATCGTTGATCTCACGGATGAGTGCAATTGCCTGATCGAGCTTCTCCTGGGAGATATTGCCTGTACGGCTGAGGATGATAGTTCCCGCGTACTTGATCTGGTTCTCATAGAATTCCTTGAAGTTCTTGAGATAGATCCTGCACTTTGAAGCATCGATTACCGTAACCGTACCGCAGATCTCGGTGCCTTCAACACGCTTGACTGCAGCAACTACATCGGAGAGCTTGCCTACACCGGAAGGTTCAATAAGGATCCTGTCGGGTGCGAACTGATCGATAACATCCTTGAGTGCCGTACCGAAATCTCCCACAAGGCTGCAGCAGATACAGCCGGAATTCATCTCGGTAATGTTGATGCCGGACTCCTTAAGGAATCCGCCGTCGATACCGATCTGGCCGAACTCGTTTTCGATAAGGACGAGTTTTGCTCCGTTATAACCGTCAGCGATAAGCTTCTTGATAAGTGTTGTTTTGCCTGCTCCCAGGAATCCTGAGAAAATGTCTACTTTTGTCATTAAAAAAGCCTCTTTTCTATCGTCAATTAAAATAAATAACTTCGTTGTCCGGCTTGCTTGTTATCGCATAGTCTTCGACAGTGATACAGGGAACATTGACTTTGCCGCCCTGTCCGTCATCGTCTTCAAAATATCTGACCATTCCCGTAACCTTGAGCCACTGGCCGGCAGGAAAATTGGATTTGAATTCATAGAAGCAGAGAACCCCCATCATCTGAATATCGGCAGCACAGCAGGTATATGCCTGTCTCTGAAGGACGAAAGCGCGTCCGTTGAACTCCCTGAGGATCACCGCCTGACCGATAAGGCTGACTCTCTTGCCGTTATATCTGGCCATGTTATCCATAGCGTCCGTATAGAAAAGACCGAAGTCCTCAGCTGCGATATTGCAGGGATCCTGCTTGAGATCGAAGGGAAGATGGTCCTCGATACGGATTATCTGATTGTCCCTGCCCAGGAAATTGATGCTCATTCCGGGATTGACGGCCTTGACAGAACCTCTGAGCTTCGGGATATTGTCTTTCTCTTCATCAACACGGTTGAATATGACAGTATCGCCGTATCTGAAATAGTCGGCAAAGAATGTCTGCATGTTCTTGAAATATTCGCCGTAGGTGGAAGCATCGATAACTACGACAGCAGCTGCAAGAGCCCAACGCTCAGGCACATCGACCTTTTCGAAAAACTCGGCAGGGGATACGGAACCGTTCCATTCGATGAAAACGACACCGGGCTTGTACTTTGCCTCGATGTCGAAAGTCATATCTTTAGTGACGTCATCGGTATCACAGTTGATAATAACGGGATTGGCTCCCTCGTAGTTCTCCTGGATGTATTCCTCTTCACCTTCTTCGGTGTTGATAACGACTACATTGCGGTTCTTGAAGTTCTCTCCGCCGATCCACGAACAGATAACGGAAGTCTTGCCGCTGTCCAAAAAGCCTGTAAAAAAATAAACCAGACAATCATCCATAAATAATGCACCTCTTTAACAGGTTCTATTTTGTCTCTGAATTGTTATTATTTCAAGCAAGAAAAAGTATAAAATCAATTATTACGAGTTTTGTTTTTTAGGAGTTTTAATGAAATCGGTAAAAATCGGCGAAATTGTCCTCAAAAACCCGATAGCACTCAGTCCGATGGCCGGGATAAGCAGTCTTCCGTTCAGGATCATCTGTAACGGTATGGGAGCCTGCTACAGTCCGACAGAGCTTGTCAGTGCAAGGTCCATAAGATATAACGGTGTCGAAAAGAGCCTCCGCTATATGAGAATTTCGCCGGAAGAAGAGGGAATTACCGCAATTCAGCTGTTCGGTACCGATCCTGATGATTTTGAGGCAGCCATAGAAACCATTATGGAGACACCGATCCTAAGGGAAGTATCCATTATCGACATAAACATGGGCTGTCCTGTTCCGAAAGTGGTCAAGACAGGCGCAGGAAGTGCTCTTATGGAAGATCCTGACAGAGCTTTTTCGATCGTTAAGACATGCAGGAACACTTTGGATAGACTCGGCAAAAAGATCCCGGTAACGGTAAAGACAAGGACCGGATTTAATGCCGGTGATGAAGGAAAGCCCGATTTTGCAAAGGTTCTGGCTGATGCAGGATGTGATATGATCTGTGTTCACGGCAGGACCAGAGTGCAGATGTACCATGGTGAGAGTTCCGTGAAGGCGATAGCTCTGATGAGAGAAGCCGTCAGGGATTATCCTATCCCGTTTTTTGCAAACGGTGATATATGTGATGCCGCTTCTGCAAGGAAAGTTATTGAACAAACCGGTTGTGACGGTATCATGATCGGCAGAGCTGCCAGGGGGAATCCCTGGATATTTGAGCAGGTCACGGCAGAACTTGCAGGATCTGAGATGCCAAAGTATCCTGATGAGCAGGCCAGGAAAGAGATGCTGCTCCGTGAACTGGAAGGACGTCTCAAATACCTTCCGGAAGATGTGGCGGTAAGGGAATTCAGAAGCGTGATGCCTTACTATATCAAAGGGATTCCGGGCTCATCCAGACTTAAGGTAAGCCTGGTAAGTGCATCAGGCTTTGAAGAGGTAAAGGAGATATTAGGACTTGTCTGACATAGTAATAACAATAATCGCAGTTATTGCGGGATGCCTTATGTGTTTTGTGGGCTACAGGCTTTTCCGTCTGAGTCTGGGTATAGCCGGAGGCGTTGCAGGCTTTGTGCTTGGAAGATTCCTTATTACCTGGACAGGTGACCTCGGGATCGAATGGAGCAACCTGGCAAAGATTATTTTTCTTGCCGTTATCACGCTGGGACTGGGAATACTTGCGTTTAAGCTCTATATGAAGGCGCTGGTCGCTGTTACGACAATAGTCTGTGCCTTCTGGTTTTACGATGATTTTAATTTTCTGTTTGAGAGAATAACGAACAGTGCACTCAGGATCGTCCTTACCATCGCGGCTGGACTTATAGTAGGTGCATTGATCGGAATAATCGTTTATTATGCCCAGAAATGGACTATCAGCCTGTTTACATCTTTTGTGGGTGCGAGGGTGATCTCGTCTGTGCTTGCTCCGCTCCTCTGGTCGAGCATTGCATCAGTCGAATATGCCGGCATCATTGAACAAAGATTTTTGGGGCCGGACCTGGGACTCAGCTATTCACTGGTCCGTGTGTTGATTTTAGTGGCTTTCTGTGCAGCCGGCTTTGTCATACAGTTGAAAACATCAAAAAAATAGTATGAAAAATAGTTTGACCAAAAACAATCTCCTTGTTAAAATTTGGCTGGATACATATTTGAGGATGTGTGTCCGGAATAATTAATTTATGACAATTTTCTTAATCTATCCCTTATTCCATGTCGAGGGCATTCCGATTTACCGGGGTGCCCTCGGCGTGTTATAGGGGATTTTTTGTTAATTGACTTTGTTGATCGGACTGCCGTCTAAAAATGCTTTGAGATTATCTGCAGCCATCCTGATAAGACGTATTCTGGTCTCGACCGGTGTCCAGGCAATGTGAGGAGTGATGATGCAGTTGGGAGCACCGAGCAGAGGGTTATCTTCTTTCATGGGTTCCACAGAGACAACATCGGCGCCGTATCCGGCCAAAAGACCGCAGTCCAGGGCATCACGCACATCAGACTCGTTGATCACGGGGCCTCTTGCACAGTTGATCAGGAAAGCACCTTTCTTAAAAGATTTCAGTGAGGTGCTGTTTACGATCTCTCTGGTTTCCTCATTCAGAGGGCAGTGGAGAGATACCACATCCGCGTTTCTGACTCCCTCTTCAAAAGATAAGTATCTTACCGGAACGCCGCCGATATCGGCAGTTGTACCGAAAAGAGATGTGTTGTGGGGAGTTGCCGTAACATTCATACCGAAGCTTGATGCCATCAGTGCGACTCTCTGACCAATCTTGCCGAGTCCGAGAATATGAAGTGTCTTACCGCACAATTCGGTCAAAGGAGCCTTAAAATAGCAGAATTGCGGGCATTTTACCCATTCCCCCTCCATTACTGTCGCGGAATGAAGGCCTGCAAGATTTGTGAGCTCAAGAAGAAGCGCCATGGTATGCTGGGCTGTCGCAAATGTAGCATATTCCGGAACGTTGGTTACTGTGACTCCGTGATCTGCCGCAGCCTTAAGATCAACAACGTTATAGCCTGTGGCAAGGACTCCTATGTATTTCAGTTCAGGAAGCCTGTCGAAAGCTTCGGCATCGAATACTGTTTTGTTTGTTATGGCAACTTCCGCGCCCTGCATTCTTTCAATGAGCTGATCTTTGGATGTTGTATCGTAAGCGGTTACTTCACCGAGCTTTTCCAATTCACCCCATGTGATATCTCCCGGATTTGCGGCCGAGCCGTCAAGAATAACTATCTTCATATATATCCTCCGCATTTGTTTGAAATAATTTTAGCAAAAGAGTGATATTGTTATATCAGAAAAACAATGAGGCGGTCTAACCTATGTACGTTATTTGTTACGGTAAATCACCTAAAGCGCTTGCAACCGGCCAGAAGCTCATAAATGAGATTGGCGGAAGATATGTCACCGGCACTGAACTTATTACCGGAAGCTTTGTTTTGGCTGAGGGTGAAGTGGACAGTGCCATAGTTATGGTCCTCCCTCTGGAAGCTGCTATCAAGGCTATGGAAGAGACCGTTACTGACAAAACACGTGACCTTCCGGTAATCGCCGTTTCACCCGAAGGCAGATATGCAGCTGTTTTAAGACGCGGAAACAGACCTTATGAGTCCGGTGTAGATGCCGTTTATTCGGCTGTTGTCAAAGCGCTCGGCCCATTCTGTTTCTCGGGTTTTGAGGAAAAGGCGGAGATAACGGGTGACCTGACTGGCCTTGTATCAAGATACAACATGTCGGTAAGTGACAGTGCTGTTTTCGAGAAGGTTAACAACATGATCAATAACGGAGAGAAGATCGATGTATACACTGATCTTCCGGTTGTTTTCGCGGACCCCGTCATTGATCCGATGAGCTATTCACTTCACAGCTATCCTTACGATATGAGAGAGGAATTCATAAAACAGTACAAGTCATCCAAGGATGGCAGAACCGTTCCTGCCGTATTTATTTCCTGCACATATCTGGGAGATGAGACTGATGACAATAATCTTATCCTCGTGCCCAGGATATTAAGTCTCGGAATAGAGATAAAGACGAAGACCGATCCGGATTACTGCCGCCCTGAGGTCAGGAAATCACTCATTAATCACCGTATCAATCCCGAAGGTGTCGCATATGTCGCATCAACTTATTCTGCAAGGGACAGTGAGATCATCAAGGGAATCGCAGATGAACTCGGCTCGGTGATAGTGACGTTTGACTCTGACAAACGTGCCAAGGCCAAGGTTCCGATGGAGATGACATTCTCTCCCGAGAAGAGAAATGACACGGCTACCGCATTGGCTTTCCTTGCCGGTAAAGAGGGCTCTCTGATTATTAGAAGATCTACCGCTGTTCAGGGACTTGTAATATCCGTGGCTGCGTGCCGCGAAAATATCACTTTGCCGTAATAAGTGCAATTTGAGATATAATGATTATATGCGGTCTTAAGCCGCCGTCATATATAAGGATTAGATTATTTTTTGGAGGTAAGAATAATGAAGAAGCTTGAAGGTAACAAACTCGTAGCTTTATTGCTTTCGGCAGGAATGGCAACAACACTTCTTGCCGCATGTTCAGTAAATACAGACCAGTTAGGTCAGGGAATAAGTGATCTCGGAGGTGCTTTCCAGACCACAGCTGTTCAGGAAAAAACTGCAACCGAAACCACAGGTGAGACGGATCCTGATGAGACCACCACAGTAACAGAAGAGTCCACGGCAGAGACAACTGCTGCTCCGACTCCCACTTCAACTCCTTCTCCCACACCGCTTCCGCAGCGTGTTGATTTCTCTGATTATACCGAGATTGATCTTACTGACAGTTTCAAAGTAACTGTTGAAGAGTTCGAAGAGAGCGCACATTCCGATGATGACACTGCTGAATTTGCCGTGTTCACCGGAAACAGACTGGTTATTACAGATGCGGACAACGAGACCGCAAGAGATGCAATTAACCTTATAGTTGACGGATTCTATGCGCAGGCAGAAGGTGCTTATCAGAATTTGGTTGCCCAGCTCAAGGCCGAATACATGACAAACGGCGTGATCGAGAATACCGGCAGTGTATATGTAAACTTCGAATATGTTACAAACGGACGTGCTCTTTCCGTATTGATGATCTATGCTGTAACTGTCGGCGATAAGATGGACAGAACAGTTGATTTTGCAACTTTCGATATGCTGACAGGTCATTACATCACATTGAATTCAGTCGTTACTGATACAGACGGTTTGGAGAGAGCGTGCAAGGCAGCTCTTGCTGATGCCATCAAGGCGAAGGCACTGGAGACAGTTCAGCCCCAGGTAACAGCAACTCCCACACCTACCCCTGCTGCAGTTACAACAACCACAGCACCTGTAACTACTACAGAAACTACAGTTGTTGAGACGATCAACGAAGACGATCTGCCCAAGGCTGCTGATTTCGAGGTTATCTATATTGCTCCTGCGGCATCAGAGACAGAGGGCGTTCATATGGTAACTGTTATCGGTATTGCAAAGGACGGCATTATCTATGAAGCTGATGTCGAGATCGATTCTTATGCTGAATCCTTCAACCGTTACGGAACATCAGTCTTCTTTGCCTGAGTAAGACTTTTATTCGTATTGCATAAACCTCACTGACTGTTTTTGAGCATTTGCATAAAACGAGATTGAAGTTCTATGTGATGTGTTATAGAATGCTCGAATGTAACTATATAGTACATGTGAGGATAATAAGATGGAAAAAAGAAAACTGATTGCTCTTTTGCTGTCATCAGTAATGGTAATCGGTGCCGTAACTTCCTGCGATCAGCCTGTACCGGGCACAACATCCGTGCCTGAGTCATCAGAGACTTCGCAGACAGATCCCCAATCTTCAGAGACTGAAGAACCGGTCATTGATCTTGAGGGGTATAAGGAATTATCGGTTGCTGATGTTACTGATGAAGACGACGGCAAGATAATGATCTACGGTTATAATTCCGAGTTTGTAGGACTTGCCGAGAAGTATGCAGGCGTAACTTCCAATGATTACGATTTCATTGAAGTAACTGACAGTGCCGAATATCAGAAGAAGCTGGATGCCGTGCTTTCTGACGGTAACGATGCTCCGGATATTTTCACCTGCGATGCCGCATATGCAAGAAAATACCTGGCATCTGATAACACTATCGCTATCAATGATCTTGGTATTGATTATGCCGAGTGCACTGATATGTTCGATTACACTCTGAGATTTGCAAGTGACGATGACAGTGTCGTAAAGGGACTTGCCTGGAATGCTTATCCATGTGCCGTTTTCTATCAGAGATCTCTTGCAGAGCAGTATCTCGGGACATCCGATCCCAGTGACCTCGCAGCTTCTTTTGCAACTTGGGATGCTGTCCTTGCATCTTCAAGAAAAGTGAACGAAGCATCCGAAGGTTCCGTAAAGCTTATTTCAGGCAGCACGGAAATATTTGATGCTTTCCTTACGGACAGGAACAGCGGCTGGATCATGGACGGCACAGTTAATATCGATCCCAATATTGAGGGACTTTTCGATTTCGCCAAGACTCTCTATACCGATGAACTTACTTTTAACGATGAGAGATGGTCTGAATCCTGGTCAGAGAGAATGTCTGATAAGACAGTAGTTTCTTATTGGGGGTCTTACCAGTTTGCAAAGTATCAGCTTGCTCTTAATCCGGGTGAAGGCTCATCCGTTAACCCCACTTCAGGTGACTGGGGAGTAACTACTTCTCCGGTCAGCTACTATAGCGGCGGTTCATGGGTAATGGCTTCGAAGTACTGTGATAAGAAGGCAACTTCCGCAGACATCATCAGAGCAGTTTGCATCAATGAGGACAACCTCAAGGATATGGTAAACAAAGGCGATTTCGTCAACAGCGTTAAGCTCATGACACAGGCATCAGCTGATGACAAGTTCGCTTTCGAGTGGCTTGGCGGTCAGAATCCTTATCCTGTACTCCTTAACAGCGCAATGAATGCGGATGCTTCCTATGTGATTGTGGATGAAGATGAGTACAACAATGCTTACAAAGCAGTAGTCGGAGCATATCTCGAAGATTCTTTCGAGTCGGTCGATGAGGCTGTCGAAGCTTTCAAGGAACAACTTGTTGAGGAAGGCTTGGCTGAACAGTAAGCCGTAACTGAAATGATTTACAAGAGATTGTCTCAATTGTTGAGACAATCTCTTTTTTTGTTGGTAACAGTCAAATAACATCTGCTGAAAAACGAAATCGTGTTTTGGCAGGTTCCTTCTTTTAAAAACCGGAACAACCTGTCATTTTGGTAGTTTTAAGCGTTTCGGAGCAAAAGATCAAACATGGAAGAAAATGTGACATAAGACATAGAATATTTATATTTGCTTTGTTCAAAACCTGTTTCGGATAGTGTAGAATGGTTAAGTCTTTATTAATAAAAATGCGGAGGCTAGCATTATGAAATTCGGGTATTTCGACGACTCAAGAAAAGAATACATCATCAACACACCTAAAACACCTTATCCCTGGATCAACTATCTGGGCAATCAGGGCTTTTTCTCCCTGATCTCCAACACAGCAGGCGGCTATAGTTTTTATATGGACGCAAGGCTCAGAAGAATCACACGTTACCGTTACAATAACGTACCTCTGGATATGGGTGGCCGTTACTTCTATATCAATGACAACGGCACAGTATGGAATCCGGGCTGGTCTCCGGTCAAGACAGAACTCGATGAGTATGAATGCCGTCACGGTATGGGTTATACCATCATTGAGGGTAAGAAGAATGATCTCAAGGCAGAAGTTACATTCTTCGTACCGCAGAACTATGACGGTGAGGTTCAGCAGGTTGTACTTACAAACGAAGGCACCGCACCTAAGGATTTTTCAATCTTTTCAATGGCTGAATGGTGTCTCTGGGATGCACAGGATGACTGCACAAACTTCCAGAGAAACTTCTCTACAGGCCGTGTTGAGATCGAAGGTTCAACAATCTATCACGTAACAGAATACAGAGACAGACGTAACCACTACGCTTTCTATACAGTAAATGACGAGATCGACGGTTACGATACAGACCGTGATGCTTTCCTCGGAAGCATCTACAACGGTTGGGACAACCCTGAGACAGTCAAGGCAGGCAAGGCTTCCAATTCCTTCGCAGACGGCTGGTCTCCTATCGCTTCACATTACAAGAAGATCACTCTTGCACCCGGTGAGAGCAAGACACTGATCTATATTCTCGGCTACGCTGAGAACCCTCAGGATAAGAAGTTCGCAAGTGAAAAGCCTGCTAATCTCCTTACAAGAGAGGCATGGGTCCTCAACAAGGAGAAGGCTTATGCAATGATCGATAAGTACAATACTCCCGAGAAGGTTGCCAAGGGACTCGAAGAGCTCCGCACAACATGGGAGAATCTCCTCAGCATCTATAAGGTTGATACACCTGATGACAAGGTTAACCGTATGGTCAACATCTGGAACCAGTATCAGTGCATGGTTACATTCAACCTTTCACGTTCAGCTTCTTACTTCGAGTCCGGTATCGGCCGTGGTATGGGCTTCAGAGATTCCAACCAGGATATCCTCGGATTTGTTCACCAGATCCCCGAGCGTGCAAGAGAAAGACTCATCGACATCGCTTCAACACAGCTTTCCGACGGCGGATGCTATCACCAGTATCAGCCTCTTACCAAGAAGGGTAACGCTGATATCGGCGGTGACTTCTCCGATGATCCGCTCTGGATGATCATGTCCGTTGCTGCTTATATCAAGGAGACAGGTGACTGGGGCATCCTCGATGCAAATGTTCCTTTCGATGACGATCCGGAAGGCAAGCACACAATGCTCGAGCATTTGAATGTTTCCTTCTATCACATCGTAAACAACTTAGGACCTCACGGACTGCCTCTTGCAATGCGTGCTGACTGGAACGACTGTATTAACCTGTCATGCTTCTCCGACACACCCGGTGAATCATTCCAGACATACACAAATCCCAAGTTCAAGGCAGAGGGCGGCTACTCCAAGATCGCTGAGTCCGTATTCGTTGCAGCTCTCTTCACATACACAGGTCCTGCTTACGTAGGCATCCTTGAGCATCTCGGAAAGGCTGATGAGGCTGCAAAGGCTCAGGCTGAGATCGACAAGATGAAGAAGAACACAATGGAATCCGCATTCGACGGCGAGTGGTTCTTAAGAGCATACGACGCAAACGGCGAAAAGATGGGTTCACACGAGTGCGAAGAGGGTAAGATCTTCATCGAACCCCAGGGCTTCGCAGTTATGTCCGAGATCGGTAAGGAAGAGGGAGCTGACATCAAGACTCTCAATTCAATCGACAAGTATCTCAACTGCGAGTATGGTCTCGTTCTCAACAATCCTGCATTCACAAAGTACTATATCCAGTACGGTGAGATCTCAACATATCCGGCCGGATACAAGGAGAACGCAGGTATCTTCACACACAACAACGCATGGATCATCTGTGCTGAGGCTTATGTCGGCAGAGGCGAAAAGGCTTTCGAGTATTACTCAAAGATCGCTCCTGCTTTCACAGAAGAGACATCTGATATCCATAAGACAGAACCTTACGTTTACGGTCAGATGATCGGCGGTAAGGATGCCAAGAACTTCGGTCAGGGCAAGAACTCCTGGCTCACAGGTACCGCAGCTTGGAATATGGTTGCGATCTCACAGTACATCCTCGGCGTTAAGCCTGAGTTTGACGGTCTGAGAGTTGATCCTTCCATTCCTTCAGCTTGGGACGGATTCAAGGTAGAGCGTAAGTTCAGAGGCGACGTATACGAGATCGAGATAAAGAACCCTGATCACGTATGCAAGGGCGTCAAGAAACTCACAGTAGACGGAAATGAGATCGACGGCTGCATCGTTCCGGTTGCAGGCGACGGCAAGACTCATAAAGTCGAGGTAGTTCTTGGCTGATTACAGGATTTAAAGCCTGAGTTTTAAGTCAATAACAAAAGCAAGACCCCGCAGTTTTTGGACCGTGGGGTTACTTGCTGAAATAAGGCAATTATAAATTTAATCCGCGGAGGATCATTATGGGTTATATCGCTGAAAAAGCCAGAGGCGAAAGATGTCCTGCAAAAGAGCTCCTTATAAAGAAATTCGGAGCTGACAACACAAAGGGCGGAATCTCTGCACAGTATGTGCGTTTTGGCAAAGAGCCTGTCGTTCTCGGTATCTCAGGCTTGGGATTCGACAGCATGGCAGTTAACATTCTTGCTTCGGACGACGCTGTTTTCGAGCAGTTCACAAAGACAGTCAATGAAGGTTCAAGCATCCTTCTCATAAAGAGTGAGGGCGGACTCAAGGCATTGACGGAGAAGGGCGGAACCGTTGCAGATGCAGGTTTTGACGGTGCAGTCATTGCAAGATGCGCTGAACTCATCAGCAGCACAGAGACATGGGGCGGAGAGCTTAACGACAAGGGCGAGCTTATCTTCGATCCTTCCACACCTTCACCTGGACCCCACTACTATACGAATATGCTCATCGGCAACCGCATCGGCTTTGTACATCCTCTTCAGTCAACTCCGAAGAGTGCCGTAGACAGTCTGGGCGGCGGTTCATTCAGATCTCATGCCGATACACAGGTTCTTGCAACAAGATGGGATTATCTCCCTGAAGAGAACGGATTCCCCGCTAACCGTCAGTTCTACCTTGTAGAGAACGGCAAGCAGATCTTCTGGTCAGGCAAGGCGATCGCAGACGGTCTTAAGAAGGTTCAGACTGTACACTCTCAGAACAGGACCGTTATCAGCTATGAGCTCGAGTGCGGTCTCAACATTAAGAGAACGATCTTTATCGTTCCCCAGAGAGAAGGTCTGCCTGTAGCTTGTGAAGCACAGCTTATCGATATTGAGAACACGACATCAGAAGACAGAGAACTCAGAGTTGTCTGCACAGGTATGTTCGGAACAAAGCAGACACATGCACTTTCCGAAGATGTTATCTTCACGACTGTTGTAGGTGAGTCACAGGTATTCTTCAATGAGGATAACGAGATCAGAGCTGTCAGTGCCGATCCGAACCCCAACGGTACAAAAGGCGATATCAGATTCAACGAGACTGTTGTTCACAGTGCTGACGGTGATGTTTTCGCAGACCAGTATGCATGCAGATATGCTGATTTCGTAGGTTCCGGAAGCCTCGAAAGGCCTGAGTTCATCTATCCTCTGGCTTCAAGACCTTCCAGAAAGGGGCCCGGATTCTTCGCTACATCCACACCTTTTACGATCAAGGCAAACGGTTCTGTAAGAGTTGATAACATCACATGCCTTTCTTCTGACTGCGTAAACGACAAGTTCGTAATCGACCAGACACCTGCTGAAGAAGTTGAAGCAGTTGCAGAGTACATAAAGGATCCTGCTAACCTTGCTAAGGATCTTCAGGATGTAATCGACTTTGCAGGCAAGTATTCCAACTACATGAAGATCTCCCACGACGACAAGAACTTCGAGGCTTATGTTAACAACAACCTCCCGTTCCAGGTCTTCTATCAGACATTCGTATCAAGATCTCTCGACTGGACACAGAAGGGTTACCGTGAGATCGGATTCAGAGAGATCCAGGATATCTTCGCATCCATGTACTATTTCGCAGGTATGGGAAGAACTGACTTCGTTAAGGAAATGCTTGCGGGCTGGATCGAGAATGTTTACGAAGACGGTTACACAAACCACAACTTCTACTGGATAGGTAAAGAGCCGGGCTGGTGGTCAGACGACGGACTCTGGCTCCTCCAGGCTTTGGACAGATATCTCGGCCTTACAGATGATTACGCATTCCTTGAAGAAGAGTTCGTTATGGCAGGCACAAAGGTCAAGAAGACCGATGCAGGCGTTAAGCGTAAGCTCAAGGATACGATCAAGGCTATCCTTATGTACAGCGGCAGGATCTCACTTGGTAAGCACGGTATTCCGCTTATCGACCGCGCTGACTGGAACGACTGTCTGAGAGTCGATCCTGATTGTATTTCCGGTAAGGATAAGGTTGCAGAATATAAGGAGCAGATCGCAGCAAACGGCAAAGCATACGGTGAGGTTCCTTACGATTCAGAGTTCTCCGAGTCAGTAATGAACGGATTCCTTTTGAAGGTCGCTCTGGATGCTGCCGAGACAATGTTCAGAAAGATCGGTGATTCCGCAGCTGATGACATGAAGGCACTTTCTGATAAGCTCGCTTCAAATCTCCGTGAGCACTGCTGGAAGGGAGACTTCTACTGCAGAGTTCTCTTTAACAGAAAAGACAGAACGGATATCTCTTATCTCGGTGCACAGGGTGACGGTCTAGCAGTCGAAGCAGGACATCCCGGCACATACTTCCTCAACAGCTTCTCATGGTCACTCCTTGCAGGAGTTGCTTCCGAGGAAGAGATCAACACAATGCTCGATTCACTCGACAAGTATCTTAAGACACCTTACGGATTCCGTCTCTGCTCAACAGTCGACTATCCGAGGATCGCTCCAAAGATCGACGTTGCTTTGTATTATCCCGGTGACCGTGAGAACGGCGGCGTATTCAAGCATGCGAACATGATGGCATGCTCAGCTATGCTCGGCGCTGCAAAGACAGTTAAGGATGAGGCACTTGCTTCAAGACTTGCAGATACAGCTTACTGGATCATCGACAAGATCTTACCCTACAAGACACTTGCTACACCTTTCGTTACATGTGGTAACCCCAGATGGTGCACACAGTACAACAACAGCCAGACAGGTGAGAATATCGGACCTACTTTGTCCGGTACATCAACATGGCTTCTCCTTTCACTTTTCCAGTGCTTCGGTATTGAGTTTACAAGTGAAGGATTGAGAGTTGAACCTATTCTCAGGCAGAGTGATAAGAGACTTGATGTTAAAGTATCCGTTTGCGGTACATCCTACGATATTCATATCACAAAGCCTGAGGGCTTTATCCGCGCTCAGGACGGAATCAAGGTAAAACTTGACGGTGCTGCATGCGAAGGCACACTGCTTCCTGTAGCAACAGATGGCAAGACACATGAGGTTGAGATCGAATTCTGATCTGATTATTTTGGAGGGCCGGAGTTAAATGCCTTTTTCGAGCGTTTTTCTGTCAGAGATAGTTAAAGCGTACAACCTTGAGGTTGTATACGATTCTGGTGACATCGAATCCAGAAGGATATGCGTAGCGGACGTTACCCGTCCGGGTCTGCAGCTTGCAGGTTACTACGATCACTTCGGTCCTGACAGAATCCAGATGATCGGCAACATGGAGCATGCTTACCTGGATAATCTCTCTCCTGAAGAGAGAGCCAAGTCTGTATCAGCTCTTTTCGAAAAGAATATCCCTGCCCTGATCGTTACTCGCGATCACAAGGTCCACAAGGAGATCCTGGATGCTGCAAGAAAGTATCAGACTCCTGTGTTGAGAACATCGCAGGCGACATCCGATTTCTCATCTGAGCTTGTTAAATATCTCAAGATGGAACTGGCTCCGCGTGTTTCAATGCACGGCGTTCTCGTCGAAGTAAACGGTGAAGGTATCCTTATCCTGGGTGAATCCGGTGTAGGTAAGTCAGAGACTGCTCTCGAGATCGTAAAGAGAGGTCACAGACTTATTGCCGATGACCAGATCGAGATCCGCAAAGTCTCTGAGACTACACTTCTCGGACGCGCTCCTGATGTCATTAAGCATCTTATTGAGATCCGTGGCATCGGTATCTTGGACGTTAAGGAGCTCTACGGTGTATCTGCCGTAAAGCCGCAGGAGAATATAGACTTTGTAATCAATCTCGAGCTTTGGGATGAGAAAAAGACATACGACAGACTGGGACTTACCGAAGAGACATATGACATCTTAGGTATTCAGGTTCCTTCAGTTACGATCCCGGTAGGACCCGGACGTAACCTTGCGATAATCGTTGAGGCTGCAGCTATCAACTACAGAGTCAAGAAGATGGGCTACAATGCGGCTCAGGATCTTGTATCCAGAGTTTTCCCCGGAAAGTCTTTGGATGGCTGATATCAGCATTCTCGAAAACGTTCCGCTTGCGGGATATTCAACATTCAGATGCGGCGGCCCGGCAAGATATTTCGCTGAGCCGGTGACAGGTGATGAAGTCGCAAGATTATTCAGACTGGCAGGTGAGCAAAACTGGGATGTATTCATCCTCGGCAACGGTTCCAACTGTCTTATCTCCGATGAAGGTTTTGACGGTCTTGTAATAAGGATCGGCAAAAACATGAGTGAGCTTAACCATGAAGAACTTGAAGACGGCAGGGTAAAAGTTATTGCCGGTGCGGGTCTTCCTTTCGCTAGATTCGGAACATATTGTGCTGAGCTTTCACTTACAGGTGCCGAGTTTGCGTGCGGTATCCCCGGTTCATGCGGCGGCGCGGTATTTATGAACGCCGGTGCATATGGTGGTGAAGCGAAGGATTTCATTACCGGAGTAAGTTACTGGGACGGAAAAGATATTAAAAACATAGAAGGCGGTGAATGTGACTTCGGTTACAGAACAAGCCTTTTTGAAAAGCTTAATGCTGAAAGAAAGACTGCTGTTATTCTCGGTTTTGAGGCTGTTCTCAGTAAAGGCAATAAAGCTGAGATCGATTCAACGGTTGATGACCTGCGCTGCAGAAGAACAGCAAGTCAGCCTTTGGATGTTCCTTCTGCGGGATCGACATTCAAAAGACCGGAAGGATATTTTGCTGCCAAACTCATAGAAGAAGCAGGACTTAAAGGTTTTGCTCTGGATGACTCCGGTGCACAGGTATCACCGAAACATGCAGGATTCATTGTAAATAACGGAGGAAAGGCAAAAGCTTCCGATGTTAAGAGACTGATAGATTATGTCACTGAAAAAGTTTATGAGAACTCCGGTGTAAGGCTTGAGAGGGAAGTAAGGCTTGTAGGTGAGTTCGGAGGCAAGTAATGGAACTTCTGTTTTTGACAGGCATGAGCGGAGCAGGGAAGAGCGCCGCTGTCAGATATCTTGAAGACTGCGGATATTTCTGCATGGACAATGTTCCGCCCTATGTTCTTCCGGACCTTGTAAAGAGCTTCCTCAGAGGCAGAAACGGGGAAGGGTTCTCGACCCCCAAACTTGCTTTTGTCGTCGATATCAGATCACAGGAATATCTGGACGGTTTTGATGAGGCACTTGCTCTTATAAACGAAGAGGTCGGAGCACCCTATAAGGTTATATTCCTTGAAGCTTCCGATCAGGTGCTCATCAGCAGGTATCAGCAGACCAGAAGAAAGCACCCGCTTGCAGGCAAGAAGGGATCTCTTACCAAGGCTCTTTCTGAAGAGAGAAAGATGCTTGAGAACATAAGAGCAATTGCAACTGTTGTCATTGATACTTCGTTCCTCACAGACACCGAACTATATAAGGCGATAGGCGAAGTGATCAAGAGCCAGGATAATCAGAGTATTCTTGTTGTTGTAGAATCTTTCGGATTCAAGTATGGTCTTCCTGTAGACTGCGATTATGTGTTTGATGTAAGATTTCTTCCCAATCCGTTCTATCTGCCGCAACTGCGCAATTTTACCGGTAAAGACGAAGAGATCGCCAAATATCTTGAAGGATTCAGTGAGACTGATGAATTCAACTATATGACATCTGAGATCCTTTCTTTTGTAATACCTTTCTATGAAAAGGAAGGTAAGGGATGTGTTCATATAGGAGTCGGCTGCACAGGCGGAAGACACAGATCAGTATATTGCGCGGAAGCAATAGCAAAAAAGATGAGCGAAAACGGCATTAAGTGCATAGTCTCACACAGGGATATAGATAAAGAGCCTCACAGATATACAAAGAAGGCGGATGAGACCTGATGGATGACAGCTTCTCTGTAAGGGTCAAACTGGAGACAGCTACCAAAGCCGTAAAGAAATCTGTCCAGAGACAGACAGCTTTATGCGGTCTTATCCTGAGCCAGACTACAGAAGATCTGTCGGAACCCGTAACGGAGATAAGGATCCCTGAAAGGCTTTCAGAAGTAATAATCCAGCTTTTCGACATGGAAAAGATCCAATGCAGTTATTCAAAAGGTAAAATCTATCTTAAAGAAGCAGGCAAATCCGTTATTTGGGACTGCATGTATGAGCTTTTGAACGATCTTGAGAGCGGTTCCTTATCAGTTGAAGAGGCAAGACGTTTTTTAAGAGGAGCATTCTGGTCAACCGGTTATTGTTCGGATCCTTCCAAAAGCTACAGGATCGAGTTTCTGGTATCTACAAAGAGATGCGCCGCATGGATATCAACTGCTCTATCGACACTTTCCATCAGGCATATCAGGGCAGAGCGCAAGAATTCTTATGCAGTGTATTTTAAGAACGGAGACGACGTATCAGATTTCCTGAGCTATATAGGAAGCCCGTCGGCCATGATGGAATTCGAGAATATCCGTGCAGAAAAAGATGTCAACAGCAAGGTTATAAGAGCCGTTAATTGCGATGAGGGCAATACGAAAAGACAGGCGGAAGCAGCTGCTGTAAGGAATGAGCTCATAACCAAGGTCATGAATTCCGGTCTTGCGAGCAAACTCTCTCCTGAATTAAGAGAGGCTGCCAAGGCACACATGGAAAATCCGGGTGCATCACTTGCCGAACTCGGGGCCATGATGGATCCGCCGATCGGCAAATCCGGTATGAGACACCGTCTTGATAAGATAGCGGAATTTGCCAGGAATCTGCACTGATTTGTCAAAAATCTCTTATTTTATTGGCTTTTTGAGGCCAAAATCGGCCCTGAAATTTGAGATAACAATTCAGCCGTGCTACAATAAGCGTTAACTTTTTTGGAAAGGAACAAGTTAGAGGGGTTTTATGAAGCACGGTGAGCAATACATCGAGCCGGATAACAGGTTCTATAAGCCTTCAAGGGATCCGAACGAAGGAACCATGACGCTTGTCGTCGTGATCACTTTACTCTTTGTATGCCTTACCGGAGTTCTTGCCGCCGTATATTTTAAAAAGGCAACTACCAAAGAGACTCTGGCTAATATTGATACTACGGATATTTCCGGATATATATCTGTTGCATCCCCCACACCGACTCCGATTCCGCCGATCACCGATTATCAGAATCCTATTCTTTATCCCGGACAGGCATCGATAAACATAAATAAAGAACTTCCCATCGATCCCAGCTGTGTTCCTTCAGCACGTAAGATAAATCAGACAGTTTTTGTAAATGGGAATATCGTTGAAGGTCCTTATAACAGAGAGAACCCTATTTACATGCAGGATCCTGTTTTCTACGGATCAATACCGGGTATTTTCACATACAGAGGCAATAACTTCAGAAACTGTGCTTCTTTCGGTTATACGAACATCTACAGAGGCGCTTTGACACAGAGATGGGAATTTAATGAGATTGGTACACTGCTTGCTTCGACACTGAATTTTGAATGGTCCGGTGTAAGGTGGACAGGCCAGCCGTTGGTTGTTGAATGGCCTGCCGATGTCCGTCAGAACATGGATATGTTTGATACAGCCAAGCAGCAGATGACATTAACGGAGGTTATTGTTGCTGCTCTGGACGGAAAGATATATTTCTTCAATCTCCAGAACGGTGAGCAGACAAGAGAGCCTATTGATGTAGGTGCATCTATTAAGGGTACTCCTGCTCTTGATCCGAGAGGCTATCCTCTTCTTTATGTCGGACAGACTGATAACAACGGCGGTCCGATCTTCGGAATGTATATCTACTCACTGCTTGACGGCTCGCTTATTTACTATTACGACGGTTCAGATGACGGTGCTTACAGAAGCAACTGGAATGCGTTCGATTCATCTCCTATCGTAAACGGTGAGACGGATACCCTTATCTGGCCCTGCGAAAACGGAATCATATACACATTCGATCTGCACACAGCCTATATGGGTCAATCGATTATGGTATCTCCTGTAGTCACTGGCTATAAGTACATGTTTGACGACAACATCGGATCACACATGGGTGTCGAGAGTTCAATTGCTGTATATGGCAACTACGGATACTTCGTGGACAACACGATGAATCTGTGCTGCCTTGATCTGAATACGCTCGAGATGGTCTGGACCAAAGTATTAAGAGATGATTCGGATGTTACTCCGCTTATCAGTGAGGAGAACGGAATCCCTTATGTTTACATTGGTACTGAAGTTGATAACCAGCAGGAACCCGGTGAATACTGCGGTGCTGCCTTTGTCTATAAGATCAACGGACTTACGGGCGAAGAGGTATGGCAGAATTCGGAAGCATGCTATACATACAATGGTCAGACATCAGATTCAGACCAGAGCGGCGGATGCTTCGGCAACCCCATTATCGGCAAAGGTTCCATATCAAATCTCATAATATTCTCTTTTAGTATGACTAACGGCCTTGCAAGCGGCAATAAACTTGTTGCATATGACAAGGATTTAGGTACTAAGGTTTGGGAATATAATATGAACATCTATTCGTACAGTTCACCTGTTGATTTCTACGATGCAGAGGGAAATGCTTATATCGTTATCTGCGATTCAATCGGTCAGGTACACATGATAAGAGCAGAAGCAGGTATTGACGACAAGGAGAGAAGAATTACATATATACAGACCAGAAGGAATCTTGGTCAGGAAGACGAGACTTCATCCGGAATCTGTATTGAGGCATCACCTGTCGTCTATGAGGGAATGCTTGTCGTAGGAACAACGTCCGGAAGTGTTTTCGGAATTGCGGTAGAGTAAGGAGCAGCAATGGATTTTGAGAAGGCATACGGATCTATAGCAGTTTTGGAGGTCGAGATCAGGACCTTTGCGAACGAGGGCTATGCGGTGAAGTATGACTTTGGAAGAAGAGTCATCTCCTGGCGTGACAACTATATGTGGAATAACAATTTCACCAGATCCATCAGCGAAGACAATTTCAAATATATAAATGAGAGCCTTCCGTCATCAGGCATGCTTGAGTGGATGAACGGATACAATCTGGGACTTACTGAGGAATATGGCGATAAGACAGTTGTTCCGGGTGAGTGGAGCATAAAGGTCGAGTTCAAGGACAAGACGGGCATGAAGTCCGGTGCCGAGCAGCATTTCCCGAAGAAGTGGGGCAATCTCCAGCGTTTGATCGAGCATACCACAGGCTGCAGTTTCACATTGAGATAATTTTTCCTTAGATTCAAATCGTACAGGCAGGCATCAGGCCTGTTTTTTTGTTTTCATATACAGGCACAGTATCGTTTGCAGAATGCGGGAGAAGTATATATCATAACTTACATAGATATAGTCTTCGGGAGTATAGGATGAAGGAAACGGCAAGCATACCAGGAAAAGAGCGTATGTTAAAAAGAACTGTCATCACTGACAGGACGTCTTACCTTCCTGTAATGACTTTCCTGATTACGGCCATACTTGTTTTGGCTTCATTTACTTTTTTTGATAAGCTCCCGTTTGGCGGATACAGTATTCTGTCCAATGACCTGAGAGATCAATATGTTCCTGAATTGCTGAAGTTTAAGCATCATTTGAAGTCGGTTAACATATCGGAGATTTTGTCTTCGTTCTCATACAGCAATGCATCCGGATTGGGGAAAAACTATATGTCGACTTTCGGGTACTACCTTGCAAGTCCGCTGAACTTTATAGTTTTTTTATTTGATGACAGTCATATTGCAACGGCTGTTTCAGTATTATCGCTTGTAAGACTTGCGCTTGGATCTTCATTCATGTGTTTATTCTTACAGAAGCGGTCTGCAGATAACAAAAGCATTTGGCCATTGGTATTTGCTGTTACATATGCCTTTACTTCTTTTGCAGATGCGTTTCTCATTAATATTATCTGGTTCGATGCTTATATGCTTCTTCCACTTTTCCTGTATTTTATCGAAAGATTTATAGAGAGCAACAGGAAAGCCGGTATGGCTATTGTTCTTATAATCCTGTTTGTATCGAACTTCTATATGTCATATATAGTGGGCTTATTCAGCTTTTTTTACCTTGTCGGAAGACTGATCTATATCGGAATAATCGAAGGTAAGATTACAATTAAAACTGCTTTGTCAAAAACCGGAATGTTCATTCTGACGGCAGTCCTAAGCATTCTTTCGGTTGCAGTTCTTCTGATTCCTGTCGGAATTAATGCTTTAACTAACAGGGATGTTCTTGAAAGAAGGGTGGAAAGCGGGTCTGCAGGATTTAGTGTTATCGAAGTAATAGATCAGATCTTCCTGGGGCATCCCGGTTCAGGCTATACATTGCTCGACAATCCGCCGCTTGTATTTATCTCACTTTCGGTCACATTTCTGGTTGCTTTGTTTTTTGTATCTAAGGCTTTTTCAATGAAAGAAAAAGCCTTCTACGGAACGGTTACACTGCTTATATATTTGTCATTTATTGTTCCGTTCATAGATATGATGTGGCATGCGTTTGACAGTCCGAATTGGTTTTTGCACAGATATTCGTTTGTATTCATGCCTGTATACCTTTATTTGGCGCTGAGAGTTTTTTTGAATATCAGGAAAACAACCAACAAAGAGATCATTGCAGTACCATGCATTCTCATAGTATTGCTGCTAGTAACCGGGAGAATAGGAAAGACTTCGGGAAATGCAGGATATTATCTTGTAAATATAAGTCTGACAGTTGTTTATTCGCTTCTTTTTATCTGCATTAGAAAGAACAAGTGGCCTGATCAGATTAAGATTCTTCAAAAGATATTCTCCGGAATAATGGTTTTGACATTAATAATTGAGGTTGCCGGATTAGTGCCTTTATATTCAAACGAAACATCGGTTTATTTTAACGGTATGAACGATGAAGACTACAAAAAGAGTTCCGCAGAACTTCAGGCGCTTGTTCCTTATATTGAAGTATTCACTTCCGGTAGTCGGACGGCTATGGAATGCGGAAGCAGGAATTCAAGAGCGCCGGGAATCAGCAAATCATTCGGAGTTGAAGCTGTTTTAGGTCAAAACGGCACAGCACAATTTGATTCCTGCAGCAACAGGAGAGTTTCCAGATTCGCAAAGCAGTTCGGTTATCATGTTAATTTCAATTATGAAGCATATGATTGTACTTATGCTGCTCTCCCGACGGATGCTTTTCTATCCGTTGGCAGTGTCGTTACCACATCGGATTATGAGAATGGTCTTCCTGTTTCAGTACCGGGAGACGCAGGTGTATACAGAGGCTACATAAATGAATGTGTTCTTCCTGTCGGATTTGCAGTTGACAGATCTGCTCCTGATTTTGATTTCTATTCATTGGAACAGGCATTAACTGACAAAGATTATTTTGATTTTCAGAACAGATGGTACAGATCGATGTTCCC
>Ga0326512_10000133_pt1 | contig 61532 bp, 52 predicted proteins | sample 1_2617_0518_D_FD_203652 | JGI IMG/M metagenome (GOLD analysis project Ga0326512, IMG submission 203652) | Bovine rumen microbial communities from UC Davis, California, United States - 1_2617_0518 | ecosystem: Host-associated > Mammals > Digestive system > Stomach > Rumen | place: USA...
GATACCACATAGAACACGTCGGCTCCCATTCCTGTCGAGTCACCATCTTCTGTTATCCACATCGTGGAATCGTTGTAGTCGGGTGCCTTGGGAATGAACTCAGATTCCTCACACTGTCTAGACACCTTAACGGCATCAGATGCATATATTTTTGAGCCACAAGCAGATAGGACTGCGACTAGTATCCAGCATTGTATTCGTTTCATCTTTGCATGATTTTGCGTACAAAGATACAAAATCATTCCTATATCCCCAAGAGAGAGACCTTATAATCTTGAAAAAGGCTTACCTCACGGCAAGCCTTTTACTACTTAACTAAACTAAACAAATACTTTTATGATTTTCTGTTTGCAAAGGTAAGTAGAAAAAAGAAAGGGTACAATACCTAAAAATTGGTGTTTTAGCCGAAGACGAACCTCAACGACTCATAAAATTGGATGAAGAGGATATAAAAAAGAACACAAGGTGCCGCCCAGCGAATTCCGTATAATAAAGAGTCGTAGACATCACGGAGTGTTTGGAAGGTACCTGCTATCAAGCCATATACTATACTGAACGCACAAATGCTGAACGAGAGAAAAGGTATTAAGCTATATGAGAATGGCGAGGGGAAGTACCCACCTGTCGCACTGACCAAGACGGCATGAGGGACGACCGTCAGTAACAAGAGAGAGACGACACAAACCAGCAATACCCCTCCCCCTATCAGAAACGCACGACGCTCACGATAGTTAAAGCGCATAGGATGAGGGAAGAGACCACAGCACTTCAGACAGCCAATGGCTATCGCTGCCAATATCAGCCAAGACAAGATGGGTGTAGCAAGGATTGTCCCGAAATGCCCCATGAACCAACGGATACCCTCTCCTGACAGCATGGAGCGTACCCCACTATTCGGCAGGGCCGCACTCAGCAGCCATGAAACCAGTATCAACACCAACTCTGCCAATACCAGGACAAGTGCCATATATGGAACCAGTCTCCTCATTCAGTATCGGGCTCAAGATTATCAATGTCAAGGATACGAAGCTCAAGGGCACGAACGACCAGACGGGTGGCGTTGACACTCTCCCCACCAGGAAACAGCTTGCGTACCAGCTCGTTCTGTCTTTTCTCCAAGCTCTTCACTCCAAAGGGCATGCCACGCAGATTAGTAATCTGCTCCTTGGTATAGCCAAGGGCAAGATGTCGAAGGAAACGCTCGTCATACTCGTCAATTTCATAGTTAACCAACGCCTCCTGGCGTACCAGCTGTGAGGAGACGACATACTTAAATCGCTCCACTATTTTCTGGAGGATAGGCTCATTGAACACCAGTTGTTTTCCTTCCATCACCGCACGGACATCGGCACGGGTGAGTAACTCACCACTCTTCAGGATGATACCATCGGCACCAGCGTCAAGGACATCCACCCATAGTTTCTCATTCAGTATCTCACCTGTGAAGATCAGTACTTTCACCTGCGGATACTGCTCCTTGGTATGCCGGCAGATCTCCACACCCACAGTAGTGGACCCGCCAAGTCCAAGATCAAGTAACACGAGGTCCGGCTGTTGTTTCTTGATCAACCGCCAGTATTCCACCTCATTAGTTGCTGTACCTATCACCTCCGCCTCTGGAATCTCATGACGGACAATACCCTCCGTGCCTTTGAGTTCGAGGGGCACATCCTCAACGATCATCAACTTAAAGTTTTCCATATCTTGGTAGTGTTATTTGAATCCATGTTATTCCTTCTGCCACTTTCGCCCAGATACCACAACCACGACGGTTGGTCGCCTCCCCATGGTCACGCACAATCTGTCGACAGAGCAGATACGGTATGGTATTCATCTGGGGAGAGAAAAGGTTGGCAGCTTCTTCTTCCGTTATCTGCAAGTCGGCACGGCGAATGGTATATAGCAGGTATTGCTGATCCTTCACCTCCACAGTCACATCGCCTTTCAGCAGTTCAAAGAGGTAGCGCAGCATGTGCTCATCGCCTAAGACCTCCTGTCCGTAAAGTTCCACTTTCTTCAGATGCAATTTCACCTGCTCTGTCTGACGGAGAGCCTGTTCGCTCAATAGTCCGTAGAGCTCCCGATAGTAGGATGCCACCTCCAGCATCGACTGTGTTTCACCTTTGTCCGCCAGTTGACGGATACGACTGGGATAATACATTGTCTCGTGTTTGAGTGTCGACAGGCAATTATCCAGGACGGCATTCGACACATGCAGGTTGCTGTCTTCTAACTCTGCCCTACGCAACTCATCTTCCGCCATCTCCAGATTGGTTTGCTGCAGTCGTTCCTTGCGGAAGCGGTTATACAGACGATGTCTGTAATAGAGCATGTAATAGGCAGGTATCATCAGCATAAGAATCAGAATCAGCAAGATGATGGCGATACGCTTATTCGACTGTGACTGCTGCATCATACGGCAATAGTCCGCCAACGTGTTATCCGCAGAGAGTTCTTTGAAGAGCTGGGTGTAAACTTTATTATTATATGCGTATAATTCCCATTCATGGAGGGCAAGAGCCGCCACTGCACTCTCATTACGGATATCAAGGATAATCTGATAGTTCGTGCTCACACTGTCGTACAACCATTGTATCTCTGGTGCCACCAAGGAAGCATTACCCTGACGTTGCATCAACAAGCTGCCTTTAGGATGCTGTGACAGATAGTGGACATTCAGATATTTACGACAAGAGTCGGCAAACTCCAATGTTCTCGCATAAGTGCCATTGATATTTGAGAAATAGGCAGAATCGGCAAAGATATGAGCCTGATCGATATCGCTGTTGGCTGTCTGCCGTTGACTATAGGCAGGAAGAGTACCTGATGTCAGCAGGAGTATGCCAACAATCAACAGTCTCATGATTCCTTTGGGCAGACGGAAAAAGAAACGGCTCCCCTTACCCTCCTCGCTCTCTGCGGAGAGGTGGCACACCTGGAATATCTGACTGATCTTACGATATTTCTCAATGATACCCTTACAGTTCATCAGTCCAAAACCATGTCCGCCCTTCACCTGATGATTGAACACCTGTGCCAGTTCTGTCTCTGGAATACCTTTTCCTGTATCCTTAACAGAGAGTTCCACATAATCAGCGGTCTCCACAGCAGAGACACAGACCTCCCCACCCCGCTCCGTAAACTTACGGGCATTATCGGCAAGGGTGTTGAGCATGAAGAGTGTCAGCACACGGTCTGCTTTTACCACAGTCTCCGTAGGCTCCACTTGCAGTGTTATTCCCTTCATTTGGAATCCGGTCTTACTCCGGCTGATAATATCAAACAACGGCTGCAAGGGGAAGCTCTCGATATGCAGGCTCAGCTCTCCCTGGCGCAACTGAATCCAATGCGTCAGGATGTCATTCTGGGCATTAATCTGGTCGGTGAGTTCGCGGATATAGTTTAGTTTTTCGTTAGTTTCTATAGTGTCTATAGTACCTATGGTGTCTATATATTTTATCTCATGGATAATGCGGTCGATGAGCGGGGTGATGCCGACCACCATCGACACCTTGGCACGCTGCTCCAGATGACGACGCTCGTTCTTCTCCACTCGCAGACGAGCCTCAGCAATCTCCTCCTCCTTCTGCTCCAATTGGTCGTCATAGTCACTAAACTGTTTCTCCCGTTTGTTCATCCTATTAAAGAGCCATAAGAGGAATAACAAGAGTAAAATAGCGATGACGACAGCCGTCATCATCCAGTTCAACTGGGAGGACACCCTGTCATACATAGCTGCACGAGCCTCTAACTCACGATCCTGACGCGTCTGTTCCTGCAAATCAATATAGATATTACGGTTCAGATCACTATGCTGCTTGTCATTCATGGCAGAATAAGCGACACTCATCTGTTCACGAATACTCGCCACCAAGTCAGGTGCCTGGTTGATGCGTTTGTCAGACAAGGCACGGTGTAAATATGCCAATGCCTGCTCATCATCCCCCATCGCATGATAACAAGAGGCAAGGGTACGATTGGCTCCCGCTATCTGGTAGACATCGCCATAACTCAAGAACCCCTCCAAGGCTTCCTGTGCGATATCCACATCCCCCAGATGCTCAGCAAGCGCCTCCTTGGCATTCGCCTCAAAATAGGGATAATGATGGCGTTGGGAAATACTCAGGCATCGGTCCAGACACTCTATTTCCGCCTGATAGATATCATCATCGCTACCTTCCGTAATGATACCTCCTGCCCCAATATTATACAGATAGTTGAGATACTGTGCCGTATCGCGTCGTATCTCATCCAGGTTAATCTCCTGTAACGTCTCTATCGACTGACGTTCCAATCCCACATAATAATAATAGGTAGAGTTGACTATAGCATACTCACTCTCCGCATAGATCAGTCGGAGCAGCTGTCTCTCGGACAAGGCTTCCCTCTCCTCGTTAATACGATTACGACACTCTATAGCGTGTTCCCGATGCTCATAGAACTCACGGTTATGGGAACGTCGTTGACAAAGACGCATCTGCTGCACCTCTGCCACAAAAAGCTCGATTTGGTTGTCTGTCAACGATATGGCTTCCTTCAATTGTTGGTCTGCACGGTCATAGTCCATACGTACCATACTGACGAAAGCCAAATGGTTGAGTGCCTCCGCTCTTCCTGCGGGATAGCCTTCTGACAAATCATAAGCTTTTTGAGCATAATAAGCAGTAGAATCAATATAACGATAATGACAGGCATAGGAAAGAGAATTCAGCTTGTCCACCGCTGCCTTGTCGGACGGTGAACAAGCTGAGACCAGGATGACTATTGCAAGATTAAGCGCGAGCCTTAGCCACATAACCGAGTGCCTCCTTGCACTTGTCGGTTACATACTGCCAGTCGCCAGCCTTTACCTTGTCAGAGGGGAAGAGTTTAGAGCCCATGCCAACGCAGAACACACCTGCCTTGAACCATTTCTGCAGGTTCTCCTCCTCAGGAGCAACACCACCTGTTACCATGATCTTAGACCAAGGCATGGGTGCTTTCAGTCCCTTCACCATGTTAGGACCAACGACATCACCGGGGAATACCTTTGTCAAGTCGCATCCCAACTCCTGAGCCTTACCTATCTCACTGACGGTCATACAACCTGGACAGTAAGGTACAAGACGACGGTTGCAGACAGGTGCGATGTCTGGGTTGAATAACGGACCTACCACAAAGCAGGCGCCCAACTGGATGTAAAGGGCAGCAGTGGGAGCATCTACTACAGAGCCAATACCCAGTGCCAATTCCGGACATTCTTTGTCTGCCCACTTTACCAACTCACCGAATACCTCCTGTGCGAAGTCACCACGGTTGGTAAACTCAAAAGCGCGTACACCACCCTCATAGCATGCCTTCACAACATTCTTACAAGTCTCAAGGTCTTTGTTATAAAATACGGGGACCATACCCGTATCGCCGATTTTCTTCAGGACGGCTATCTTATCAAATTTTGCCATACTATTTTTTCGATATTACGAGATGACGATATTTCAATGTATTATCTCTGTACACGACCATTAGCATTACCGCCAGCAAGGCTCTCTACCTCGTCAACAGATACCAAGTTGAAGTCACCATTGATTGTATGTTTCAAAGCAGAAGCAGCTACAGCGAACTCAAGAGCCTCACCCTGAGTCGGCTTTGTCAGCAGACCATGAATCAAACCGCCAGAGAAAGAGTCACCACCACCAACACGGTCGATGATTGGATTGATCTCATAACGTTTTGACTGATAGAACTCCTTGCCATCATAAATCAGTGCCTTCCAGCCATTGAAAGTAGCAGAGAAAGACTCACGAAGTGTAGAAACCACATACTTGAAACCGAACTCCTCACGCATCTGCTTGAAGATTCCCTCGTAACCAGAAGCGTCTGTCTGACCTCCCTCTACGTCGGCATCAGGCTTGAAGCCCAGGCAAAGTTCTGCGTCTTCCTCGTTACCAATACAAACATCTACATATTTCATCAATGGACGCATGATAGAGATTGCTTTCTCCGAGGTCCACAGCTTCTTACGGAAATTCAGGTCTACAGAGACAGTCACGCCATGACGCTTAGCTGCCTCGCAAGCCAACTTCGTTAACTCAGCAGCCTTATCAGAGATAGCAGGAGTGATACCAGACCAGTGGAACCAAGCAGCACCTTCCATGATCTGATCGAAATCGAAATCAGAAGGGTCAGCCTCAGCAATAGCAGAATGGGCACGGTCATAAATCACCTTTGAGGGACGCATAGATGCGCCTGTCTCAGCATAATAGAGACCGACACGGTCACCACCACGAGCAATAAACTCTGTATTAACACCATAACGACGCATTGCATTCACAGCAATCTGACCAATCTCATGCTTAGGTAATTTAGATACGAAATAAGCCTCGTGACCATAGTTTGCCACAGAGATAGCAACATTAGCTTCACCACCGCCAGGGATGATGCGGAATGATTCACTTTGGATGAAACGGTCGTTGCCGTTTGGAGAAAGGCGGAGCATAATCTCGCCTAAGGTTACAATTTTAGCCATTTGTTTTAGTATTAATTAAATATTAGTATTAATTAAATAATTATGTCTTTTCAGTTGGCAAAGATAGCCAAAAAAGTCCAAATACCAAAATAATCGGCAAAAATATTCCCAAATTATTCCGTAAACGTTTTTTTTTCTTTATCTTTGCATTCAAAACAACAAATGAACAATGGATACAGGTAAAATCAGAATCAAGGATATTGCCGAAAGAGCTGGTGTGAGTGTGGGCACGGTAGACCGTGTACTGCATAAACGCCCTAACGTATCGAAAAGTGCTTTGGAAAAGGTAGAGAAGGCGCTGAAGGAAATGGACTACAAGCCAAACATGTATGCCTCCGCCCTGGCTTATAACAAATCCTATACGTTCTATTGCATCATCCCCAAGCACGAGTCGGAGGCTTATTGGGAAGAGGTGGAAGAAGGTGTCCTTGATGCCTGTGACCGTCGTAGCGACTTCCGTATTAGTCAGAAGATGATGTATTACAACCGTTTCTCGACGGAGACATTCACAAAAGTCACCAACGAGTGTCTGAAGCAGAAGCCCCATGGTGTGATTATCGTCCCCTCTAAACTGGATGTCACTCGTAAATTCACGGATCAATTGCACGAACAAGGGATTCCCTTTGTCCTGCTTGACTCATACATGCCAGATCTTAAGCCATTGTCGTTCTATGGTCAGGACTCTTTTTCCAGTGGCTACTTTGCCGCCCGGATGCTGATGATGCTGGCTCCTCATGAGAAAGAGATCATGCTGATGAAACAGATGCGCAACGGCAATGTGGCATCGAAGCAGCAGGAAAATCGTGAGACGGGGTTCCGCCATTATATGCACGACCATTATCCTGATGTGGTCATTAACGTGGTGAATCTCTCATTGGACGAGAAACGCGAGAATTATGATGCCATTCTCGATGAGTTTTTCACCAAGCACCCACATACCCACCATTGTATCACCTTCAATTCAAAAGCGCATCTGGTAGGCGAGTATCTGTTACGCTCCAACCGTCGTAACATTCAGATTATGGGCTACGACATGGTGCCGAAAAATGCGGAATGTGTACGTCAAGGCAGTATTTCCTTCCTCATCGCACAGCATGGATATATGCAGGGTTACTCTTGTATCGAGACACTCTTCAATGCGATTGTACTGAAAAAAGAAGTTGAGCCCATCAATTACATGCCTATTGAACTATTGACGAAGGAGAACATTGACTTCTACCGCCGTAAGAATATCGGATAAACTACTTAAACAAATACAATATAATTATGGAACAAGCTACATTTTTAAAAATCAATCCCGCCGACTCCGTCGTGGTTTGTCTGCAACCCAAGAAGAAGGGTGAAATCATCGAGATCGACGGCAAACAAATCACCGTGAATCAAGATACTCCTGCTGGTCACAAAGTTCTTATTAAAGAAGTGAAAGAGGGAGAGAATATTATCAAATACGGTTATCCTATCGGTCATGCTCGTCAAGACATGAAAGCTGGAGATTGGGTAAACGAGAATAACCTCAAGACCAACCTCAGCGGAACACTTGAATACACATATAATCCTGTTAACGAGCCTCTTAGAATCAAAGACGAGAAGCGAACCTTTAAGGGATATATTCGGAAGAACGGGGATGTGGGTGTTCGTAATGAGATATGGATTGTGCCCACCGTAGGATGTGTCAACGGCATTGCAGAACAACTGAGTCACCGTCTGATGATGGAGACCAAGGGTGAAGGTGTCGACGCCATTTGGACATGGCATCACAACTATGGTTGTTCACAGCTTTCTGACGACCATGAGAATACGCGAAAGGTACTGCGAGACATCTGTCTGCATCCCAATGCCGGTGGCGTATTAGTGTTAAGTCTTGGATGTGAGAACAACCAGCCTGAAGATTTTATGGCAATGTTGGGCGACTATGACAAAGACCGTATCAAACTGCTCGTTACCCAACGAGTGGAGGGTGACGAGATAGAGGCTGGTATGGAAATACTGCGTGACCTCTATGGTATTGCCAAGCAGGACAAGCGAGTGGATGTCCCTGTTTCGAAATTAAGAGTCGGTCTGAAATGTGGTGGCTCTGACGGATTCAGTGGCATCACAGCCAACCCGTTGGTGGGTGAGTTCAGCGATTGGTTGGTGGCACAAGGTGGTACCAGTGTACTGACAGAGGTACCTGAGATGTTTGGTGCCGAGACGATTCTCATGAACCGTTGTACGACACCAGAGCTTTTCAGCCAGACAGTCTCGATGATCAACAATTTCAAGAACTATTTCCTCTCACACGGCGAGCCCGTTGGTGAGAACCCCAGTCCTGGAAACAAAGCTGGTGGCATCTCAACCCTTGAGGACAAGGCTTTAGGCTGTACTCAGAAATGCGGTAAGGCTCCTGTCAGCGGTGTCATGGAATATGGCGACCGTTTGAAGAATCCCGGACTCAATCTACTATCAGCTCCGGGCAATGACCTCGTAGCGTCTACGGCACTTGCCTCTTGTGGTTGCCATATCGTACTTTTCACCACTGGACGTGGAACACCATTCGGTACTTTCGTGCCCACAATGAAGATAGCGACCAACCCTACCCTCGCCAAGAACAAACCCCATTGGGTAGACTTCTCCGCAGGACAGTTGGTTGAGGGACGTACCATGACAGAACTCGTTCCGGAATTCATCGATAAAGTTCTTGCTGTAGCCTCTGGAGAACAGGCTCGCAATGAAGCTAACGGCTATCGTGAGATTTCTATCTTCAAGAATGGCGTTACTTTGTAGAATTGAAAGATTAAAAAATTGAAGAAAGGTCTGATCGCATTATCACCGCTTCTGGTGTTTATAGTACTTTATTTAGTCACGAGCATCATCGCTCGTGACTTTTATAAAGTACCCATCACAGTTGCCTTCATGGTAGCGAGCGTCTATGCTGTCGTTATCTCTGGAGGCATCCCCATCAGAAAGCGTATCGATATCTACAGTCGTGGAGCAGGTACGTCACAGATGATGCTGATGATCTGGATTTTCATCCTTGCCGGTGCTTTCGCAAACACTGCGAAAGCAATGGGGTCTATTGATGCCACCGTTAACCTCACCCTCACATTATTGCCTGCCAACATGTTACTTGCCGGTCTATTCATCGCCGCCTGCTTTATCTCTATTTCCATCGGAACTAGTGTGGGAACCATCGTGGCACTTACACCCATCGCGGCAGGTATCGCCAATCATTTGGGAGAAGATTTACCGATGATAGTGGCAATTGTTGTAGGAGGCTCCTTCTTTGGCGATAATCTCTCGTTTATCTCAGATACAACGATTGTGGCAACATCCACGCAAGAGTGCCGACTGAGCGATAAATTCCGTGTCAACTCCTATATCGTAATGCCTGTAGCAATCGTCATGTTGCTGATATATCTGTTTATGGGTATTCACACCCCTATGCAGCAACCAACGGGCAACGTGGAATTCTGGAAAGTATTGCCATACCTAGTGGTACTTGTTACTGCGATTTTCGGTATGAATGTAATGGCTGTCATTGCACTCGGACTATTACTCTCTGGTATTATCGGACTCTGTTATGACGCCTTCGACATCTACGGATGGATGAAGGCGATGGGTGACGGCATTCTGAACATGGGTGAGCTTATTATCATCACCATTATGGCAGGAGGACTACTGGAACTCATCAAACACAATGGAGGTATTGATTTCATCATCAGATTGATGACCCATCACGTAAATAGCAAACGGGGTGCCGAACTGTCAATTGCCACTTTGGTTTCACTAGTGAATATCTGTACGGCAAATAATACCGTAGCCATCCTGACGGTAGGAGGTATTGCCAAGAAGATCGGTGACCGTTTCGGAGTAGACAACCGTAAATGTGCCTCGATACTCGATACTTTCTCCTGTATGATGCAGGGGATCATCCCGTATGGCGCACAGCTGTTGATGGCAGGAGGACTGGCTGCCCTTAACCCTGTCAGTATTGTGCCCTACCTCTACTATCCTTTCCTTCTAGGCATTATGTCCCTTTTCTCCATCCTGTTCCGTTACCCTAAAAAATTCTCGTAAATGGATATCATACAACGTAACTTTCTCAGACTGCTCAAGAGTGGCGCCTTCGGACAACGCGAACGGATAGAGCCCATGAGTGCATGGAAATGGAAAAGACTTTACCAACTCTCACAGATGCACGATGTGACACCATGGGTCTATGACGGCATCCAGACTAGTCATGACGATTTCTTTCTTCAGATTCGTCAGGAACAGATGATACAATGGAAAGAAAGTGCCATGATGGCTGATACAGAAATCGTGAAGGACGAGGAACAACGGCTCACCAACCCCCTGTTAAATCATAAACTGCAACAATGGACTGAGAAGGAAGGCAACTCACCGACTCTGGAACTGCTCTATAATATCATCCGGCTGGCTCGTTTTATCCTCACACAAGGTATTAATATGCGTCATCTGGTGGAACTAGGTATCTACCTCCGTACTACTAAGGATCAGATTGACTACCAGCAACTGGCAGACTGGATCAAGAAGTTACACATGGGGAAAATCGTCCGACTGGAAGCCGCGCTGTTAGTACATTTCTTCGACTTCAAGCCAGAAGAAATTCCTTTCACCAAAGCGTACATTGGCAAGAGCACCATCCGCATTGCCGAAGACATCATGAACACGTCAAGCGAACAAGCCGTTGACTGGTATTTCACACAAGGAAAGAATGTGTTCGTACGTACCAACAATTCCGACGCTATGATGTGGCATGTCCGCCATTCTGCCAAATATATGAGCTATTATCCGAGCGAGGCTATCACTAATTTCTTTGCCAATTTCGCCCACTCCCTCTCCCATATAGAAGAATGACTAATGATGATGAAAGCGTAACTCACGCAACTTATGCTGTCCCATCAGCCGGCTCTTATCCACATAGCCGTTGACACCCGTCAGTCGGCCCTTACCAGTATACTGCCAGGCAACGATGTCACGCTCGTCAGCCAAGACAGGCTCCTCATCAGTATACATGGCAATCATTAATTTGTAGTCGTCCAATTTTCCCACCAAATACTTATTGTAAAAATTTCGATAGGTATACACCAATGGCTTCTGACGATATGCCTCCTCTACCAAGTCAAGGAACTTTAACAGCGAGTCACAGAATTCCTCCACAGGAAGTCCTCCCATAGACTCCACATCAATCATTGGAATCAAATCCTGCTCACCAGGCAGGCACTGGGTCTTGAAATTCTCAAGTTGTATTCTCTGGTTGACTTTTGGACGATAGAAATGATAGCTACCAACCTTCAGTCCATAGCGATGCGCCAGATTGATGTTGCGTTCAAACATCTCGTCAATCCTGTCACCACCTTCCGTCGCCTTCAGGTAGACATATGACATCTTTGTGTTATCACCTACAGTCTCCCAGAACACATTGCCCTGATAGTGGCTCATATCAATACCATGTACATGTGTACAAGTGTCCTCACACTGTACATCTTCATAGTTCTGTGCCACTGTTGTTACTGTCCCAAATAAAACAAATAATGTATATATTATTGTACGTCTCATTATCTTTTTTCTTTTAGCGAATGCAAATTTAACAAGAAAAGACTAAACCACAAAAGCCTTTCACATCTTTTATTATATCTTGTCGTAGAAGATCCTCCTCCTTCTCCCAAGCGGTGTCTTTCTAAAGAAATCTGCTCTAGGACTTTGATATTTGTTTCATTTTTCGTATTTTCGCAGCAAAATAGAAAATATAAACAGCATAAGTTATGACACGAAAAGAAAAATATGCGTATATCCTTCAATATTTCCGCAAACAAATGCCGGAGGTACAAACTGAATTAGAGTTCGGTAGTGTGTTCCAACTGCTGGTAGCTGTCATATTGAGCGCACAATGTACGGATAAACGTATCAACCAAGTCACACCAGAATTATTTCGATACTATCCCGATGCGAAAGCGATGGCAAAAGCAGAAGCGGAGGACGTACTGGAGTACATCAAGAGTGTATCCTACCCCAACTCAAAGGCAGACCATTTGGTAAGGATGGCCCGTGCGTTGATGGAGAGATACGGAGGAGAAGTTCCGTCAGACATGAATCAGCTGCTTGACCTACCTGGTGTGGGCAGGAAGACTGCAAATGTCATACAGAGTGTTGCCTTCGGAAAGTCGACCATGGCTGTTGACACACACGTGTTCCGTGTCAGTCATCGTTTAGGACTGGTGACGAAGAAAGACGACACTCCTTATAAGGTTGAACAGGTGCTAGTAAAAAACATACCCGCGGAAGATATTCCACGGGCACATCATTGGTTATTGCTTCACGGCAGATATGTATGTACCTCCAAAAAGCCCCATTGCGGGAAATGTGACCTCAAGGGCGTCTGCCCTTCTGCCATCCTTTCATCATCTGGCGATGAAACTGACTCTCAGCTTTAATGACATCATATACCTTTGACGCCGGAAGCACACACATCATCTTCTTATGATAAGTCTGCTCCAGTTGTTTGAGTTCTATGTCCAGTTTGTCACGATTGTGGATAGCATTAGCACAACCTTCTTCAGTGGCAGGTTTCTCCTTTCCATAATTCCGTTTCTTCTGGTACAGACAACGCTGTTGCTTATGCATCTCTCGAAGCAGAGGGAAGAGTTTGGCCGCCTCTTCGTCTGTAAGACGTGCGTGCTTGGTGATATAGGCAGTCATTTCAGCATCAAACTTCTCTGGTGAGAATTTTTTCTCTTGTGCCATACAAAACATGAACAACATGATAGAGCAGCCAAGTAATACTAATCTTTTCATACACATCTCCTTTTAGTTTTCTGCCAGACAGGCATAAATATCAGTATTATCAATCATTGCATAGTCAGCGGCCTCATCAATATAAGACTCCGTGACAGCAACCTGAGGCAACTCAGGAGTGTCTGGAGCTATTTTTGAGAAGTATAAAGCCACACTGAATACGATAACCACTAGACAGGCTGCGGCATACATCCACGGACGAAGCAACATGCGTCGAGTCCCCTGTTGACGCTCTGGAATCTGACGCATCACCTGTTCGGTAAAACTATCGAAGTATCCTTCCGGAACTTGGAAAGGATTCTTTTTTGACAGTCGTTCTTCAAGATATTTCTCTTCGTTCATCATTGTTTCTTTATTTATTGGACGTTCACTCTTTCGGAAAGTTTAATCCCGTTGTTTAAAAAACTCTGAAATTTTCTTCACGGCAATATGGTAGGATGCTTTCAACGCACCCTCTGAAGTGTTGAGAATCTTACTCATCTCACTATATTTCATCTCGTCATAATAACGGAGATTGAATACTGTTCGCTGTACTTCCGGCAACTGTGCAATCGCCTCCTGCAATTGTGCCTCTGTCTCATCGCCATCAAAATAGCGATCAGCCATTAACGTATTGGCTATTCCCACAGAATCGTCTGCACTGACCATATCTACCACTTTTTGGCGGCGCACGAAATCAAGGCTTTCGTTAATGGCAATGCGATATAGCCATGTTGATAACTTAGAGTCCTGGCGGAAAGAATCAAGGCTGCTCCATGCTTTCAACATCACATTCTGCATCACGTCATTGGCATCCTCATGGGAGAGTACGATACGCCGAACCTGCCAATATAGTTGCTCGCTATACTGTCGTACCACCTGCTCAAAAGCCTTCCGTTGTGTTGATGGGTCGGAGAGCATGGTAACCAACTGTCTCTCGTCAACAGTCATTAGATAAATTTCTTGAGATGATTCCAGACAAGCTTATCATAGCCATAGACATCCGGATAAGTCTGAATTTGTCCACGCTCATCAGGATATATGGTGTAATATATAATATAAAGAGGTACGTGAGGCTTCACTGGCATATAGCTGATTAATTTATGTGGCAACTTCCTACCATTCTCATTCTCTTCTGGTGCATGAGAACGGACATAGTCCTTGCCCTGCTCTGTTTGAGGAGAGATATCCATCGAGATACGGATTTTATCCAATGTCCAATCGTCAACATTCCCCAACAAGAAATGGGCAAGATCGAAAGGACGCTGCACACGGACACAACCATGTGACACACCTCGCCAACTGTTCTGGAAGAAACCTGGTGTAGAGGTGTCGTGCAGATAGACCGAGAAGTTATTCTTAAAGCGAAAAACGATACGACCCAAGGAATTACCTCTTCCACCATCTTGCGACACTCGGTATTTACCACTTGAGAGCATTGCACGTGAAACACTGCTAATAGCCACCTTCTTACCCGTCGAACGCTCTGCGATATAATAGCGATGACGGGCAAAGTAACTACTGTCCCCTGCATGATGAAGCACATCATTATTAATGATACTCTGTGGGATATTCCATTCCGGGTTTATTTGCATATACTCAATCGCACTGGTCAGCAAAGGAGTTCTCGTACTCGTCTTACCACACCCAATACGCATTGACATAGTAGAGTCTGGTCCAAAAGCATATAACATAAATGCAGGGATATTGACGACTACCCATTTTCCTGTTGTCGGCATGGGATTCTTCTCTTTCCAGCGACAGCGTTCCATATTAACAAGGACTTTCATTCGCTTCTCCGAAGAAGAGTCAGACAACTGGCGAAGGAGACTACGATAGAGCGGAGATTGCGGCTCCACCTCTCGCATCATAGGACCAACACTATCGTTTCTGATTTTCCTAAAGGCTTTCTGATAAAAAGCAGGAGTCGGACGTAAAACTGGAGTATCGTATTGGTTCACATAATGCGTCTTTACTTGTCCAGTACTGTCAGGCTTCGAGTCAAATCTGTTCATAGCCACCTTGGGATTCACAAAACCATACTGCTGTCCTGCCACATATGTCAGATAAGCATATGTCAGGTTATATTCCAAATGAGCAATCACATCATTTACCGAATGATGTTGGTCAAAGTCCAAGGTTTTGAAACGGTGTATTTCCGCCTCTAATTCCTTGACCTTAAATTGCGTTTTGGAGAAACCTATCTGGTTGACTTGAGATAACTGTTGTATCAGTGTATCCGCCATGTTTGTAATTCCCTGTCTGCCAATCCACAACATCGATCCACCTTCATGATAATACAAAGCCGTACGGCAAGCGGGTGACATGGAATCCTTGCCAACCTTACCCATATTCTTCAGTACAGACTGGATTTCAGCAGGTGTTATTTGAAAAGTAGGCGTTTTCAGATCTGAAAACGCCTCTATTGTGATATCACCTTTCCTGATAGAATCTTTTCCACATCCCACGAGGAGACAAGAAAGCATCAAGAATAAAAGGAATGTCAGATGACTATCTTTCTGACAACCTTTCCGACTTTGATAATGTAGCAACCTTTAGGTATGTTTGTTAATTCAATTCTTTGTGCCGGGCTCTCAATACGTACAGACATCACATGACGACCTGTCAATGAGATCACCTCCATCACCTGCCCTTCTGCGTTTATAATATGGACAGTAGACTTAGACACACTAATCTGCGCCTCGTTCTTCTCATCATTCTGCTCAATACCAAAACTCTCTGACGGAACCGCCTGAATAGTTATTGGTAGCATGAAGAAACATGCGACGAAAAGCGTTATTATAAGTACTCGTTTTGTCATACGCTATACATATTACAATTGCAAAAGTAGGAATAATATTTGAAAATGCCAAATTTTAATGTGAAAAAATGCGTTTACAGCTCAAAAATCATCTGTTCATCACACAAAAAGCTGTCCTCGAACACTTTTTTTGCCTCTGCAAGCAGGACGTTCTCATCTTCATAACGCGAAGAGTAATGACCTAACAGCAATTTCCCGACTTGAGCATCACGAGCCACCATTGCCGCCTGAAGAGCTGTGGAATGATAGTATTTCTCTGCATGTTGTATACAATCCTCCCCATAGGTGCTCTCATGATATAGTGCCGTCACCCCCTTGATACGCTCGTGTAAAGTAGGGATATACCTGGTATCACTGCAATAGGCATAACTACGGGCTGGCTCTACCGGCTCTACCAAACGACTGTTGGGAATCACCTCCCCTTCTGATGTCATCCAGTCTGCCCCACCCTTGATGTTGTAAATCTGACTAACAGGAATATGATAGAAATCCATCATATCACGCTTGATATGCGGCATCGTTGGTTTTTCCTTAAACAAGAAGCCACAACAAGGCACACGATGTTCCAAGGGGACAGATTCCACTGTCAGACTACGATCCTCGTAGATGACCTGCTGTTTGGTAGTGTCGACAACATGGAAGACCACCTCAAATTCGAGTCCGTGACAATATAGACGCATCTGTTCATCAAGCATCTGCTCCAACGCCGCCGGAGCATAGACATCCAGTTTCGCAGTTCGTCCCAGCAAGCCAAAAGTACTGATCATCCCGATAAGTCCGAAACAGTGGTCGCCATGAAGATGACTAATAAACACCGCAGAGAGCTTGGTAAAACGGATACGGGAACGCCGCAACTGCATCTGCGTTCCCTCTCCACAATCTATCATGAATTGCTTTCCCCTTATCTCCACCACATGCGACGAAGAATAATGGCGAAGCGTGGGTAAAGCACTCCCACAACCTAAAATATGAATCTTAAACGGTTCCAAGAATTCATCAAATCTTATAGTCGTCCTCTGAAGCCTCCTCCAGTTTGATATCCGAATCAGGCTTCTTCAACTGCTGGCGTCCATACTCATAAGTATCCTCACCGTCTTTGAGTATCAAAGAATCAGGAGACAACCGCACTATATCATATAGATTCACCTCTTCCTCCTCGCCAGCACCTTCACGGACATCAACCAATTCAAGTTTACCACGAACCAGCCGCCAAGTCTTATAGGAAAGAGTGCTCTGTTCTATACCCTCTACAATGCCACCTTCCTTAATCTTGAAACCGACTTCATCACTACCATCCAACGGATTAGGCATGACCCAGTTTCCTAATAATGCAGCCTGGTTGATAACAATCAACGCCTCTGTCTTCTTGGCATTGGGAACCACTGCCATACGGTCGCCTGCCTGTAAGCCACCAAAGACCTGGTTGTTCTCACGAGCATAAGTGATATCCAACTGAATGGTGTCACCCAAATCCGTGACAACCTGCAGGGTATTCATTGCCGTACTCTCGCCACAAATACCATAGATGGTAGGATCCTGCATGGCGCTCATATCCGTAGAGTCACCATTGTCGAAAGGAACAGGCTGTGTCTTTCCGCCGCAACTTGTCATAACTACTATAGTAGTCATTAACATCGATACAAATACTATTTTCTTCATAATCATTTATTTAATAATTCTCATTTTTCTTTGCCTCATCCCACAGGGCGTCCATTTCCCCGAGGGTCATCTCCGTCAAGGGCTTCCCTTCCTTGATACTATGTTGTTCTATATAATTAAACCGTCGGATAAACTTTTGATTGGTTGTCTCCAGCGCATTATCGGGATTCAAGTGATACAGACGCGCCGCATTGATAACAGCAAAGAGGAAGTCCCCCAGTTCTTGCTCAGAGTGCTTCTTGTCTTCCCGCTTCAACTCCACCTCCAACTCATCCAACTCCTCACGGACTTTCGACCATACATCTTGTTTGTCCTCCCAGTCAAAACCCACATGACGAGCCTTGTCTTGTATACGATATGCCTTGATAATAGAGGGAAGGGCTGTTGGAACTCCGCTCAGCACACTTTTATTACCGTCCTTTTCCTTCTGCTTAATCTGTTCCCAATTATCAAGAACCTGCTCCACGTTTTTCGCCTCTGAGAATTCACTCTTTCCTGCATCCTCACCATAAGGTAACGGTTGAGGAACCGGGACTCCGACCTGAGAGGGATGATACACATGTGGGTGTCTGAATATCAATTTGTCAACCAGATGATTACAAACATCTGCTATATCAAATTGACGATTCTCTTCTCCTATTCTTGCATAGAAGCCAACATGCAATAAGACATCACCTAACTCCTTGCATATTTCGGACACCTCACCCTTCATCAAAGCATCACACAGCTCATAAGTCTCCTCTATCGTATTGGGACGCAGGCTTTCATTCGTCTGCTTCTTATCCCAAGGACATTTCTCCCTCAATGTGTCCAGCACATCAAGCATTCGCCCAAAGGCAGCCATTTTCTCTTCTCTTGTATGCATCTGCTCCATAATCCATGCAAAAGTACAAAATAAAAACGAAACCACCAAATTTCCACGACCTATTTGGCAGTTTCGTTTTTTTTGTTTACCTTTGCACGTCATTATTAAATAAGTTATGGAACTAGCAAGTAAATACGATCCCAAAGAGGTCGAATCGAAATGGTATCAGTATTGGCTGGACAACAAGTTGTTTGCCAGCAAACCTGATGGTCGCGAGCCTTATACAATTGTCATCCCGCCACCCAACGTAACGGGTGTGCTTCACATGGGACACATGTTAAATAATACCATTCAGGATATTTTGGTGCGCCGTGCCCGTATGGAGGGAAAGAATGCATGCTGGGTGCCAGGAACAGACCATGCCTCTATTGCTACTGAGGCAAAGGTAGTAAAGAAGCTGGCCGAGCAAGGTATCAAGAAACACGACCTCACACGTGAGGAATTCCTGAAACATGCATGGGACTGGACCGATGAGCATGGGGGCATTATCCTTAAGCAGTTACGTCGCCTAGGGGCTTCCTGTGACTGGGACCGTACTGCCTTTACGATGGATGAGAAACGCTCAAAGAGTGTCATCAAAGTTTTCGTTGACCTCTACAACAAAGGACTCATTTATCGTGGTTTACGCATGGTCAACTGGGATCCTAAGGCGCTGACAGCATTGTCTACCGAAGAAGTTATCTATCGTGAGGAGAAGAGTCATTTATTCCATTTGAAATATTATGTTGATGGTTTGGAGGTCTTAGATAACCAAGAGAGTCTAGAGAAAGATGGCAATATTATCCATAAGGATGCCAAAGGTTATTATGCCGTTGTTGCCACCACCCGTCCAGAGACCATCATGGGTGATACGGCGATGTGTATCAACCCAAAAGATCCCAAGAACCAGTGGTTGAAAGGACGTAAAGTCATTGTTCCACTAGTCAACCGCGTGATTCCTGTGATAGAGGACCGTTATGTAGACATTGAATTCGGTACGGGATGTCTGAAGGTGACACCAGCCCACGATACTAATGACTATATGCTTGGTAAGACTCACAACTTGGAGACCATCGACATTTTCAATGCCGACGGCACCATCTCCGAGCAGTCACCATTATACGTCGGCATGGATCGTTTCGACTGTCGTAAACAGATTGCCAAGGACCTACAGGACACAGGACTGATGGAGCGTATTGAGGACTATACCAATAAGGTAGGTTACTCTGAGCGTAATCCGGACACAGCTATCGAGCCACGGCTTTCTTTGCAGTGGTTCTTGAAAATGAAGCATTTTGCAGATATCGCCCTGCCACCTGTATTGAACGATGACATCAAATTCTATCCCACAAAATACAAGACGACCTACAAGAACTGGTTGGAGAACATTCAAGACTGGTGTATCTCTCGTCAACTCTGGTGGGGTCACCGCATCCCTGCCTATTATTATAATGAGGAGGGTGACTTCGTAGTGGCAGAGACTCGAGAGAAAGCTCTTGAACTTGCCAAGCAGAAAAATCCTGCAGTAAAAGATGCCGACTTGAGACAAGACGAGGATGCCCTGGACACATGGTTCTCTTCATGGTTGTGGCCCATCTCCTTGTTCGATGGCATCAACAACCCCAAGAGCGAGGAATTGGCATATTACTACCCCACTTCCGACCTTGTAACAGGTCCTGACATCATCTTCTTTTGGGTGGCACGTATGATCATGGCAGGCTATGAGTATGTAGGCAAGATGCCTTTCAGACATGTCTACTTCACAGGTATTGTCCGTGACAAGCTGGGACGCAAGATGTCCAAGTCACTGGGCAACTCTCCTGATCCCATTGAATTGATTGAGAAATTCGGTGCAGATGGTGTGCGTATGGGTATGATGCTCTCCGCCCCTGCCGGAAATGACATTCTCTTTGATGAGAGTCTGTGCGAACAAGGACGTAACTTTAATAATAAGATATGGAATGCTTTCCGTCTCATCAAAGGATGGCAGGTTGCTGACACCGACCAGGCAGAGGCAAGCAAGATTGCCGTGGCATGGTTCGAAGCCAAGCTCAAACTTGTCAATGAGGAGTTGCAAGACTTGTTCTCAAAATATCGTATCTCCGAGGCACTTATGGTTGTCTACAAGTTATTCTGGGACGAGTTCTCAAGTTGGTATCTGGAGATGGTAAAGCCTGCCTATATCAATGGCGAGGCACAGCCTATCGACAAGACCACCTACGAGGCAACATTGCATTTCTTCGATATCCTGTTGAAGATGCTACACCCCTTCATGCCCTTTATCACAGAGGAGTTATGGCAAGCACTCTATGAGCGGAAGGCAGGAGAGAGCATCATGCGTGAAAGTCTGAAGTTGGAGACTCCTACAGCTGCAGAGAAAAAACTTGCTGATGATATTGAGCTGGTGAAACAAATTGTCAGTGGTGTCCGCATGGTACGCAACCAGAAGAACATCGCACCCAAAGAAGCATTGGAGCTGCAGGCTGTTACTGTCAACCACTACGAAACATATACCGCCGCTGTCATGAAAATGGCAAATGTCAGTGCCATCCAAGTGGTCAACGAGAAAGATGCAACGGCTTCTGCCTTCATGGTAGGAACAGACGAGTTTGCCGTTCCTCTGGGTAATATGATTGATATCGATGCTGAGATAGAGAAACAGGAGACCCAGTTGAAACACCTCGAAGGTTTCCTTGCTGGTGTCATGAAAAAACTCTCCAATGAGCGGTTTGTCGCTAATGCGCCAGAAGCGGTCGTTGCCTTAGAGCGCAAGAAGCAGAGTGACTCTGAGGAAAAAATTGCCGCTCTCAAAGAAAGCCTTGCCGCACTTCGTGCACAGAAATAAAATGCCCGTCATTGAGATTTCAGCACTCACACATCCAGGTGTGGAGTTGTTCAGTACACTGACTGAGGCACAACTGCGCAACAGGATAGAACCTGAAAAGGGCATTTTCATTGTAGAAAGCCCAAAAGTGATTCGAGTGGCAATGGAAGCTGGTTATCAGCCTGTGGCACTACTCTGCGAACGGAAACATATCCATGGAGATGCCGCTGATATCATCCAGCAATGTGGCGACATACCAATATATACTGGCAGTCGTGAGCTTCTTGCCAAGCTGACAGGATATACTCTTACAAGAGGAGTGCTTTGTGCCATGCGTCGCCCCACCCTGAAAAGCGTGGAAGCCATTTGCAAGGATACACATCGTATCGTGGTCATAGATGGTATAGTCGATACCACTAATATTGGTGCCATTTTCCGCTCTGCGGCGGCACTGGGGGTTGATGCCGTCCTACTGACGACGAACTCATGTGACCCGCTGAACCGAAGGGCTGTCAGAGTGTCGATGGGGGCAGTGTTTCTCGTCCCTTGGACATGGATAGAAGGTAACATCAGCCAACTGCACGATTGGGGATTCAAGACACTGGCAATGGCACTGTCAGACAACTCTCTCCCACTCGATGCCCCTGTTCTTAAACAAGAGGATCGACTTGCCATCATCATGGGAACAGAGGGAAATGGACTGCCGAAGGAGACCATAGCAGAGGCAGACTATGTGGTAAAAATCCCTATGTCACATGGTGTGGACTCGCTGAATGTAGCTGCAGCATCTGCCATTGCATTCTGGGAGTTGGTGAGGAAATAAACAAGTATCTATATGGAATATGGAGAATAATAGTATATTACAGAAACTCGACGGACTGGAGGCACGCTTCGAGGAGGTGTCAACATTGATTACCGACCCCAGCGTAATTGCTGACCAGAACCGTTTCGTGAAACTCACGAAGGAATATAAGGACTTAGGGGATATCATGGATGCCCGCAAGCGTTATATCTCCTGTCTGAACAGTATTAAGGAGGCAAAGGACATCCTTGCCAACGAGGATGATGCAGAGATGAAGGAGATGGCACGTGAGGAACTGGCTGAGAACGAGGCTCTACAACCAAAACTGGAAGAGGAGATCAAGATTGCCCTCATCCCCAAAGACCCCGAGGATGCTAAGAACGTACAGATGGAAATCCGTGCAGGAACAGGTGGTGATGAAGCCTGTCTGTTTGCCGGTGACCTTTTTAAGATGTATAAGAGCTATTGCGACGCGAAGGGTTGGCAGCTCAGCATTACCAGTGTCAGCGAAGGTGCTGTAGGCGGATTCAAGGAGATTGACTTTGCCGTCTCAGGTGCCGATGTCTATGGTACATTGAAATACGAGTCTGGTGTACATCGTGTACAGCGTGTTCCTGCAACAGAAACTCAGGGCCGTATGCACACCAGTGCTGCTACTGTTGCCGTACTCCCTGAGGCTGATAAGTTTGAGGTGCATATCAACGAGGGAGAAATCAAATGGGATACCTTCCGTTCCAGTGGTGCCGGTGGTCAGAACGTGAACAAGGTAGAGTCTGGTGTCCGTCTCCGCTATATGTGGAAGAACCCGAATACAGGAGAGACTGAGGAAATCCTCATTGAGTGTACGGAGACGCGTGACCAACCCAAGAACAAGGAGCGTGCCCTCTCTCGTCTCTATACCTTTATATATGATAAGGAGCACCAGAAATATATGGACGATATCGCTTCCCGTCGTAAGACTCTCGTATCTACAGGTGACCGCTCTGCGAAAATCCGTACCTATAACTTCCCTCAGGGACGTGTGACAGATCACCGCATCGGTTATACCACCCATGACTTGCAGGGCTTCCTCGCAGGAGATATACAGCCTATGATTGATGCCCTTACCGTTGCAGAGAATGCTGAACGAATGAAAGAAACGGAGTTATAAAATATGAACAGACAAGAATTAATAAACCAAATCAAGGAGAAACAGTCGTTTCTCTGTGTGGGTCTTGACACAGATATCAATAAGATTCCACAGTGCATCATTGACGAGGCAAAGGAGAAGGATGGTGAGGATTATATCTTCCGCGCCATCTGTGAGTTCAATGCGTTGATTATCGACGCTACTGCACCCTATTGTATCGCCTACAAACCCAACCTCGCCTTCTATGAGGCATACGGTGTGGACGGTATATTAGCCTTTGAGGCTACCATCGATTATCTGAAGGAAGAGTATCCCAACCACTTCATCATCGCGGATGCCAAGCGCGGGGATATCGGCAACACATCAAAGATGTATGCCAAGACTTTCTTTGAGGAGTATGACGTGGATGCATTGACAGTTGCACCTTATATGGGCGAGGACTCAGTCACACCTTTCCTCGGGTATGACAACAAGTGGGTTATCCTGCTGGCATTGACCTCAAATAAGGGTTCGTACGATTTCCAATTGACTGAGGATGCACAGGGCGAACGCCTCTTTGAGAAGGTTCTGAAGACTTCCCAGCAATGGGGTAACGACGAGAACATGATGTATGTCGTTGGTGCCACACAAGGACAGATGTTTGAGGATATCCGTAAGGTTGCTCCTAACCATTTCCTGCTCGTTCCCGGTGTCGGTGCTCAGGGAGGCAGTCTGCAGGAAGTCTGCAAATACGGTATGACGAAAGACTGCGGATTGCTCGTCAACTCCTCACGTGGTATTATCTATGCCAGCAATGGAGAAGACTTCTCAGAGGTGGCTGCTCAGAAGGCAAAAGAGCTGCAAGAGCAGATGGCGGAAGAGATTAAGAAAAGAATGTAAGAAGGGATTTCTTACGGCAATGGTTTCACATAGCGCATCTCATGAAGGATGCGCTTTTGTCTTTTTAAGACATAAGCACTGGGCTTTGCCGAGTTATAACGCAAAGGATTAGGCAGTGTGGCAGCTATCAGCGCACACTCCGCACTCGTCAGTTGGGAGGCTGTTTTATGGAAATGCCATTCCGCCACAGCATCAACACCATAGATACCATCCCCCATTTCAATGGAGTTAAGGTAGACCTCCATGATACGCTGTTTCGACCATATCAGCTCTATCAACACGGTGAAATACACCTCAAAGCCCTTTCTCAGCCAAGAGCGACCAGGCCACAGGAACACATTCTTCGCTGTCTGCTGGGAAATCGTAGAGGCACCCAGCTTACGTTTCTCCGGATGCTTGAGGTTACGGATAGCGGCATGCTCTATTGCCTTATAATCAAATCCATGATGTTCTAAGAAACGGGCATCCTCACTTCCCATGACGGCAAGTGACATCGAAGGGGATATCTCCTCATAGGGGACCCAATGGTGATGAAGAGTCAGTTCCTTATCCTGGGAGACCTGCTGTCCCAGACGGATGAACATCAAAGGGGTGAACCAAACAGGTACCCAACGTAATACTACAACAGAAAGAATAGTGGAGGCAAAAAATGCCACCACTATCCATATAAGAATCTTTTTTATCTTATGCAGTAATGCCTTCATTACTGAAGAGTACCAGCCTCAGCCTTCTGGATCATCTCCTTGCTGGCATACATATAAACCTCCACACGACGGTTCTGCTGACGACCAGCAGCAGTTGAGTTGTCGGCAACAGGATTGGTAGAGCCCTGTCCTTCCACACTCTTGATCTGCTTACCCTGCACACCACATGAACGGAGATAGTTGCTTACGCTGTTAGCACGATTAACTGACAGTGGCTGGTTGACAGCATCAGTTCCAGTATTGTCAGTATGTCCGATAATAGCAACGTCACAATCTGTATTAGAGTTAAGCACACGGGCAAACTCTGCGAGTGAGTTCTTTGCGCTGGTGCTTAAATCTGCCTTACCAGTAGCAAAGAGAATACCAGAGTCAAAAGTAACTTTCACTGCATCCAGGCCATTGGTATCCTTAACGGTCTCCACCTGAGCGTTCTGAACCTGCTGAGCCTGCTTCTTAGCCTTATCCATCTTATTACCGATGATAGCACCTGCGCCAGCACCTACTGCGCCACCTACTGCAACACCTACCGCAGTGTTACCGGCAATAGCACCAATGATACCACCTAATAAAGCACCGCCACCGGCACCAATACCTGCACCCTTCTGGGTGTTGTTACATGCGAAGAGCATACCTACGCAAAGTAACAGGGAAACTAATTTTAATTTCATAATACTTGTGTTTAGTGAAACAATTACTAATTTGGGACAAAGATACAAATTAATTTGTAATATTCATATTATTTTCGTAATTTTGCACCAAATTTTGAAAAAATAAAGACTTTTATGGCTAAAGAACTCAAAGAAATGACAAAAAGAGCTGACAATTACAGTCAGTGGTATAATGACCTGGTGGTGAAGGCTGATCTTGCTGAGCAGAGCGCCGTTCGTGGTTGTATGGTCATCAAACCCTATGGCTATGCCATCTGGGAGAAGATGCAGCAGCAACTGGATAAGATGTTCAAGGAGACAGGTGCCCAGAACGCCTATTTCCCTCTTCTCATCCCCAAGTCGTTCCTCAGTCGTGAAGCAGAGCATGTAGAGGGCTTCGCCAAGGAATGTGCCGTCGTAACGCATTATCGTCTTCGTGCCAAGGAAGACAAGAGCGGTGTAGAGGTTGACCCTGCTGCCAAACTGGAGGAAGAACTGATCGTGCGTCCTACCTCAGAGACCATTATATGGAACACCTATAAGAACTGGATTCACTCTTGGCGCGACCTGCCCTTGATGTGTAACCAATGGTGTAATGTGATGCGCTGGGAGATGCGTACCCGTCCCTTCCTTCGTACCTCTGAGTTCCTGTGGCAAGAGGGACACACTGCTCATGCCACGAAAGAAGAGGCAGAACAAGAGGCACAGAAGATGCTGGGTGTATACGCCAAATTCGCAGAGGAATGGATGGCAGTACCCGTTCTGCAAGGTGTGAAGAGTGAGACAGAGCGTTTCGCCGGTGCCCTTGACACCTATACCATCGAGGCGATGATGCAGGACGGCAAGGCACTACAAAGCGGTACCTCCCACTTCCTGGGTCAGAACTTTGCCAAGGCTTTTGAAGTCACCTATTTAAATAAAGATAACAAGCCAGAGTATGTATGGGCTACCTCATGGGGTGTCTCTACCCGACTCATCGGCGCATTGATCATGACACACTCTGATGATAATGGTTTAGTATTGCCTCCTCGTCTGGCTCCTATTCAGGTTGTTATCATTCCTATTGCCAACAAGCCCGAGCAGTTGGAGCAAGTTAACAAAGAGGTAACACCCATTATCGAGAAACTGCGCAAGGCAGGTATCACCGTTAAGTTCGACGATGCCGACAACAAGCGTCCTGGTTTCAAATTTGCCGACTATGAGCTGAAAGGTGTTCCCGTTCGTTTGGTATTAGGTGCCCGTGATTTGGAGAACGGCACGATAGAAGTCATGCGTCGCGACACCTTAGAAAAAGAGACTCGTAGCATCGAGGGCATCGCCGAGTATGTAGAGCAACTGCTGGAGGATATCCAGAAGAACATCTTCGAGAAAGCCCGCAAATACCGTGATGAGCATGTCTATGAGTGCGACAACTACGAGGAGTTTAAGGAACGTGTGAAGGATGGTGGTTTCTTCCTCTGCCACTGGGACGGCACCGCTGAGACGGAGGCGCAGATCAAGGAAGAGACACAGGCGACGATTCGTTGTGTGCCTTTCGCTTACGAACAGACTCCTGGTGTTGACATGGTCAGTGGTAAACCAGCCAAATACCGTGTCATTATTGCACGCAGCTATTAGTATTTAGCGAAAAATCAATAAATTACGGAAACTTCTGGTCAAATCTTTTGGTGATGACCGGAAGTTTTTGTAATTTTGCAGCCGTTTTATGTCCCAAAGGGGACGATAGGTGCTGGAACAGGCGCTGACACCTATACATTATTAACCCATTAAACACGGTCTGGTAAACGTCTGTTCAGGCCACGCCCTGACACCAATTCCGATTGGAGGGGCAACAATTATATTTTATGTCAAAATTAACAAAGAACGTCCAGCCATTGCAGGATTTCGACTGGGAGCAGTTTGAGAATGGCATGGCAGTAAACGTCAGCAAGGAAGAGCTTGACAAGGCGTATGATGAGACACTGAACAAAGTCAGTGAGCATCAGGTTGTCGATGGTAAAGTCATCAGCGTCGACAAGAAAGAGGTAGTCGTTAACATCGGCTACAAGAGCGACGGTATTATCCCCGCTTCTGAATTCCGTTACAACCCTGATTTGAAGGTTGGCGACACCGTTGAGGTGTATGTGGAAAATGCTGAGGACAAAAAAGGACAGCTTGTATTGTCACACAAGAAGGCTCGTCTCTCTAAGAGTTGGGATCGCGTTAATGCCGCTCTCGACAACGAGGAGATTGTCCAGGGTTACATCAAGTGCCGCACGAAGGGCGGTATGATTGTTGACGTATTTGGTATCGAGGCATTCTTGCCCGGTAGTCAGATTGACGTTCACCCCATACGCGACTACGACCAGTTCGTAAACACCACCATGGACTTCAAGATTGTGAAGATCAACCAGGAGTTCCGCAACGTAGTTGTTTCTCACAAAGCTCTCATCGAGGCTGAGTTAGAGGCACAGAAGAAAGAGATCATCGGCAAGCTGGAGAAGGGTCAGATCCTCGAAGGTACCGTTAAGAACATCACTTCTTACGGTGTATTCGTTGACCTCGGCGGTGTTGACGGACTCATCCATATCACCGATCTCTCTTGGGGTCGCGTAGATGATCCTCACAAGGTCGTAGAGCTCGACCAGAAGATCAATGTCGTTATCCTCGACTTCGACGATGAGAAGAAGCGTATTGCTCTTGGTCTGAAGCAGCTCACTCCACATCCTTGGGATGCTCTGGATGCTGACCTCAAGGTGGGTGACCACGTGAAGGGTAAGGTAGTCGTTATCGCAGACTATGGTGCATTCGTTGAGATTCAGCCTGGTGTAGAGGGCCTGATTCACGTTTCTGAGATGTCATGGAGCCAGCACCTGCGTTCTGCTCAGGAGTTCCTGAAGGTAGGTGACGATGTTGAGGCTGTTATCCTGACCCTCGATCGTGACGAGCGTAAGATGTCTCTCGGCATCAAGCAGCTGAAGGAAGACCCATGGGAGGCTATTGACGTGAAATACCCTGTAGGCAGCAAGCATACCGCTAAGGTTCGCAACTTCACCAACTTTGGTGTATTCGTTGAGCTGGAAGAGGGTGTTGACGGTCTGATCCACATCAGTGACCTCAGCTGGACCAAGAAGGTTAAGCATCCTTCAGAGTTCACACAGGTAGGTGCTGAGATTGACGTTGTCGTTCTCGACATCGACAAGGAGAACCGTCGTCTGTCTCTTGGTCACAAGCAGTTAGAGGACAATCCTTGGGATGTCTTCGAGGCTAAGTACACCGTTGGTTCTATCCACGAGGGTAAGATCATTGAGTTGCTCGAGAAAGGCGCCGTTGTATCACTCGACAAGGATGTTGAGGGCTTTGCTACTCCTAAGCACCTTGTAAAAGAGGATGGCACACAGGCTCAGCTCAATGAGGAACTGCCCTTCAAGGTGATTGAGTTCAACAAGGACTCTAAGCGCATCATCCTGTCTCACAGCCGCACCTTCGAGGATCCTCAGCGTGAGGAGAAGAAGGCTGCTGCCAAGAAGACACGTGCTGCCAAGAAGGACGACGCTCCGAAGATTGAGAATGTTGCTGCCAGCACCACACTGGGTGACATCGACGTTCTCGCTGAGTTGAAGGCTAAGATGGAGAAGGGCGAGTAATCCCCTACTCCTTCCAATAAACTAAAGAAAGCCTGGGCATCACGCTCAGGCTTTTTCTTTTTTACTTTCATAGGAGATTCTTCAAAAACATATAACCATATAACATGACACCCTTCAAACGCCCTTGTACAAAGGGTTTAAAGCATGTTATATGTTGCTCAAACATGTAACATACATCTCACGCAATAATACTTGTTACCGACTGATTGTTGTTTTGTTACCAACTGAAGCCCACTTTCGTACCGATTAAGGGCTTTATTCGACCCAATTAAAGCCTTCATTCAAGTTAATTAAAGCCTTCATTTGCTGATGATGCCTTGCATCACTTATTCCAATATCTCCTATGGGGGTATAACTGGCATTGTTATGTGTGATACTAGATATTGTTATGGGGGTATAACAGATACTGCCATGACTATTAGGAAGCATTGCTATGATACATGTAGATACCGAAGACAAGGGCATCATCGTAATTCACGATACTGCCTATGAGACACACAAAGGTGGAGGACCGTGAAGTCTTCCACCTTATTATTATATTATATAGCCTTTCAAAAGGCTATCCTAAAAGGGAAGGTCGTCAGCACTACCCTCGCCTGCCGGTTCCTGTGCTGGAGGGAACGGGGCTGTAGCATCCTGAGGAGCAGCCTGCTGCGGAGGGAACGGAGCAGCCTGTGGGGCACCAGCTACAGGAGCAGCGCCACGAGTCACATTGTAGGCACGGATCTCATTGAACCAACGTCCGTTATACTCATGAGCATCAATATCAAAACTGATGGTCACATCCTCCCCCATCTGGATATTAAACTGCTTAATACGATCCTCTCCGAAGATACGGAAAAGACACTTACGGGGATACTGTCCAGGAACCTCAATCACATATTCCTGCGACATCCATGGATTACCAGTACGTGCGGACACGCCACTGTTTGCCGGAAGCACGGCAATAATCTTACCTGTTAATTCCATAATTATTGTTTCGTTATAAATTGTTGATTTTACGTTTCAGATTGCGAAATTACGAAAAATACTTTTAATTTGAGAATATTTTACGGAATATTTTTGCTATTGAGCAAGTTATTTTGTATTTTTGTACTCAATTTAAGGACTTAAAACAAAAAAACATAATAACTCATGAGATTTACCGTATCAAGCACTGCGCTAAGCAGCAAACTCAATGCTCTTTCGAGAGTCATCAACAGCAAGAACTCCTTGCCTATCTTATCAGACTTTTTATTCGACATTCAAGACAATGTGCTCCATCTGACCGCCTCCGACAGCGAGAACGTGATGAACACACATCTGGAACTGACAGAGTGTGACGGTAACGCCCGTTTTGCCATTGGTAATCACGATTTGTTAGAGGCTGTCAAAGGGTTCTCAGAGCAACCCATCACCTTTGATGTTAACCTACAGGAGAACGCCGTAAAGATCAGTTACCAGAATGGTATGTTCTCACTGCCTATTGAGAATGCAGACGAATTCCCACAGGCACAGATGATCAGTGAGGGTGCTCACGTGATTTCGATTTCCAGCAACCTATTGGCAGAGAACATCAACCGCTCGATATTCGCCACGGCACAAGACGAACTCCGTCCTGTGATGAACGGTATATACTTTGACCTCACCCCCGAATGCCTTGTAGTCGTTGCCTCTGACGGTCACAAACTGGTACGGAACAAGATCTTCACGATTCAGAGTGAGCAGCCGGCAGCCTTTATCCTGCCAAAGAAACCTGCTTCCCTGTTGAAAAATATCTTGCAGAAAGACGGTGGTGACATTGAGATTCGTTTCGACGAGCGTAATGCCCAGATCAACTACGGTGAGGGACAGATTATCTGTCGTCTGATAGAAGGACGTTATCCGAACTACAATTCTGTCATCCCACAGGGCAATCCTAATATCCTTACCATTGACCGTCTGGGACTGCTTGCAGCCCTGCGCCGTGTACAACCATTCTCCAACGACTCCAGTAACCTGATCCGTTTCCACGTAGAAGGTGGTACGCTGCAGTTGGACGCAGAGGACTACGACTTCTCCAAGACTGCCACAGAGCGTATGTCATGTGATTATAACGGTCAACCTATGAGTATTGGTTTCAAGGGAGCCTCCTTCATTGAGATCCTCAGTAATTTCGATTGCCAGGATGTTATCATCCAGCTTGCCGACCCCAGCCGCGCCGGTCTGGTATTACCCTCTGAGCAGCCAGAGAATCAAGACGTGCTGATGCTGATGATGCCTATGCTCATCAATGACTAAACACTGAGCGAATGAAACTGAACTTACAGAAACCACTCGTTATATTCGATTTGGAGACCACGGGCCTTGACTTAGTCAAGGACCGTGTCATTCAAATATCCTATATTAAAGTCTTCCCGGACGGAAGGGAAGAACGCGGCAACCATCTCATCAACCCGGAGAAGATGATTCCCCAGCTCGTCGAGGACCTGACAGGTATCAAGAATGAGGACGTGAAAGACAAGCCGACTTTCAAGCAGATGGCACAGCAGTTGTATCAGATATTCAGCGGCAGTGACATCGCTGGTTACAACTCCAACCATTTTGATGTACCCTTATTGGCAGAAGAGTTCCTTCGCGCTGGTGTTGACTTCGACTTCTCCAAGTGTCGTCTGATAGACGTTCAGACCATCTATCACAAGATGGAGCGTCGCAACCTCGCCGCCGCTTACAAGTTCTATTGCGGAAGAAAGATGGAGGACGACTTTACGGCACACCGTGCCGACGAGGACACTGAGGCGACCTACCGGGTGTTACAGGGGCAATTGGACATGTACACCGCAGAGAACCAAGAAGACCCTGAGCGTGTCCTGCAGAATGACATGCAGTATCTTGCGGATTTCTCGAAGTCCAATAACAACGTGGACTTCGCCGGACGTATCATCTGGGGAGAGTTGACTGACCGTACAGGAAAACCTGTTCTCGACAAAGAAGGGAAGCCCATGATCACAGAGGTGTTTAACTTCGGTAAGTACAAAGGACAGGCTGTCGCACAAGTATTACGCTTTGATCCAGGCTATTACAGTTGGATACTGGCTGGTGATTTCACATATAACACGAAACAAGTACTCACACGGATTCGTCTTCGTGAGAGTCAAATGAACTCATAGAGAATGCTCAAAGGAAAGAAAATCGTATTAGGAATCACAGGCTCTATTGCAGCGTATAAAGCCTGCTATATCATCCGGGGACTCATCAAGGCAGGTGCTGAGGTGCAGGTGGTCATCACCCCTTCCGGAAAGGAGTTTATCACTCCTATCACCCTCTCTGCGTTGACGCAGAAGCCAGTCATCAGCGATTTCTTTTCCCAACGGGACGGCACCTGGCATTCCCATGTGGCATTAGGTCTGTGGGCAGATGCCATGCTGATCGCACCCTGCACAGCCTCCACCCTTGGTAAGATGGCAAATGGTGTGGCGGACAACATGCTGATCACCACCTACCTGTCCATGAAGGCTCCTGTCTTCATCGCCCCTGCCATGGATCTGGATATGTACCAACATCCCACCACACAGGAGAACATCAAGAAACTGCTGTCATACGGCAATCAGATGATCGAGCCGCAGAGTGGTTTCCTTGCCTCAGGACTGGAAGGGAAAGGACGCATGGAAGAGCCTGAGAGAATTGTGGAGAAACTATCCGAGTTTTTCGACGCCCAACCCTCAACGCTCAACGCTCAACTAAAAGAGAAGCGCATCCTCATCACAGCAGGACCCACCTATGAGAAGATAGACCCCGTCCGTTTCATTGGCAACTACTCCAGTGGCAAGATGGGCTTTGCCCTGGCAGAAGAATGCGCCCGTCAGGGAGCGGAGGTAGAGCTTATTGCAGGACCTGTGGCATTGACGACCAACCATCCACGGATTCACCGTACTGACGTGGAGAGCTGTGAGGAGATGTATCAAGCGGCGATCCGTCTATACAGTTCCTGTGACGCCGCTATCCTATGCGCCGCCGTCGCGGATTTCCGTCCGGAGACGATTGCCACAGAGAAAATCAAGCGTGAGAAAGACGATCTGGTTATCCGTCTGAAGCCCACTCACGACATTGCCGCGGAGTTAGGGAAGATGAAGAAGGCTGACCAGCGGCTGGTAGGATTCGCCTTGGAGACCAATGACGAGCAACAGAACGCACAAGGGAAACTGGAACGGAAGAATTTCGATTTTATCGTTTTAAACTCATTACGTAATGAGGGTACCTGTTTCCAGTCTGATGAGAATCAGATCAGCATCATCTCCCGACAGGGACAGAAGGACTTCCCTCGTAAGCCCAAGTGTGAGGTTGCCACTGATATTGTCAATGAATTAGCAAAGACAATGTAAAATGATAAATGTATAAGATGAAGCGTAGCATTTTAATTCTTTCATTGTTTAATCTCTTCATCGCAGCGAATGTCGCGGCACAGGAGTTGAATGCCAAAGTCACGATTAACCACGCACAGATACAAGGAACGGACGCCAGTGTCTTTGAGACGCTTCAACAGGCACTCGAGCAATTCATCAATGAGCGTCAATGGACCGACTATCAGTTTCAGAAGCATGAGCGTATCACCTGTAACTTCAATATCACAGTCACCAAATACGACAAGACCACCAATCGTTTCGAGGCTACAGCGATGATACAGGCAAACCGCCCTGTCTATTACTCCACCTATACCTCCACCTTATATAATAATAAGGATGACGACTTCCATTTCGACTATGCGCAGTACGACCAACTGAACTTCCAGGAGGAAATCATTGACAACCAGTTGACGGCACTCTTCGCCTATTATGCATACCTTATTATCGGACTCAACCTCGACAGTTTCGCCCCTCTAGGTGGAACAGATGTCCTGCAGCGGTGTCTCAACCTGGTGAATAATACCCAGAACCTCGGTTTCCCTGGATGGAAAGCTTTCGAGACCAGCCGCAACCGGTTTGCCATCATCAACGATTACCTGGATGAAGCCATGAAACCCTTACGTCAGTTACAATATGACTACTATCGTACCGGACTTGACGAGATGGCGAATAATTCCGAGCGTGGAAGGGCAAATATCACGACAGCACTTAATCTTCTGAAAGAAGCTCATGAGAACAAGCCATTGAGTCTGTTGCCTCAGATATGGACAGATTACAAACGTGATGAGCTTGCCTCTGTCTATCATGGGAAAGGAACCCAGAAAGAGAAGCAACAGGTCTATGACCTGCTGTTCTCCATCAATGCCTCCCAAAGTAACGCATGGGACAAAATCAAGAACTAATAGATGCTTCAACAACTATACATTAAAAACTTCACACTGATTGATGAGCTCAATATCGAGTTACACCCTGGTTTCTCCGTCATTACAGGAGAGACAGGCGCTGGTAAGAGTATCATCCTTGGTGCCATCGGGCTCTTACTGGGACAACGGGCAGACTCCAAGACCATCAAACAAGGTGCCGACCGTTGTGTCATAGAGGCACATTTCAATCTCAGCCGATATCAGTTGGAACCCTTCTTTACAGATAACGACATTGACTATGATGCCAGTGACTGTATCATCCGACGTGAACTGACAGCAGCAGGAAAGAGCCGTGCCTTCATCAATGACACACCAGTATCCCTGGCATTATTAAAGGAATTAGGTGATATGCTGGTGGATGTCCATTCCCAACATCAGAACCTGCTACTCGGTAAACAGGACTTCCAACTGGAGGTCGTCGACACCCTTGCCAAAGACCAGGATGCGCTGACTGCCTATCAGCAGGCATATGCCGCCTATCATGACAAGCAGCGACAGTTACGCGAGTTACAGGAGGAGATGGAGCGTAACCGACAAAATGTTGACTTCTTGCAGTTCCAGTATGAGGAACTTGCCAATGCCCAGTTAGTGGAGGACGAGCAGGAGGAGATGGAACAACAACGGGAGACGATGACACACAGCGAGGATATCAAGACGGCTCTTTACGAGACCCAGCAGCATCTCTCCGCCGATGAGCAGGGGGTCCTCTCCCTACTCCGCAAATCGCTCTCCGCCATCCATACCATCACGAAGGTCTATCCTGCCTCAGAAGAATGGATAGAACGCATGGAGAGTTGTCAAATAGAACTCAAGGACATCGCTCAGGATGTAGAGGCACGACTGGACGCTATCGATTTCGACCCTGCAGAGCTGGAACGTATCAACCAACGGTTAGACAAGTTGTATGACTTACAGAAAAAATACCATGTCGATACCGTTGCGGCACTCATCCAGCAACGGGATGAGCTCAAACGGCAACTCAGTCAGATAGAGAACAGTGATGAGACACTTTCCACCCTGCAAGAAGAGCTGGACAAGCTGAGAAAGAATTGTCTGCGACAGGCTGAGGAGCTCACCAAATACCGACAGAAAACAGCCAAGGAGATAGAGCGGCAGATGCATGAGCGACTGGTGCCACTGGGGATGCCTAACGTCCGTTTTGAGGTGAAAGTCAACAAGACAGACCTCCACAAGAACGGACAAGATGACATCGCCTTCCTGTTCAGCGCTAACACCTCCAGTCCTTTACAACCCATCGCACAGGTAGCCTCCGGTGGTGAGATTGCCCGTGTGATGCTCTCCTTGAAGGCTATGATCAGTGGAGCCGTCAAACTACCTACCATTATCTTTGACGAGATAGACACAGGAGTCAGTGGCAAGATTGCGGAACGTATGGCTGAGATCATGCAGGAGATGGGAGCCAACGACCGTCAGGTCATCTCCATCACTCACCTGCCCCAGATTGCCGCACTCGGGACTACCCATTACCGGGTATCCAAGGAAGAGACCGCCAAGGGAACAGTTAGTCAGATGCGACTACTCTCTGAGGAAGAGCGCATCCATGAGATAGCACAGATGCTCAGTGGCAGTGATATCACCGTCGCAGCCATTCAAAACGCAAAAGAACTTTTGAGAACAAAGAATTAAGAATTATGAAGAGAATATTTATCCTTTTACCTTTTTTCCTTTTATCCTTATTACCTGGCTCCGCACAGTCATGGGTATCCAAAGCCGCTAAGTCGGTTTTCACTTTGAAGACTTTTGCCGCAGACGGTACTTTACTGGCAAGCAGTACTGGTTTCTTTATTACCCCAGACGGTGTGGGTGTCAGTAGCTTCGCCCCTTTCAAGGGTGCCCAGCGTGCCGTGATTATCGATGCGGAGGGAAAGGAATATCCTGTGGAGCTGATCCTCGGTGCTAACGACACCTATGATGTTGTGAAGTTCCAGACAGCCTTCAGAAAAGCGACACCCCTGGCTATCGCGCCTACAGCAACGAATGGCAGTAATATCTGGCTACTTCCCTATGCCGTTAAGAAGACACCCTCTTGTATTCAGGGAACACTCAAAAGTGCTGAGAAGTTTCAAGACACTTACCAGTATTATACCCTTCAGTTGAATGCAGAAGAGAGTCATGTGTCATGCCCCGTCCTCAACCAAAACGGTCAGGTGGTAGGTTTGATCCAGCCATCCGCAGGTGACCAGAAAGGTATCTCCTATGCCGTTGACGCCCGCTTTGCCGCAGACCTTAAGATCTCTGGATTGAGTATCAACGACCCGACGCTCAAACAGACTAATATCGCTATCGCCCTACCTGACAAGTTGGATGAAGCCATCCTAACCCTCTTCCTTGCCTCCTCATCATTGAAGGAAAACCAATATGTCAGTATGTTGGAGCGTTTTATCCAGAAATTCCCTAATGAAGCAGACGGCTATATCTACCGTGCCCGCTATCAAGTGGCAAAGGGGATGTTCAGTAAAGCCGACGAGGATATGCAGAAAGCCGTTAAGGTTGCTGAGAAGAAAGACGATGCCCATTACCAGTATGCGGAGCTCATCTACCAGAAGGAGCTCTACCAGAACGACAAGCCTTTCGACGCATGGACGCTCGACAAAGCTTTCAGTGAGTCACAGGAGGCTTACCGGACAAATCCAATGCCCATCTACCTGCAACAACAGGCGCAGATTCGCTATGCACAAGGTCAGTATGCCGATGCTTACCAACTATATGACCAGCTCACCCATAGCGACCTCCGCAGTGCAGATATATTCTTCGCTGCTTCTCAGTGTAAGGCACAGTTAGGGGAGTCCGACCAACAACTTGCCCTCCTCGACAGTGCTGTCGCACAGTTCTCACGTCCTTATGTCATAACTGCCGCTCCCTATCTGCTGGCACGAGCCCAGGCATTGTATAACAACGGGAAGTATCGTCTTTCCGTCAATGACTATAACGAATATGCCCAGTTAATGGAGACACAGTTAAAAGCTCCGTTCTACTATCAGCGTGAACTTGCCGAGGTAGGAGGTCATCTGTACCAACAGGCATTGAATGACATCAACAAAGCCATTGAGTTAGAACCTGCTGAGCCTACTTATTACGGAGAGAAAGCCTCCTTGCAGATACGTGTCGGTATGCACAAGGAAGCTATTGAGACGGCACAGCAGTTGATTCGTCTGTCCCCGGAACTGTCTGACGGTTATCTCTTCCTGGGAATTGCCCAATGTCTTACTAACCAGAAAGCTGAAGGCTCCAAGAATCTCCAAAAAGCAAAAGAGCTTGGCAATGACCAAGCTCAATCTCTCATCGATAAATATGCCAAATAAGATCAGAACGGTACTGGTCCATTATCTCCACTTCCAAAGGGAGACTGACTCATATCCGGCTGGTCGCCATTGACCCTGCTTCCAAGAATCTCTCCCCCATTGTCATCACCAGTGCCTTGCTTGCGATGACCTAAACGGTTGTCCTCTGGGTTCTCAAAACGGGTGAACTCTCCTCGGAAGGTCAGCAGCACATCACCTGTAGCACCCTTACGATGCTTGGCAATAATAATCTGCGCCATACCATGTAGGTCACGACCGTTATCATCTTGATAGATATGGTAGTATTCCGGACGATGGACAAAGAGCACCATATCCGCGTCCTGCTCGATGGCTCCCGACTCACGCAAGTCTGAGAGTTGCGGACGCTTACCTTCCAGTCCCTCACGACTCTCCACACCACGGTTCAGCTGTGACAGGGCAATGATGGGAATATCCAACTCTTTGGCAAGACCTTTCAGCGAACGGCTGATGGTAGACACCTCCTCCTGACGACTCGAGAATCGCATGCCATTGGCATTCATCAACTGCAGATAGTCTATCATGATGATCTTCACCCCATGCTCACGCACCAATCGGCGAGCCTTCGTACGTAACTCAAAGACAGAGAGGCCTGGAGTATCATCCACATATAGCGGGGCACCCAACAAGTTGTTGACACGTTTGTCCAGACGGTCCCACTCGTCAGGATGTAATTGTCCGTTCAGGATTTTAGAACCTTGTATCTCACAGACATTAGATATCAGACGGTTCACCAACTGTGTGTTACTCATCTCAAGAGAGAAGAAAGCCATCGGCACCTGATAGTCTGCGGCGATATTCTTCGCCATCGAGAGGGCGAAAGATGTCTTACCCATCGCAGGACGACCAGCGATAATCACCAGGTCAGAAGACTGCCATCCACTGGTGATATCATCAAGTTTGTGATAACCCGTCGGCACACCCGTCAGACCATCTTTGTTGGCAGCAGCCTTCTGGATGACATCCACAGCCGTCTTGATGACAGGGTCTATCTGCGTGTAGTCCTTCTTCATGTTCTTCTGAGTGAGCTCGAAGAGTGAGCCTTCCGCTTCCTGCATCAAGTCCTCTATATCTATCGTCTCGTCGAAAGCCTTCGTCTCTATAAAACTCGCATATGAGATCAACTGACGTGCCAGGAATTTCTGGGCGATGATACGGGCGTGATACTCGATATTCGCAGAAGAAGCTACACGTGAGGAAAGTTCCATCACATAGGCTGGACCACCCACATCCTCCAAGTCCCCTTGCTTGGCAAGCTGCTCCGTCACAGTCCACACGTCGACAGGTTGTTCTTTTATTTCCAAATCACGGATGGCTGTATATACCTTTTGGTTGCGAGGTTCATAGAAGCTCTCTGGATAGAGCATCTCACAAACTACGGTATAGGCGTCCTTGTCAATCATCAAAGCACCAAGTACCGCACGTTCTATCTCTGTTGCCTGCGGCTGTACATGGGCATAGGTGTTATCCGTCGGAATTGTCTTGCGCGTCCTGCGCTGGTTATTTTGTTCGGGCATATTCTTTTATTATTTATAGGGACTATAGGAACTATAGTGATTATAGGGACTCACACTCCTTCAGCCATAACGCATTGGACGCATCACTTGGCATACGCCAGTCACCACGGGGAGACAGGCTCACACTGCCCACCTTTGGACCGTCAGGCAGACAAGAGCGCTTGAACTGCTGATTGAAGAAACGACGACAGAATGTCGTCAACCATTTCTTGATAGTCTCCCTGTCGTATTGATTACCAAAGGCATGACGGGCGAGGAAGAATATCTTAGAGGGTCGGAAACCATAACGCAGGAAGTAATACAGGAAGAAATCATGTAACTCATACGGTCCCACCAAGTCTTCCGTCTTCTGCTTGATATTCCCGTCCTCATCCGCTGGTGTCAACTCTGGTGATATCGGAGTGTCAACAATGTCAAGCAACGTGTCTTTTTGAGCCTTATACTGAGGTAGTTCCGCTATATAACGGATCAGATACTGGATAAGGGTCTTGGGAACACTACCATTGACACCATACATCGACATATGGTCACCATTATAGGTCGCCCATCCCAATGCCAGCTCCGACAAGTCACCAGTACCTACCACCATCGCGTTCAGCTGGTTGGCAAGATCCATCAGGATCTGCGTCCGCTCACGGGCTTGCGAGTTCTCATACGTCGTATCGTGTTTCTTGATATCATGACCGATATCCTCAAAATGCTGAGTCACCGCCTTGGCGATAGACACTTCCATCTGTGAGATGCCCAATGTCTGCATCAGCGAGGTGGCATTATCATGCGTACGGTCTGTCGTTCCGAATCCCGGCATTGTCACACCTACGATTCCCTTACGGTCGAGTCCCAGTTTATCAAAGGTACGGACGCATACCAACAAGGCGAGTGTAGAGTCGAGACCGCCACTGATACCCACCACCACATGCTGGCAGTTGGTATGCACCAATCGTTTGGCAAGTCCTGCCGTCTGTATATTGAGAATCTCCTCGCAGGTCGATGCCATCTCCTCCTTACTAGGAATAAAGGGATGAGGGTTGACAGGACGGAGCATCTTGAACTCCGAGAGTTCTACCGCCTTACAATCTATCAAGAGTGCCTTCGCGTCACGCTGGGCACTGATAAAAGTCGAGTTGGTATGACGCTCAGTACGCAACCGCTCCACATCAATCTGTGTAATCTGCAACTGTGGCTGGAAGGAGTAACGCTCCCCCTCTGTCAAGAGATGGCCATTCTCGAAAATCATCGCATTACCGCCATAGACGACATCCTGTGTCGACTCCCCGAAACCACAGGAGGCATAGACATAGCCGCTGATGGTACGGGCACTCTGTTGGGTCAGAAGAGCACATAAATACTGATGCTTACCAAGGACCTCATCACTCGCAGAACAATTCAGGATGATATCCGCACCTGCCATCGTCAGGTTATTACTGGGTGGCACAGGTGCCCATACATCCTCACAAATCTCCACACCGAACTTCACTCCTCCTGCTGTCTGGAAGACCTTCGCCTCTGCCGATAAGGTAATACGCGTACCGGCAATATAAAGGTCTGTCGGATTCAGGTCCTGTGCGGAGGCGAACCACCGTTTCTCGTAAAACTCATTATAGTTAGGCAGATAGGTCTTGGGGACCAAACCCAGCAAATTACCACATTGTATGACAGCAGCACAGTTGAGCAACAATCCTCCTGCCTGTATCGGCATACCTACCACACAGATAATATTCAGTTTTCGTGTAAAATCCAATAACATCATCAAACCCTCTTCCGCTTTCGACAGCAACAGCTGTTCCTTGAAGAGATCCTGACAACTATATCCTGTAATGGCAAGTTCCGGAAAACAGATCAGCTCTGCCCCCTGTCCTTCTGCATTGGCAATAAGTTTCTCTATTTCGAGCACGTTATACTCGACATCTGCTACTTTGACGGCAGGCACAGCGGCTGCCACAGTAATCAGTCCATGTTTCATATCTTATTGTTATTTTGGTTTTTTTCTTTATTTCGATATTTCGGGATTTCGAGGCTATGGAATCAACAGCGAGGAATCACCATAGCTTAGGAAACGGAAATCATGAGACAAGGCATAGTCGTAGATACATCGCCAGTCGCCTTTGACGAAGGCACTCACCAATAACAACAATGTTGACTGTGGCTGGTGGAAGTTTGTGACAAGCATCTTGACGATATGGTATTCGTAGCCTGGTGCTATGATAATCTGCGTAGAAGAATGCAGTGTTGTCAACTCATGACGATCCATCCAGTCAAGCAATGCCTGCAACACTTCTTTCACCGCCAGACTCTCAACTCTTATCTTTAAACGTTCATACGGCTCCCATTGGTTGACATGCAGCTGCTCCTCTGTCAGATTGGGATTCGCCATCACCTTTAGTCCCATGTAATAGAGACTCTCCAAAGTACGCACACTGGTAGTGCCGACAGCAATAGCCTTCCCCTCATGGGCGATAAGCCGCTCAATCGTATGGCGGCGTACTGCAATATACTCTGTGTGCATAGGATGCTCACCAATGGTCTCGCTCTTCACTGGGCGGAATGTGCCAGCTCCCACATGCAGAGTCAGTTCTTCCCGCTCAATACCATGAGCGTCGATATCCGCAAGGACACGCTCAGTGAAATGTAGTCCTGCCGTTGGAGCAGCGACACTACCTTTGATCTTCGAATAGACCGTCTGATAGGTCGTCTTGTCACTCTCCTGTGTCTCACGATTCAGATATGGAGGGATAGGCAGTTCACCGATGGCATCAATGATATCCGAGAAGGGCACATCACCATCCCACTCGAAGTAGACGAGTTGACTCGTTCCCACTTCTCCACGACGCGTAGCCTTTAACTCAATGCTCTTGCCTCCTACCTCTAACATCCTACAGAGCGCTCCCTCTTTCCATTTCTTCAGGTTTCCTACCAGGCAGAGCCATGAGCAATGCCCATGTGTCTGAAACATCAGTTCGTAGTCAGCTGGCTCAGAAGGTTCCAACAGGAATACCTCAATGAGTGCTCCTGACTCTTTGCGGAAATGCAGACGTGCCTGTATCACTTTCGTGTTGTTGAATACCATAAGGGCATCCGAAGGCAGATAGTGGGGCAGGTGGTAGAAGATATCCTCCCCGACCTTACCTTTATTATATATCAGGAGTTTTGAGTGGTCACGCTCCGCCATCGGAAACTTCGCGATGCGCTCGTCCGCCAACTCATAACTATAATCACTTATATGTATCTCTTTCGTATCCATAAACCGTAAACGCTGACAAAGGTACGAATAAGTGAGCAAAATGCCAAATTTATTTGAGCATTTTCGAACGAGAGTACCTTCAACGAAGTTAAAGGTACGATTAAGTGAGCAAAAAACCAAGAGAATCTTGAGTTTTTTCGAATGTATCTCAAAAAATCTTTGTACTTTTGCATTCAAGAAACTTCAAACTGACCATGCGGAGCATTATACTGATACTCACCATATTGGCAACAGCAGTCAACAGCTGCTGGGCACAGGATCGTGCAAAAAAGGTTCGCAACAAAGAATATCCGTCATATATCTATAGGGTAACACTGCATGACAAGCAGAACACCCCCTACTCGTTGGAACGCCCTACCCGATTCCTGTCAAAACGTGCTGTAGAGCGCAGAAAGAGACAAGGACTCCCCTTGGACACTACCGACCTGCCTGTCAGTCCTAAGTATGTGAGACAGATAGAGTCGCTGAAGACGACCGTCGTGGGAACCAGCAGATGGAACAATACCGTACTGGCACAGATGAAAGACACCAGTGAGCTCCAGCGTATCCGTCAACTTCCTTGTGTGAAGGATTGTCATCTGGTATGGCATGCCCCTGACTCTATCGAGCCTACGGCACTCAAAACGAGATATGAGGAGTCTTTCCACGAATGGGACTCTGTGGCGACGACCCTTTACGGACGTGCTGATGCCCAGATCAAAAGCCTCAACGGCAACAGACTACACGACATCAACTGTATGGGTGAGGGAATGATGATTGCCGTACTGGATGGAGGTTTTAAGAATGTGGATAAGATTCCCGCTTTTGGCAAGGTTGACATCAGGGGTACCCGTGACTTCATTTATCCCGCATCCCCTTCCGTTTATTACGAGTTAGATCATGGTACAAAGGTGCTGTCGACGATGACCATCCAGCAACCTCATTATTATATAGGGACTGCCCCCAAGGCAAGTTACTGGCTCCTGCGCTGTGAAGACGGACAGTCGGAGCAAGAGGTGGAGGAAGACTACTGGGCTATAGCGGCGGAGTTTGCCGACTCTGTTGGTTGTGACCTTATCAACTCTTCGTTAGGCTATAACAACTTCGACAAGGGACATGTGTCACATAAGCTGTGGCAGCTCGACGGTCACTCGACTTTTATCAGCCATTCAGCTTCGATGGTGGCAAAGAAAGGGATGATACTCGTCAACTCGGCAGGCAACTCAGGAATGGGTCCCTGGAAGAAAATCACCTTCCCTGCTGATGCAGATGACTGCCTGACAGTAGGAGCCGTCACGGACTTGTTGACGAACGCACCTTTTAGCTCCGTAGGACCCACACAGGACGGTCGTGTAAAACCAGACATCGTCGCCATTGGCAGTCCCACAACGGTTATCACAGGCAGAGGGTCTATCGCCCAGGACATGGGTACCTCCTTTGCCGCCCCTATCATCTGCGGGTTGACCGCATGTCTATGGCAGGCTTTACCTCATAAGACCGCTTTGGAAATCATGGAACTGATCCGTCAGTCTGGCAATAACAAAGAGCATCCAGACAATATCTCTGGCTTTGGATTACCTAATTTCTGGCGTGCCTATATGGTGGGAAGAATGTGAGGATGGTTAAGGATTAAAGGTTAATGATTAATGAGAAGCGATATACCCTGCAAGTGCTGAACAGTCTTGTGAGAGAGGCTATTGAAGCAGAACTGCCTGATGAGTATTGGGTAGAGGCGGAGCTGTCGGAATGCAGGGAGAGTCGCGGACACTGTTATATGGAACTCGTAGAGAAGGACGAGACCTCCAACACACCTGTCGCCAAGGCTTCCGCCAAATGCTGGAAACAGACTTGGACAATGGTGCAACCTTATTTCGAGCGTACCACAGGACAACCGCTGAGAGCCGGTATGAAGGTACTGTTGAAAGTCTATCCGCAGTTTCATGAGGCATACGGTTTCTCATGGATTGTCACAGATATCGACCCCACCTTTACGTTAGGTGATATGGCTCAACGCCGTCAGAAGATTATCGCCCAGCTGAAAGCGGAAGGCGTGTTCGACCTACAACGAGAGTTAACAATACCCCGTTTCTGTCAACGAATCGCTGTCATCTCCGCAGCTACTGCGGCAGGCTATGGCGATTTCTGTCGACAACTGGAAGAGAATGAATACGGATTACAATTCTATCCCACCCTTTTTCCTGCCATCATGCAAGGTGAACAGGTGGAGCAGAGTGTTATAGCGGCATTAAACCAAATCAACGAGCATGCTGAGGAATATGATATCGTCGTCATCATCCGCGGTGGTGGTTCGACGAGTGACATGAGTGGTTTCGACACCCTGCCCCTTGCGGAGAATGTGGCAAATTTCCCCTTACCCATTATTACAGGAATCGGACACGACAGGGACGAATGCGTACTCGACATGGTGTCAAACACCAGAGTGAAGACACCCACAGCAGCTGCCGCCTTCCTTGTCGCCCATCTCGCTGATACCCTGCAGCATCTGAATGACCTGCAACAACGGTTGTCATTTATGCTGACCATGTTCAAGACAAACTTTGAACACCAGTTAGATCAGCGGTATGAGCGTATCTGTCATGCTATCCAACAGCGTATCGTACAAGAGCGGCATCATTTGGAACTTGCCGCCCAGCGAATAGAACTACTCGACCCCACCTTGTTGCTTCAGCGAGGTTATAGTATCACACTGTTTAACGGGAAGGTCGTTCGCGACCCTCAACAGTTGAAAGTTGGGGACGAGATGGAGACAATTGTAGAAAAAGGAAAGATAAGGTCAACGGTTAGCGTTTAGCGTTAACGTCAAGGTTTAAAAAAAAGATTATGAAATACGAAGAAGCATTAAAGGATTTGGATGAGATTGTGCAGAAAATGGAGCGCAACGAATATGGGATTGATGAGTTGACAACGCAGTTGAAAAAGGCGAAAGAACTCATCAAAGAGTGTAAAGATAAACTGACAAAAACGGACGAGGACATCAAAAAGATACTCGAAGACGAGAAATAATGCACAATTCATTTGCAAGTGTGCCACAAATTATGTACTTTTGCACACAATTTATAACAAAAAGGACTAAAATTATTACGATATGAAAGACTTAGACTGGGGAAACCTGTCGTTCGGTTATATGAAGACCGACTACAACGTACGTTGTTACTATCGCGATGGAAAATGGGGCGAGATAGAAGTATGCTCCGACGAGTATCTGAACCTGCATATGGCAGCTACCTGTCTGCATTATGGACAGGAGGCTTTCGAGGGATTGAAGGCTTATCGCTGCAAAGACGGTAAGGTACGCATCTTCCGTGTGGAGGAGAATGCTGCACGTCTGCAATCCACCTGTCGTGGCATCCTGATGCCAGAACTTCCTACGGAGCGTTTCGTAGAGATGGTGAAGAAAGTAGTACGTCTCAACCAGGAGTGGATTCCCACCTACGAGAGTGGTGCTACCCTGTATATCCGTCCGTTGCTTATCGGAACAAGTGCACAGGTGGGTGTTCACCCTGCCAAGGAATATTGTTTCCTTATCTTCGTCACCCCTGTAGGTCCATACTTCAAAGGCGGATTCTCCAGCAATCCTTATGTGATTGTACGTGACTACGACCGCAGTGCTCCTCTCGGTACTGGTAAATATAAGGTAGGTGGTAACTATGCCGCTTCTCTCTTTGCCAACAACCTGGCTCATGAGAAGGGTTATGCCTGTGAGTTCTACCTCGATGCCAAGGAGAAGAAATACATTGACGAGTGTGGTGCCGCCAACTTCTTCGGAATCAAGAACAACACCTATGTCACTCCGAAGTCTACCTCTATCCTGCCCTCTATCACCAATAAGAGTCTGATGCAGGTCGCTGAGGACTTAGGTCTGAAGGTGGAGCGTCGTCCTATCCCCGAGGAGGAGCTGGAGACTTTCGAGGAGGCTGGTGCTTGTGGAACGGCAGCTGTCATCAGTCCTATCTCCTACATTGACGACTTAGAGACTGGTAAGCGTTATGACTTCGGTGAGAAGCCAGGTCCTATCTCCAAAAAACTCTTCGATACCCTCCGTGGCATCCAGTACGGAGAAATTGAGGACAAACACGGTTGGACGACTGTTGTGATTGAATAGACCATATACTATCAAGATTTTGCATGAGTAAAGGCAAGCTGGCGAAATTCGCCGACATGGAGACTTATGAGAACGTGTTCCAGTACCCCTATTCGGTGGTGGAACACGTTCCGTTTGAGATGCAGGGACACTGGCACGAGGAGTATTTCCATAACGACAACCCTATCGTGCTGGAACTAGGTTGTGGCAAGGGAGAATATACAGTAGGTCTTGCCAAGCGCTATCCTGACATGAACTTCATCGGAGTGGACATCAAGGGAGCGAGGATGTGGACAGGTGCCACACAGGCTGTCAAGGAAGGACTGAGGAATGTTGCCTTCCTGCGTACAAATATAGAGATCATTGACCGTTTCTTTGCCCCTGATGAGGTAACGGAGATATGGCTGACGTTCAGCGACCCGCAGATGAAGAACCCCCGCAAGCGACTGACCTCCACCTATTTCATGAACCGCTATCGCCGCTTCCTCATAGACGGAGGACTGATTCATCTGAAGACAGACTCCAACTTCCTCTTCACCTATACTACCTATATGGTGGAGAAGAACCAACTACCTTTAATTCTCCGCACTAATGATTTATACTCTGAGAACTCCGAAAACTCTGAGTTCTCAGAAGCTGCCTCCATCCAGACCTACTATGAGCAGATGTGGATAGACCGTGGATTGAACATCAAATACATGAAGTTCCACCTGCCACACGATGGAGAGTTAGTAGAACCGGACATCGAGATACCATTAGACGACTACCGTTCCTACCGGCGTGACAAGCGCAGCTCGTTAGATACTGCTAAATAAGAATGTGGAAATGATAGTTATACGATTCGTCTTTACTATCGCGGTCTTGTTCGCGACACTGAATGTATGCGCACAGGACGAGGATGACAGTATTGCCTATTCACTCAGTCTGGCTGAGACAGTAGTGCTGCCAGACGGTATGACTTTCGAGGAGTACATATTGAAAAAGGTGCTTGACAATGCCAAACCGCTCAAGACACGAGTTCGGGCACTGCGCTACTCGGTGACTTGCCAAATGGAGAAGGATATTGACCTGACGACATTTCCAAATCGCAGGACTATCACCTTCGCCGCCCGTCTGGCTGGTTATGGTCCTATCGTGAGCGCCCTCAGGGAACATAAGTATTTCGGTATCACAATGGCGGAGGATGTGCTGTTCAATAATGGAAGGATTACGACCTCGAATGTGCGAATGGTAGAGATGAAACAGGAACTGACGAAGAAACAGATAGCCTCGTTCCTCAAGCACGATGGGATGATGAGTGCCAACGTGTACGACCAGTTCTATAAGAAGGTACGCGAGAAAGTGAAGGAGCTGCAGAAGAAATATAAGAAGAAGAAGGAGACAGGCATGAAGTATGTTGGCAGTTACACTGTGGGCAACAGGACCTTCTATATTGTCAAGCTCGACAATATGCGGGTGCATATTGCTGATGGCTGCTGGCAGATCTCACGCATCAACTGGCAGGAGAAACTGAATAACATGCATTATGAGTTCAAAGAAGTGAGACCTGACCTCTTCCTGCTCTCACAAGGTACGGCAAAGTTTTTCGTGGACAAGGTGAAATGGCCCAAGGGCTACGTCTCCATGAGAATGACATATACCTATCATTAAAATAGAGGTGTTTTACGAAGGCGGCACCTTCGCAAACAGGAGGTGCCGCCTTCGCATTTCGGGATAGTTTCTCGGTAGTAAACTACCTAACGAGAAATTACTGCATGTCGTAAACCACTTGCATGAGCTTCTTGCCGATAGCGTCAGCCTCCTCCATAGTGTTCGCCTCGCTATAGACACGGATAATCGGTTCGGTATTCGACTTACGCAGATGTACCCACTTGTCTGGGAAGTCAATCTTCACACCGTCAATATCGTTCACCTGTGCCGTCGGATCAGCCGCAAACATCTCCTTCACCTTCACCAAGATAGCATCCACATCCGTCTCCGGGGTCAGGTCGATACGGTTCTTGGCAATCTGATAGTCAGGGAAGGTGGCACGCAGCTCACTCACCTTGCAACCTTTTTTGGCAAGAGAGGTCAGGAAGAGGGCGATACCCACCAAGGCATCACGACCATAATGACTCTCTGGATAGATGACACCACCATTACCCTCACCGCCGATAATGGCATTCACATCCTTCATCTTCGTCGTCACATTGACCTCACCCACAGCGGCAGCCGTATACTTGCCACCATGTTTCTCCGTCACATCACGGAGGGCACGGGTAGATGACAGGTTAGAAACGGTGTTACCCTTAGTATTCGACAACACATAATCAGCCACGCTGACCAGTGTGTACTCCTCACCGAACATTTTTCCATTCTCACAGATAAAGGCGAGACGGTCGACATCAGGATCAACGACGATACCCAGATCATACGCTCCTGTCTTCATCTCGTCCATGATACCCTGCAGGTTCTTCTCCAATGGCTCCGGGTTATGGGCGAAGTCGCCATTAGCCTCCCCATTGAGAATCTTATACTCCACCCCTAACGCCTTCAACAATTGAGGCAGGATAACGCCACCCACACTATTAATGGTGTCCACACATACTTTGAAATGAGCGTTCTTGACAGCCTCCGTGTCCACTAACTTCAAGCGGAGGACATTCTCGATATGACGGGCATCAAAAGTATTGTCCTCCATATAATGTCCCAGATGGTCGACATCCGCATACTCGAAATTCTCCTTCTCAGCGATGTCAAGGACGACAGCACCGTCTGCCGCAGTCAGGAACTCACCCTCGCTATTCAGCAGTTTGAGGGCATTCCACTGACGGGGATTATGCGAGGCAGTGATGATGATACCACCATCGGCACCAGACATCCTGACGGCAAGCTCTGTAGTAGGTGTAGTGGCAAGACCGATATTGATGACATCATACCCTACTCCCATCAGAGTACCACATACCACATTCTTCACCATCTCGCCGGAGATACGGGCATCACGTCCCACCACGATCTTGTTGGAGGAACCTTTTCCGTTACGGCGGATAAACTGTGCATAGGCTGTGGTGAACTTCACGATATCAAGAGGGTTCAAGGTATCGCCCGTAGAACCGCCTATCGTTCCACGGATACCAGAAATGGATTTAATAAGTGTCATGTTTTCTTGGTTTTATTTATCTCTTTCGTAAGTAATCTCGTAATAACAAGGGAAGACACTGGATGAGGCATCCACCGTACCCTGGGAATGAGGAACGATCAGGCGAACCTTGGCAATCTCGTCGTCATCATTGACAGGACGACCAATCTTCACATACGTCAACGGCACCAGCCAGCCTGCAGGAACGGAGGTGGAACTATGAGTATAGCTCATCAAACCATATACAAAAGACCCTGTGTAAGTATTACCAATACGCTCCACCATCATCTTGTCTGGAAGAGAGGAATAGTTTCCATAAGAAGCGTCATAGAAATAAACGATATCATTTCTCGTCACCAGTTTGTTTTCCTTGATATTATATTCTGAGAAACGACAAAGTATCTCCAATGTCTCGCCGTCTTTCACTTTCTCTCCACATCCCTTACGGACGATCTGCATGTAGACACCACTTCTGTCAAGATAGACGTACTCGTTGTTGGCGACATTCGTCGTCTCTCCCTGATCAGTAAACTGTGTCTGGCTGATCACCTTGATATTATTCTTAGAGATATATCGATTTATCGCCTCACGCTCCGCATCCTTCAGGTCAGAATAGGTCTCACCCTTATTACAACTGGTAAGAAAAAGGATGCCGCAAAGCAATACCAACAGACTATAAACTTTCTTCATTTTACGCTATCATTATATTTCGGGCACAAAATTACAAATAAAAAAACAATTATCTGCAATATTAGGCTACTTTAACGTGTCTTCAAAGTGAAGGATGGCTTGTTTGACCACCTCAACAGCCTCGTCCATCGTACACATCAGCTTTCCTCCTGAGGCATTCAGATGCCCTCCCCCATTGAAGAACATCTCCGCCATCTTATTACATGGGAAATCGTCAACAGAGCGAAGACTGATCCATATCAGCTTATCACGCTCCGAGTCCTCACGCAGAGAGATACTCAGTTTCAGTCCCTTGATCTGCAACGGCATATTGACCAAGCCCTCCGCATCGCCTTTGATAAAATGGAAACGCTGCAGGTCCTCACGGGTCAACGTATAAAACGCAGCGTGCCGCTGCTCATCGACTACCAGTTTATGACAAAGCACATAACCCACCATACGGATACGGTGCTCACTATAGTTATGATAGACATGACGATAGATCTTGTCCTTGTCGATATGCTTGGTCAGCAACTGACTGATGATAAAATAGATGTCAGGAGAAGAGGAGTTATAGGTAAACCCGCCAGTATCCGTCATCATTCCACAATAGACAGGAATGGCGAAATGCTTCCCTTGCTGCTCGAACAGCCCCATCTGCCAGACTATCCGGAACACCAGTTCACAAGTAGACGACATCTCCGGATGTGAGATGGTCAGGACAGCATCCACGTCAGGTTCCAGATGATGGTCTATGAGCACTTTCTTCGCCGGGGAACTTGCCAATGCAGCTGCCATAGCCTCCGTCCGAGACAGGGTATTGAAGTCAAGACAGAACACCAGGTCAGCGATTTTCAATACCATATCGACATAATCCTTACGCTTGTCATAGCGTACGATTTTCTCCGTATTCGGCAACCATTTCAAGTAATCGGGATATTGGTCTGGCGCAACGATCAGCGGGTCTTTCCCCATTCCTCGCAACACCTCTGCCCATCCCAGCATGGAACCTAATGCGTCACCATCTGCATTCACATGGCAACACAACACAATGGTCTCCGCTGTATCGATAAGGGAGCGCAGTTGACTGCACTCCCCTTCTGTCATGATCTCTTTCAGCATCAGAATAATTTATTCGGATAAACACCCTCATCCACTAATTGCTGGATACGCTTCACCGTATCCTCACGATCAGCGGCGTAAGTCACACCAAACCATTTAGAAGTGGTATCCAGCACCTCACAGGTAGCGGTACCCTCTGTAATGAGCTTGTTGACCATCAATGGGATAAAGAACTCTGCCTTCAGGTTCTCCATATTCTTCGGGTCACTCAGGAACTCCTTGAAGTAGGCCTCAGAATACTCGAAATAGTCAGGCGTAAAGCCCCACATATTCATAGAAACAGGGGTATTGTCGTCTACGACCACCCACTTGCCATTCTCGTCCTTATAACGGATCGGTTCTGTGGCGGCACCGGCATTGGAGCCATCCTCCGCACAACGTACGATCTCCGTACGCTCTACGACATCCGTCAAGTGTCCCTTGTCATTCTTCGTACAGATACCACGAGCCACGGTACCATTCTCACTCAACGTGTTACCTACGCGGAAACCTACCATCGCATACTGGTTCTTGGCACCTTCAGGAAGCTCTGAGAGGTATTTGCCAATCACCATGAAGGCATCACGGTTGTAGAAGTCGTCACAGTTGATGACACAGAATGGTTCCTTGATCACATCCTTGCCCATCAATACAGCATGGTTGGTACCCCAAGGCTTTACACGTCCCTCAGGAACCTTGAAGCCTTCGGGCAGGGCGTCAATACCTTGGAAACACAGCTCACAGGGAACATGCCCCTCATATTTCGAGAGAATCTGGGTACGGAACTGCTCCTCAAAATCCTTACGGATAACCCATACTATCTTGCCGAATCCTGCCTGGATAGCATCGTAGATACTATAGTCCATGATGGTCTCCCCATTGGGACCCAGTCCGTCCAACTGCTTCAGACCGCCATAGCGGCTTCCCATACCAGCAGCTAATAGAAATAATGTCGGTTTCATAAATCTCTAAACTATAAACTTTACACTTTAAACTTTATCCGAATCAGAACTCCTTCGTCATCTCAGCGACTTCAGCATTGATATGGTCGATGAACTCCTGGATCGTCATCACCTTCTGCTCACCACCACCCTGCGGACGAACAGCAACAGTACCATCAGCCTGTTCTTTCTCACCGACGATGACCATATATGGAATACGCTTCAACTCATTATCGCGGATCTTACGACCGAGTTTCTCATTACGCAGGTCGATAGTAGGACGAACACCACCAAGATCGAACTTCTTAGCCACCTCTTTCGCATAGTCGTTATATTTCTCAGACAATGGCAGGATGGCAACCTGCTCAGGAGTCAGCCACAAGGGGAAGTGTCCACTGGTATGCTCGATGAGCACGGCACAGAAACGCTCCATACTGCCAAACGGAGCACGGTGAATCATCACTGGTGTCTTCTTCTGGTTATCCTCGTCGGTATACTCGAGCTGGAAACGCTTCGGCAGGTTGTAGTCTACCTGGATCGTACCCAGCTGCCAACGACGACCGATGGCATCCTTGATCATGAAGTCGAGCTTAGGACCATAGAAAGCAGCCTCACCATATTCTACCTTGGCAGGCAAGCCCTTTTCCTCACAAGCCTCAACAATAGCTTTCTCGGCAAGAGCCCAGTCCTCATCAGTGCCTACATATTTATCATGGTCGTTAGGATCACGCAAGGAGATCTGTGCCTCGAAATTGAAACCGAAGGCACTCAGCACGATACCGATGATATCCATCACATTCAGGAACTCCTGCTTCACCTGGTCTGGACGACAGAACAGGTGGGCATCATCCTGTGTAAAGGAGCGCACACGGGTCAGTCCGTGCAATTCACCACTCTGCTCATAACGATATACCGTTCCGAACTCAGCGATACGCAAGGGAAGGTCACGATAGGAACGGGGCTTCCAAGCGAAGATCTCACAATGGTGAGGACAGTTCATCGGCTTCAGCATATACTCCTCATCCTCCTCGGGGGTATGGATCGGCTGGAAAGAATCCTTACCATAATGGGCATAGTGACCACTGGTAATATAGAGGTTCTTAGAACCAATATGCGGAGTGATAACCTCTTGATAACCAAATCTTTTCTGAACTTTACGCAAGTGGTCTTGCAAGCGCAGGCGCAGCTCCGTGCCTTTTGGCAGCCAGATAGGCAGACCCTTACCTACTTTGTCGGAGAACATGAAGAGTTCCATCTCCTTACCAATCTTACGATGGTCGCGTTTCTTTGCCTCCTCCAACATCACGAGATACTCATCGAGCATCTTCTTCTTCGGGAACGAGATACCATACAGACGCTGCATCTGCTCACGGGTAGCGTCACCACGCCAGAAAGCACCAGCGACACTCGTCAGTTTCACTGCCTTGATCTCGCCTGTATCCATCAAGTGCGGACCACGGCAGAGGTCGGTGAAGTTACCCTGTGTATAGGTTGTGATACTGCCATCCTCCAGATCCTGGTCGATATGCTCGCACTTATAAGTCTGACCGTCAGCGGCAAACTCCTTCAGGGCGTCAGCCTTAGCCACCTCTTTGCGAACAACAGGCTCTTTCTTAGAGGCAAGTTCACGCATCTTATCCTCAATCTTCGGGAAATCGCTCTCCTTGATCATCTCGCCATTAGGCAACAGCACGTCATAGAAGAAGCCGTTCTCCACGGCAGGTCCGAAACCAAACTGGATACCAGGATACAACTCCTGCAGTGCCTCAGCCAACAAGTGGGCTGATGTGTGCCAGAAGGTATGCTTACCCTGCTCGTCATCAAACTTGTAAAGTTCAATCGTCGCATCCTCATTGATAGGACGATTGAGTTCCACGGTCTCCCCATTCACACCACAGGCAATCACGCTGCGTGCCAGAGCTGGTGAGATACTCTCGGCAATCTGAAGTCCGGTAACACCCTGCTCATACGAGCGAACAGAACCGTCCGGAAAAGTAATGTTGATCATATCTACAATATATGTTTAAGTTTAAATCGCCTGCGAAAGTACTAATAAACAACCAAAATACCAAATAAAAACACATTTTTTATACTATAAATTAAAATAAATAAAGTTTTCTATGGTTTTTTGATTTTTTTGGTTACCTTTGCATTTCAATGGACTTAAATGACAAGAGCAAATAGTTCCTTTGTCATCCCCTAAAACAAATAATATAAAACAATCATCAATAATTAATTAAAATGAAAAGAAAAGATTCTGTAAAATGGTTTCTCACACTCACTATGATGGTCGGCGGTCTGACCTCATGTGGCGTTGACATGCCCCAAATGAAAGATTCGTCGTTCGAAACGATGACAGTGAAGAAGTCGGACATAGAACTGCCTCTCAAGTTCAGTGCCAGGATGAAAGGTCAGAACGATGTAACGGTAACGCCACAAGTAAGTGGTCAGTTAATGAAGATCTGCGTGACGGAGGGTCAGCAGGTGAAGAAGGGTCAGACACTCTTCATCATCGACTCACGCAATGCCCAGTTGGAACTGGAGGCAGCACAGGCTAACCTGCAGGCAGCTTTAGCACAGGAGAACTCTGCTAAACTGGAGTATGAGTCTAACAAGAACCTGTTCGACAAGAAGATAGTGAGCAGCTATATGCTGAATAACTCTGAGAACTCCTACAAGCAGGCACAGGCAGCAGTGGCTCAGGCTCGTGCCTCGGTAAACCGTGCGAAGGTAAACCTTGGCTTCTGCACCATCACGGCCTCCGTGTCTGGTATCATTGGTGAGATTCCCGTGCGAGTTGGTGATCAGGTATCACCTATGACACAGTTGACCATGCTGAGTGGCAATACCACGATGTATGCTGAGTTCTCTGTGACGGAAGCCGTTGTAGAGGCTATGGTGAAGGAGGGTATGAAAGCAGCCGAGGTGGACAAGTATATCGCCCAACTGCCTGAGGCAACCTTTGTGATGAAGAATGGTACGGAGTATCCCCACAAAGGGCGCGTTATCAGTCTTACTGGTGTTGTTAATGCAGAGACGGGCTCGCTGACCAGTAAGGTATCGTTCCCCAATCCTGATGGTCATCTGTACTCAGGTATTCAGGGTACCATCGTCATGCCTTTCGCTGAGAAATCTGTCATCGTCATTCCACAGTATGCCGTGGTACGCCTGCAGGATAAGGCACAGGTCTATAAGGTGAATGCTGACAGTACGGCATCAGCTGTGGAGGTAACCACAGAGGATACTGGTAACGGTAAGGAATTCATCGTGACCAGCGGTCTGAATGTGGGTGACCGCATCGTTACCGTGGGTGCCAACAACGTGACGGAGGGTCAGAAAGTGCTGTTTCCCGAGGGAGCGAAGAGTGAAAAGTAATATCGTGATCACGTAATATCGATATTCTGAATTATGAAGAATAATATTTTTATTAACAGATATGTGATGGCTTGTGCCATCTCAATCGTGATAGCGCTGGTGGGCTACATCTCGATGAGCACACTTCCAGTAGAGCAATATCCCGACATTGCACCGCCTACGGTCAATGTCACAACCAGCTACACTGGTGCTGACGAGAACACAGTGATGAAGTCGGTCATCCAGCCACTTGAGGAGGCCATCAATGGCGTGAATGACATGACCTATATGACCTCAAAAGCCTCGTCGAATGGTGAGGTGGAAATCAACGTCTATTTCAAGCAGGGTGCCGACCCCGATATGGCGACGGTGAATGTGCAGAACCGCGTAACACGTGCACAGGCTTTGTTGCCTGCTGACGTGAACAAGGTCGGTGTGAAGGTGGAGAAGCGACAGAACAACATCCTGCGCATCTTCGCTGTGAGGAGTGCTGACGGCAAGTACGACGAGGACTTCGTGTCGAACTATATAGATATCAACATCAAGCCGAAACTGATGCGTGTCACCGGTGTGGGTAACGTACTGAGCTTAGGTAACACGTACGCCCTGCGTATCTGGCTGAAGCCCGACGTGATGGCACAGTACGGACTGACCCCTAACGACATCTTCGCTGCCATCGGTGGACAGAGCTTTGTGGCTGGTGTGGGTTCTTTGGGTGAACAGTCTGAGAACTCCTACCAGTACTCTATGCAATATAAGGGTACGCTGAAGAGCATCGAGGAGTTCAACAACATCGTGCTGCGTACCAGTGGTGGTGGCATACTTCACCTGAGCGACGTCGCTGAGGTGAAGATCGGTGCCATGAGCTACAACTTCACCTCGAACATCCAGGACAAGCCGGGTGCTCTCTGCATGGTGTTTGCGGCTCCAGGTGCTAATGCCACTCAGGTGAACGCCAGCATCAACAAGACGTTTGAGGAGATGAAGGCAACGATGCCTGCCGGTCTGGAGTTCGTGACCATGATGACCAGTGACGACTTCCTCTTCGCTGCCATCCACAATGTGGTGGAGACGCTGGTTATCGCCATCATCCTTGTGGTGCTTGTAGTGTTCTTCTTCCTGCAGAACCTCAAGGCTACCATTATTCCTTCCATTTCTATTATCGTATCGCTGTTGGGTACCTTTGCCGTCGTGTCAATATGCGGTTTCTCACTCAACATCCTGACGCTGTTCGCACTGGTGCTTGCCATCGGTACGGTGGTGGACGATGCCATCGTAGTAGTGGAGGCGGTCATGGCAAAGATGGAGGGCGGCATCAGCGATGCCCGCGAAGCCACCCGTCAGGCTATGAACGAGGTGTCGGTAGCCGTAGTATCGTGTACCTTGGTATTCATGGCGGTGTTCATCCCCGTCACCTTCATGCCGGGTACCTCAGGCACGTTCTTCACGCAGTTTGGTATCACGATTGCCTCGTCCGTAGGTCTGTCGTGTATATCAGCACTAACGCTCTGTCCTGCCCTCTGTGCTATCATGATGAGAATGACGGAAGGCAAGAAGGAAGGTAAGGGTCTTACCTACTACACCAAGAAAGCATATGAAGTCAGCTACAATGCTATATATAATAAATATAGTAAAAGTGTCCAGAAGTTCATCAAGCGCCCCATATTGGCTTGGAGCGTGCTGGCGCTGGCTGCCGTGCTGCTGGTGTTCTTCATGAAGAGCCTGCCTTCAGGTCTTGTGCCGCAGGAGGACCAGGGTGTGTTCTTGGTTGAGATACAAGCTCCGGAAGGCTCCACACTGAAACAGACCCGTGAGATGGCGAAGCAGGTGGAGGCTAAGGTGAAGAATATTCCAGAACTGGAGAGTTTCGCTTTAGTCTGTGGTTATGGTATGATATCGGGTGCCGGTTCCAACTACGGTACGATGGTGGTACGTCTGAAGAACTGGGATGACCGTCCTGGCATGAACCACCTGATAACTCTCGTCAGGTATCGTTTCTACTTTGACTGCCAAGACATCAAGAACTTGCGGGTGATTCCGTTCGAGATGCCTCAGATTCCAGGCTATGGTACCAGTAACGACATCATGCTCATGGTAGAAGATCCCACCGACGGTAACCTGTCGGAATTCGCCAAGAAGACAGAGCAATTCCTTGCCAAACTGTCTGAACGCCCGGAGATAGCCACTGCCATGTCAACGTACTCTGAGCGTTTCCCGAAGTATCAGGTTGATGTCGATGCCGCCCAGTGCGACCGTGCCGGTGTGACACCTGAAGCTGTACTCAATACCCTTGGCTCTTTCTGCGGTGGCGCCTATATCGGTAACTTCAACCAGTTTGGTAAGGTCTACCGTATCATGGCTGCCGCATCACCCGAGTATCGTCTCGACCCGCAGTCGCTGCAAAATATCTTCATGCAGGTGAAAGGCGGCAAGATGACCCCCATCTCCCAGTTCGTCTCGCTGAAGCAGATTGTCGGCCCGTCTAATATCGAGCACTTCAACCTGTTCCAGAGCATCACCTGTATCGTATCCCCCGGCAGTGGATACACTGAGGGCGACGCTCATAAGGCCATTGCCGAAGTGTTCGAGAAGGAGATGCCCAAATCAGCCACGTACGAGTACAGCGGTATGTCGCGTGAGGTAGAGGAGACTGCCGGCTCTAATGCCACAGCACTCATCTATATGATCTGTGCCATCTTGATTTACCTCATCCTTGCCTCTCTGTATAACTCATGGTTCACACCATTGGCAGTACTCTTCAGTGTGCCTTTCGGACTGATGGGTGCCTTCATATTTGCATACTTGGGCTACACACAAGGAATTCCTGGTATGGATAACAATATCTACCTACAGACTGGTGTGATTATGCTGATTGGTCTGTTGGCAAAGACGGCTATCCTGATTACCGAGTTCGCCACCGAGCGTCGCAAACAGGGCTTGACCATCCCCGAGGCAGCCTTCGAGGCATGTAAGGAACGTCTGCGTCCTATCCTGATGACGGTAGCCACGATGATTATCGGTATGGTACCACTTGTCATCGAAGGTGGTGCCGGTGCCAACGGTAACCGTGCCCTCGCCCTTGGCGTCATCGGCGGTATGAGCATCGGTACCATAGCCCTGCTCTTCGTCGTGCCGGCCTTCTTCATCGTGTTCCAGAAACTGCATGAGCGTTTCCAAGGTCATGTCGTAACAAAAAAAGAGGAGGAGTAAATTATGAAACAACTTAAGAATATGATCGCAGTCGCAGCCGTAGGCATGATGCTTACGGGCTGCGGCATATATAATAAGTATGAGCAGAAGGTGGAAACACCGGCTGATGCCTTTGGCGCCAGTCAGGACTTGAAGGTTGCCAATAGTGAGACGACCATCGCACAGACATCGTGGAGGGAGTTCTTTACTGACCCGATGCTGCAACAGCTCATCGAACAGGCACTCGCTAATAATACTGACCTGAACTCCGCACGCCTTGCCGTGGAGAAGAGTGAGGCGTCTCTGAAAGCAGCCCGGCTGGCTTACCTGCCGGCACTCTATTTCTCTCCATCGGGTACTATTGCCAGTTTCGATGGGGGCAAGGCATCAAAGACCTACGACATTCCGTTGCAATTGTCAATGGATATTGATGTGTTCGGATCCATCACCAATAAGAAACGTGCGGCAAAAGCTGTGATGCTGCAGGCAAAAATGCGTGAGGAGGCGGTACGTGCCAACCTCGTGTCTACGACGGCACAACAGTATTTTCTGTTGCAGGTACTCGACAGACAGTTAGAGATCCTTACGCAGACTGACGAACTATGGAACGCATCTCTTGAGACAGAGAAGTCGCTCTGGGAGAATGGTAAGGCGTATAGCACTGCCGTCAATCAGATGGAGGCTTCCTATCTGAGTGTGAAGACACAGATAGTGGACACACGACGCCACATCAGGGCTGTCGAGAATGCTATCTGTCAACTGCTGGCAATTACGCCGCAGCATATCAATCGTCAGAAATGGGGAAGTTCTCCCCTACACCATGCTGAGGCTCAGGGTGATGAGGCTGAGCGTATGTTCGACACCAAGTTCTTGAGAATTGGCGTACCTGCCACCATGCTTGAGATGCGTCCTGACATCCGTATGGCAAACCATGCCATGGAGGAGGCGTTCTATAATACACAAGCTGCTCGTTCGGCTTTCTTCCCCAGCATCACCCTCAACGGCTCTGCAGGATGGACTAACTCTGCTGGCGGACTCATCGTCAACCCTGGCAAGATCTTGCTGAGTGCCGTAGCACAGTTGACACAGCCGATCTTCGCACGTGGCAGATTAATTGCCAATAAGAAGATTGCCGTACTGACGGAAGAGGACCTGCAGAAGAAGTATGTGCAGACCGTTATCAATGCTGGTAACCAGGTGAACGAGGCAATGGCTGACTGCATGGCTGCCCGCGAGAAACATCAGTACTATACTCGTCAGGTGGAAGTGCTGAACGAAGCCTATAAAGGTACTCACGAACTGATGGACAACGGCAAGGCGAACTACCTTGAAGTGCTGAAGGCTCAGGAGTCGCTGTTGGACGCACAACTCGCTCAGGCAATGAATATGTATGAGGCTGCCGATGCCGTCATAGGACTTTATATCGCCTTAGGAGGAGGATCGAAATAAAGGAAAAGGTAACAAGTAAAAAAGTAAAGGGTAACTCCTTTACTTTTTTACTTTTTTATTGCGACACCTTTATATCCCCAAATATCATTCAGTGTATCGACAGCATACTATATATTCCTCTTCCAGTGCCTTCTACCTCCCACTCCAGTATCTCTTTCACCTTGTTCCAGTATCTGGAACACCCCTATAGGAGATATTGGAATACACCTATAACTGATACTGGAGCAAACCATCGCAGATACTGGGATCTCCTCGCATTACAGATTACGGATTACAGTTTGCGATTTCAGATTTCAGATTTCAGTAAGCGTTTTGACAGTTTGACAGTTGACAGTTAATCATTTGACCGGATTTTCAAACAAATAACAAATAACAGTTAGCGAAAAAGAGGGAAACAATCTCAGTCTCAGAATCTCAGTAAGCGAACGAACGAACAGCGAACAGTTTACTAAAGTAGAAACATACCTAAAAGTCTATATATTATATTATTATATATATATTATATATAATATATATATAATAAAATTAGTGGTCAACATTTTTGGGCAATGGAATAACTGTTCAACTGTTCGTTCGTTCGCTTTAAAAAACTGAGATTCTGAGACTGAGACTGCCATGATCCATACGGAAGAAGTTGACACCCTACCCTGGGAATCGTTGACGCTTTTACTAAGAACGTTGACGCTTACCCTGGAAAAGTTGACTCTCACTAATTGTCAACTGTCAAACTGTCAAAACGCTTACTGAAATCTGAAATCAATCATTGCCAACCGAATCAGAAAATCGGAACTGTTATTTGTTAACTGTTATTCAAACTGTAATCTGTAATCTGAAATGCACAACGATACATTTTCAGAATTATATAATATTTTAATATTATATAATTTATATATTGTACAGACATTGTGTAAGCTGTCAATTTTGACGTCTTGTGTATGAAATGGGAAAATGATACCTTTGGGCTCGTTTTAAGAATGAGACAAATGGTATATAGTAGTAAAGATTTTGAGAGCCTTTGGTTTCTGTACCAGGC
>Ga0326512_10000134_pt1 | contig 61317 bp, 80 predicted proteins | sample 1_2617_0518_D_FD_203652 | JGI IMG/M metagenome (GOLD analysis project Ga0326512, IMG submission 203652) | Bovine rumen microbial communities from UC Davis, California, United States - 1_2617_0518 | ecosystem: Host-associated > Mammals > Digestive system > Stomach > Rumen | place: USA...
ATGGAGGGAGGGGGTGTGTTTTTGAGACCCCCTCCCATGCCCCTTTAACGGGTTTTGCTCTCTACAGGGGTCCGATAGGCCTTTTTATAGATATTCAACACATCATTTTTGATGATTTCGTCGATCGCTCGCTCGTTTTCCTCTTCATTCTCTTCTTCAGAGAACTCTTCGGACGTGTGAGCGATCCTGGCCAAGTATCCACAAGAGTTGTAACCCTTATGAACGTCGAACAGGAACCATTTCGTGAACTGAGTGAACGGATCATAAGGATTATCGATGGTTGTGAGCATGCAATTCTTCATTTTCCGTTCACTCCTTTCCATTAACGTACTTATTGACGGTCGATGTGGACACGCCAAGAGCTTCCGCGATCTCAGAAGAAGAATATCCAGAGTTCTGCATCGCTCTGATCCTGGCCTGTTTGCCTGCCGAGAGCTGATTGTGAGACTTCGGAGTCGAGAAAGCGCGAACCTGATCCTTATCCGCGTAAAGAAGAATATCTTTGAGAGTATTCTCGCTGATCGCACCAGCCATGATCGCTTCCCAGTATCTTTGGGTGATCGGGATCTTGTGCCGATGCGCGCCAAACCGGACGCGAGCGCGGGCCAGAGCCTGCTGACTGAGCTTCTTTACATACTTCTTGTCTTTCGCCAGAGAAGGATCAGACCTCTTCATAGCCGCTACTTCACTATTAGCAGCGAGCTGAGCCTTGCGCTCACGGGGAGCGTTCAGCTTGGCGAGGCGAAGATGGTCGAGCAGCTCATGGACCTCAGTGGAATATGTTTCCCTTGCGGTTGGTTCATACTGGATGCGACCGGTATGGACCATCTCGAGCCTGGCCTGATTCGCGAGAGCCTTCAGAGCATTGGCATAGTTCGCATAGGTCTCCTCCTGCTTCGTTCCAGAAGAGAGAGTATGAGCATCCCTAGTCTCGGCCATCTTGGTGGACAATGTCGTCCTGACCTGTGTCTTGCCTGCCTTGTCTTTATAAGTCTCCGTGACGGACTTATATATCAATGCTCCTTCCGGCTGATTCGGATCGTAATAAGGCTTCCCTTTCTCGTTGATCTTCGGCTGACCCTGGCGCTTGAGCACACGATAGTCCGACTTCGCCTGGCTGATCAGGGTAGAAGCGCCGCCCTCATGCACGTTGCCGTCTTCGTCGATATGCGTCTGATACAGACGGCGAAGAGCAGCGATCCTGTTGTCGATCTCGCTCTGCTTGTAGTCGAGCTTGTGCTTCTCCGCGTCGATGACGACCATAGAATGACGAACAGCACGCGCGAGCTCTTCAGTGGACGCTCCTTTCAAGGTCATATCGGTAATCAGGTTGGAGATCTTTCCCATCTCACGCTGAGTGTTCACCTTGGTCATGACCTTAAATTCATGTCCATCGCGATAGTAGTGCTCATTCCCCTTCGCATCTCTCTCCACACGAGAATATCCATACTCCATCTTGGGATCAAAGTCTTTCAACCCTTCAAGCGGAGCTGTGGAATTGATCCGAACATTGGTTCTGGAACTGTTGCAGGGGATGACCATGACCGTGTCGCCATCAAAATCAGCACCCGACAGACGAGCAGCGACAGAAGCATTGATGCCGATGCCATCCTGCGCGTTGCCAAGAATGCGAACACCATCCTCCTGCTTGTTGTTCACCTTCAGGATAGGGATCTCGAAGGTGCCAGCATGAGGATATCTAATAAGAGCGACGGTCTCACCATCGTGATACTGAGGCGCGTAGACCTCATTATCCTTCATAGTGGCAATTGGCAATATCACTTGATACTGCTGCCTTGGAAGAGCCGCTGCTTTCAGGTGGACGCTGTCCGAGTCGCACTGGTTGGCGAACTCTTCCAGAAGCTGCTTCTTGACAGTCGGATTGGTCAAAGCGCAGATCTCCTCAAACTCCGCGCGCTTGTCAGCGAGGGAAAGGTTGATCTGTTTATCAATAAGATGCTGAGGCTGCTTGGACAGAAACTGGCTGGGAAGATCGTGAGACCATTCGCCCCAGTCTCCTTCTATCCTGGTCTTGTTGATCAGGCCAAGCTTTCGCTCGCCATTCTCATCAATATAATAGCTCTGACCGCCCTCCTCACGAAGAAGCGCGCCAAACGGATTGTTGGGATCCGACTTAATGGATTTCAAAGCCTGCTGGCCGGGCGTCTTGTTGGTGTTAAATATCACGTCTACGCCATCAGGCATGTCGTCGGAATAGAACGCCATCCCCTTGAGATACTTGTCGTTATCAACAAGGATGCGGACCTGAGCGTAAGAGCTGTTTCCGAGATCAAGATCGGCGACACCTCGACGGATCTCGATCGTTCCATCCTTTTCGACGCCAGTGTGGCCATCGGGAGCAATATCATCCCGATAGCGAATCATCAGTCTGCTGGAATCCATAGAGGCGGGATACTCGAATTTCTTCGTGAAGTATTCGTTTCCTTCCTCATCTTCCCGAACGGTGTAATCCTTAATGGAATGCACGTTCTCGAAATCGTAAATATCACGGTGTTCCGTACCGGGAGGGCAAAGAACCTTGATGTTGGTCTGCTTTCCCGGGTTCGTAGCCTGAGGCACTCCGCCTCCATACACCGGATAGCCTTCCTGCTCCAGAATATAAAGGGCCTGTTTCAGCTTTTCCTTGCTGATGCCGAGTTCCGTTTCCACGCCGGTACCGACATCGATCATGCCCTTCTCCTCGATTTGGGCTTTCAGGAAATCGGCCGTGGCGCGGGCCGCGTTGGAGCGCGCTTCCGAACGCTCATTCAGAAGGGAACGGAGAGAGGATTCGTTGATCCCCAATTCGCGAGCCACTTCCGCCTGGGACTTGCCGTCAGCCAGCATAGCGCGAGCAGAACGGACCTTATTGGCGCGTTCTTCATTGATCGCGGTGGAATATCTTGTTCGGAGTTCATTGGTGTTCCGGCAGCCCATCGCGGTAGCAATATCTTTCTCCGACATGCCCTGTTTCTTCAGTTCTCGATAACGACTGATAAAATCTCCACGATGCTGATTGGCGTCCTCGCCGCTTCCGAGAGGATATCTACCAGAACCGGGGCCGGGAGCTCCATCGAGCTTGGAACGGCCATAGTGAAGAATCGAAGGTCCTTTGGCTATGCCGAAGTAGGACAGAATATCCGTAACGACCCTGTTCATTGTGAACGACCTCTTTCGGAAAAATATCTAAGTCAAATGCTTCAGCCACGGTTAAACTTCTTTAGCTTATCAGCGGCTTTATTCGCCATATTCTAAGCATTACCAGTCCTGACTTCGGTGGCAGCTACACGATATCCGGCTCTTGTTGCAGAGTTATTGACCGAACTTGCAACACCGAGAGCTCCGGACATAATCCTTCCGTGTCCCATCGCTCGACTCTGCTGATATCCGCGAGCACCAAATGGTCCAAATACCAGATTCTGAAGCGCGGCTTTTCCGTAAGAGGTCTTTTGTGCGTAATCCAAGTAGGATTTATCCATAATCCTGCTTGTCTCAAGTCTTTCCGCCTTTTTCTTGAGTTTCTTTTCAACTTTCGTCGTGTCTTTGCCTTGGGCTTTCATCTTGGAAGTTTTCTTTTCAAGCTTAGCAACTCTCTTTTCAAGGCGTTTTGTGCCATGGCTCTTATACATATCTCCGCTGTTATATCTCTCGCGTCCTTCTGGAGTAAGAGAACCATCGGGATTCTGGTATTTGCGAAGGCCCCATTTCATTCCAATAACGCCATAATGCTTAAGAGAGCTATGCTCAACTTCTTCTTCCTCATCTTCCTCATCTTCTTCATCATCATCAGAATCATCAATGGCTTGCTCAACAAGCATAGCCATACACCACTTTTGCTTTTCGTCCATACTGTTGATGACATCGCGAATAGTCTCGTTGGAATCCGATTCATCCGAATGCTGAATAGCATCATCAAGAATCGCCATAGCCGCAAGTTTCTGCTTATCAGTCATGGAGTCCCAAATATCTTGCATGGTTTCTGTGGACATGGATTACACCTCCATACTTTATAGATTGTCAATTCTCATTACGCGAATGTCATTCACATTATGAATATTATAAAGCCATTGTTGCCCATATTCTGATGGACTCCCGTCTCCATACACCACATTTCCGTTTTCGATCTTGTATTCGATATCTGCAAACTCAGCTGGATGGTCTTTAGAACCCCCGAGTGTAGTAGTAAGGCCGAACACTACAATTCCTCGATTATCGGAATTCTTAGTATCATGTCCAAGTTTAGTTTTTATGTAGTTATCTACCTGTTTCAGTGCTTCTGTTCTTTTTTCCAACCATTCTCTTTCAATTTTTTCAAGTCTAGACGGATTGTTTCGACTGAGATCAAGGATTTGCATTGATGAAACGGAAGGGGGCATCAGCCTATTATCGATAGGTACTTTCTTAAACTTCCCTCCGGGATATTGTTGTTCAAGAGACTCGCAATACCTGTTTATTTTTTCATTCAGATCTTTGGCATTTGTTTTAAGGCTCGTATATCTTTCCCTTCCTTCAGGTGTCAGCGTCCCATCCGGATTCTGAAAGCGGCGTACTCCCCATTTCATGCCTTGTATGCCGTAATGCTTAAGGAAATTCTGATACTCATTTCCCATCATTCATCCATCTCTTTCTTTCAGCTTCCCGAGCACTTTGTCGAAAGCTATGATCTTGTCGATAATTGGTTCGATCTCGTCAGCCTGTGGCTTGTGATACAGGATCTCATCGTTCTGATAGATTCGAAGCTCAATATCCATAGTATTCGGCTTTACCCGGTACTCGAGGCTGAACAGCGCGGCATAGATCATCAACTGCTCAATATGTGCAGGAACAGAACCGGTCTTCAGATCGTGAATGCGAAGAAGTCCATTCCGAAAGCTGATGGAATCCGCAGTGCCGAAACAGTTGTCCGAGTAATATAACAGGACTTCCGGATCCATCTTGTACCCGATGGCATCGTTCACATACATGTTCAGGGTCTTGTTGGATCTCGCCAGCTTCTGCCCGAGCTTGATGCACTGTGCGGCGAAGGCATGCAGTTCGGTCCCTCTCTGAGCGGCCATGAAACTGTTGTAGCTGTCGGCGAGTTTGTCCTGATCGTAATTGAGCCAGTAATATTTACTCGCGCTCAGAAAGGCGTGGCTACCTTCCAGGGCGGAGTGCTTGTTCCAGTTCATCCAGGACCTCCTTCTTGTTTTCTGGAAATATAAAGCGCGAAAAGGACATCTTGTTCATCTTGTCCACATAATGATCCTGGTTCGGCTGATGATGCGCTCTTCGACTACGCTTGCATTCGAGCGTTGCCCAGCGATCTTTGTACAATATCAATACATCGGGAAGGCCTTGCTTAGCGTCTAGCTTAGTCACGATGCTTCCCTCGTATTTCTTCTTCAGCTCTTTGATGAGCGCTGCCTGGAACCGGCTCTCCAAAGCCGTCTTTTTCACGTCGGTTCCTCCTTTCAGGCAAAAGAAAAAGAGAAGGTGATTTTTTATCTTCCTTCTCATAAAAGGGCATGTTTTTTACGCGGAAAAAGAAAAAGCCCATGCAAATACTGCACAGGCTTTTCGAAGACGGATGTCAATCCAACATCGGGTCGTCCGGGTCGATCTTAAAGAGCTCGCAATGCTTCTTGCAGAACGGGTAATTCTCATTGCACTCGAAGAGGCATTCGGGACCTGGCGGGCCGGCCATGATGTACTGGAAATATCTGTCCCTGTCCATCTCCTTTTTACAGGATGGGCAATACCACAGACGCTTCTTTGGAGACCATCGCATTTCTGTTCCACAGGAATCGCACGTAACCGAGTTTCCAAATTCGTCGTACGCGCTGTTTGCCCAGTCGTCATACGCGTCGATCTTGTAAATCCGACCATACTCATCCTTCCGGCTCATCAGAACACCTCCTCGACAAATATCCATCTACACTCATTATACACCAGAAAGAGTCTTTGTGTAAATGGACAGGAGGAGGCCTCGGATAGGTCACGTCAAAAGCACTATTCGGCACCTCTTTTCGACTTGTGGCCAAAAACCCACTTTTTCTTCTTATTCTCTATATATAATTAATTTTCTTTTCGCGTATAATAGCAAAAAAAAGTGGGCAAAGTGGGCAGAGGCCCAAAAAACGTTGAATTTGCTGGATTCTTGTGGCCAAGTTTGGGGTTTCAAAAGTGGGCGTATGCCCACTTTTTTTGGGCTTTTTTCACTTTTTTCAAGACCACGGCATCCAAGTTTTCAAACAAAAGTGGGCAGAGCACAAAAAAGTGGGCAGAAAATGTCCGCTTATTCCCTGTTCACAGACCGCTCGTAATCGAACCCATCCGGGTATCTTTTCTGCAGTTTTTCGATGTTCATCTGCAGGATTTCCTCAAGAGAATATCCAAGAGCGTCCGCCGTCACTGCCAGATACCACGCCACATCTCCTAGCTCCTCAGCAAGATGATCCTTGTCCAATTCATGACCCTGGAACAAATGCTTCTTGAGGATATCAATGGCCTCGCCAGCCTCACCATTGAGACCCATCAAGCCATTAATAAGGCGGTTCATCTTGACCTCGGTTTCAATTGCGTTTTGCAGCATCGATGTCTTACCAGAGCCTCGAGCGAGCATAATATAATTGGTTCCGTTATGAACGGTGCTTGTCGGCTGCTCTGTTCTCAGCGCTTCCTTCTGGTACTCATTCGGCGTCATACAACACTACCTCACCCTTCTCAAGACTCTTTTTCGAATCGATGATCCGCTGATTGGACGTAGTCACCCAAGGCAACCTGGAGTCGTCCTGCTTATCCTCCTGATAGTCACCATCAATGAGGACGTCAATCTTCTCAAGAATGCCCTTGCGTGAATCCTCCCACTCCAGCGCTTCCTCAAAAGAATATCCAGTATAGAGCACAGTCTTTAACGACCGTACCCGGGCGTATCCGAGTATCGCCAGGACCGCAGTCGGCTGGACAAAAGGCTCTCCCCCATCAAATATAATGCCATACGCGGCCCTGCCCGAGCCCTCCATATCCTTCAGCCTGTCAAGGATCTCTGTAACATAGTGCTTCTCTCCTCCGCAAATGGGCCAACCTGCGGGATTCCAGCACCCCTTACAATGCTTCAGGCACCCTTGCATCCGGATCACCAAATATCTCTTACCATCCCTCATGATCTCAGTAATGGGCTCGAGAAGACTTTCCTCGTCCCCACGATTCATCAGGCGAATTGGGATAATATCATCCCACTCCATTTGTCTCCTTGCCATCGATCCTCAAAGCCTCCTGAACGTATTTGCGTAATCAACAGCGTTTTTTGCTGTGAGTACCAGCCAATAGACGACGATCATCTTCCACGCGGAAACCTGCATGGCTACCATGACAGCTACCATAGCCGCAATCAAACAGAGACAGAGAACGAGAAACGCTGAAGTCCATTCAAGGCTCGTCTTCATACCTCATGCTTCACCCGGTCCTTTTCCTCCGCTCGTTTGGCATTGTTCCACTTGTCCAGAGTCCCAACCAAATATCCAGTAATGCGCCTGACCCTCTCAAAGGGTTCGCCCTCGACATGATATTGGATCTCGGCCGTTTCCTTATCCAGGATCTTAATATCCATCCCTACAAGCTTATCACCGTATTTCTCGTACCCGCGCTGCTGGTAGGCGTTGATTTCCTTGTCACTGATCGGGTATCCGTCAACATTGATCTGCATGAAATATCCTCCTTGTTACGTTATGGTTGACATACTGTTTACGTCCGTGCTAGAATCGCACCAGAAGGGGTGATGATTTATGAAGAAAGCATGGCGAGCCGATATACTCGGAAAAGCCAGCATACAAAAAGTCGAAGAAGATTCGACAATACAGACGCTCGGACGAATCGCCGAAGATCCCAACAATCCGAACTCTAAATCAGCTACCGATGTGTTGACTAACCATTTGAACCAAAAAGATCAAAATCATAAGTCTTGGATTAAGTTTTTCCAGCATACACTTGGTAGCGCTGGTTTATTGGGATTTACTGGTTTTGTCGCTGATCAAATCGCCAATGGAGGGCAGGCTACAAAGAGACTGATAAAAGGAGCGAGTAGCATTATTAAACGCCTTCCCCCGCCCAAAATCTAAAGGGCCACCTCCACAAGGAAGCAGCCCTTATCGCCTTATTCCTCTTCCGGTTCGGCCTCAATATAATGATGCACTTCACTGCGGTTCGGGATTGCCCTGCCCTCGCTGGTGATCATGATGGCTGCATGAGACGGCAGATGGCTCAGGTACGCAGAGGAAAGCACCGCATGATACTTAGACTCTGCCTCGTCCCTATTATCGTAAGAGCTCACAAGAGTGCCGACAGTGCCGTCAGCATTCGTCTGAATTTCGATCACAAGATACTTCATAGAATATCCCTCCTTAAAAAATGAAGAGAAGGAGTAATTTACTCCTTCTCATAAAAGGGTGTGTATTCCGCGCGAAAACCAATCAGATTTCTCTTTTCACTTTCTCCGTCTCCGTCCAGGTATGCCGTCTTCCACACTTCGGGCAAATATCTTTGATGATGCCATTGTAGCCGCACACAGGATCACGGTCTACAGGGTGATTAATGCTGCCGTAACCAATACCGGACTCCTTCATGCAGCGTATTACCTTCTCAAACGCGCTCAGATTGGCTGTAACGTCCCCATCCATCTCCACATAGGAAATATGTCCAGCATTCGTAAGCGCGTGATACGGGGCTTCCAGAGCGATTTTACGGAATGCGGAAATATCATAGTAAACAGGGATGTGGAAGGAGTTTGTGTAATAATCACGGTCTGTCACGCCCTCGATGATACCGTACTTCTCCTTATCAATCTTTACAAAGCGTCCGGACAAGGCCTCAGCGGGCGTAGCCAGGCAGGTGACATTCAGACTCAACTGTGTGGACATACGGTCACAGAACCCACGAATGTACCCGACAATATCCAGCCCCAGTTTCTGAGCCTCATCGCTTTCTCCGTGATGCTTGCCAATAAGCGCCTTAAGGGTTTCCGCCAGGCCGATGAAGCCGATTGAGAGGGTTCCATGCTTGAGCACATTGCCAACCTCGTCATCCGGGCCCAGCTTCTCTGAATCCATCCAAACACCCTCACCCATGAGGAATGGGAAGTTGCGGACTTTGCGCTTTTTCTGCACCTCAAAGCGATCCAAGAGCTGCTTCATGGTGTGCTCCAGAATATCATCAAGCATAGCATAGAACACGTCGACATTACCTCTGGATTCGATCGCCAGGCGCGGAAGATTTATGCTGGTGAAGCTCAGGTTACCCCTTCGAGGAGCCACTTCAGGACCGTTCACATTACCCATGACCCGTGTACGGCAGCCCATATAGCCAACTTCCGTTTCAGGATGTCCGGGCTTGTAGTATTGCAGGTTGAAAGGTGCGTCCAGGAAGGAGAAATTCGGGAAAAGGCGCTTGGCCGAGACCCTTATTGCGAGTTGGAACAGATCGTAGTTCGGATCTTCAGGATTGTAGTTCACGCCCTCCTTCACACGGAATATCTGGATCGGGAAGATTGGTGTTTCTCCATTGCCAAGACCCGCTTCCGTAGCTAGAAGAAGCTGCTCGACTGCCAACCGTCCCGCCCAGGAAGTATCCATGCCATAATTGATCGAGCTGAACGGGACCTGAGCTCCGGCACGAGAATGCATGGTGTTCAGATTATGGATCAGACCCTCCATGGCTTGGTAAGTGTCGCGTTCGGTCTTTTCCTGAGCATAGGTGTTTGCAAATTGCTCAGCATACGCGGCTATACAATGACCGTTCGTGGCCTTGAAGTATAATTCCTTACCCTCTTTCAAGTATTTCTCGTAGGTCATTCGCACACCGTCGCCCATGGCATAATCGAAGTCTACGATACTCTGTCCGCCGTGCTGATCGTTCTGGTTTGACTGGATAGCAATCGCCGCCAGAGCTGCGTAAGAGCCAATGGACTTCGGTGCCCGCAAATGTCCGTGACCAGTATTGAAGCCATCCTTGAACAGAGACCGCAGCTCGATCTGTGTGCAGGTAGTCGTCCAGCCATAAAAATCCAGGTCATGAATGTGAATGTCACCATTACGATGCAGCTTGGCAATATAAGGATCAACCATTGTCTCAAGATAGTATTCCTTCGCTGCGTTCGCCCCATACTGGAGCATCGACCCCATTGCCGTATCGCCATTAATGTTGGCGTTATCCCGCTTCAGATCACTCTCCTTCGCCGAGGATACCGTAACATCGTCAAATATCTTTCGGACTTTCCGTCCAAACTCTTCGTCGTTCATGTGCATTGTCCCTCTTTGCTTTGTAATTCTTTATTGGTCGTCTCCAAATATCTTTTGATGCCTTCGCATGTATTTCGGTGGCTGCAACGAATCAGGGTGTCAGTTCCGGCATACAAATGATCCCATCCCCATTTCGTCTCACGTTTAATCTCAGGATCAAAGTGCTCACAGTCAGAACAGTATCCCTGAATATCAAGTTTGATCATCTTCGATCCTCTTCTCTTTCACCCACAAGCAATAGATAAGCGAGATTCCTGTTCCGGCTGTTGGGTCGGTTACATATACATAGTTATCACAATACTGCGGACCCAGACCCTTAATATAAGTTGGAGTCATTTGCCATTCTCTCCTTCATTATGCGTTCATGATGCAGACCAACCCGATTGTCAAATTCACTTCTAGTCAACTCAGTCCACTTACCATTGACCTCTCCAAAATACCGGTTTACATCGCATACTTTGCCATCCGGAGCTGTGATTTGAATGTAGGCTTTTGTGTCGAAATCCCCATTGGTGCGATCAGTCAGAAATTCCAGAGTTGTGATTTTGTATTTTCCACTCGGTGGATTATAGGGCATCGTTATTGGGAAATACTCTTCCAAAATATCAGATGCTCCACCGCCAGTATACGCAATCTTTTCACCAGCGTTCAAACAGTAATATCTTTCACAGTCATGGAAACTGACTTTTCCATCCGGATCGACATACTTGAACAGGCTGCTCATTCTGCTACACTGATACTCCTTAGTACCATTTGTATCCTCATGAATCAGATTCCAAACTTCTGGAATATCTTCAATCGGGGTAAGAGGTTTGCCCTCCATCAGACGGTTCAGGATCTGTCGTGTGAGGCTAAATGAGAATCCGCTATGCCCATCTTCCACCAAAGATTGATAGGCTTTTAATGCAGATTCATAGCAGGCACAGCCGTAATCCCATTCGTCATCTTTCCGATCTGGAGCTTCCCTTTTACAGGCAATTTCGACCTCTCGTTTTGCCCAGTCTAACATACTCATTCTTCATTCTCTCCTTCATTATGCGTAAACCCATTATCCAGTAAATAACCGGCAATATGACTGAATATTTCTCCGCAATCTTTCATCTTGTCGCACGTGATTACCTTATCGCCATTGACCAGCTCCAGCACTTTTGCATCTATGCATGGGCATGACTGGCACATATCCGGGAGTGTAAAAACTCTCATTCACTCTTCACCTTCACGGTTGTCAGCAGCTTGAAAATATCTTCCGCTGCTTTTCCCTCAAATGCGTTCACAATAGTAACCGCCCCCGCATCGCCTTCCTTTTTTCCGACGATGCAGAGACGGTTATCAGGGCCATGCGTCAGATCAAACGAGACCAACAGCACCTCATTCGGAGCTACGGGCACTTGCCGCATCCTTCTGTCCCTCCTTCCATCTCGGATATGCTTTACATCGAAGTTCTTCTTCCTGGGTGGGCCTTACAAACGGGCAAGAGTCTCCCCAGAATATCATCTTGTATTCGGATTCATAGACCTTGCGATGGTGACAGTTCTCACAAGGACACTTCATCAAATATCAACCTTTCGTATACGTCGTATTGTGAGCAACAAACCCAGCCAGGATCAGGCAGATTCCGAAGAAGGAAGCTTCGTTACTGACCTGCAATTGGAGTGAGGCGTACGTAAGCACCAGCATGGCCACTACAGCTTTGATCAGCCCCATAAAATATCACCCTACCTTCAGCGTAACGTCCTTACCAGACCTCTCCGCCATGGAAGAGGCGATAGACTGATAGATCTTGCCGACGTTGTCCAGATTCCTCTGGTAATCGCTCATGAGCCCATCCAGCTTACCGTCAAATCGCTCAAGAAGGATCTCCTTGGCTTTCTCGGTAGCTTCCTCCATGATCTGGCTCTGATCAATCTTGGAAGCTTCTTTGGCAATGGCGTCCGAAACGACCTTACGAAGCTGGTTGTAGCTGGTCTTCACGGCCTCGCTGACCTTCTTCTGCGTTTCGTTCTTAAGATCATAGCTCATATTCTGAACTGTCCGAGATACGACCCTTCCGACTTCCCTATTGGCGGCATTCGTGATGGCATGGTCAATAATCCCCTGCTGTACGTCCACCACGGCAATATCTGAGACGTTCTTCACCGCGTCGTTCATCATTCTCGTGCACTTCTTCAGTTCGCGATGACAATACACAGCGGCTACCACAGAGACTATCGAGCCAACGATGATACCAGCCCCGATAAGAGTGTTCTTGAGTTCCTCCATGAATTCCTTGCGAGTCTTCCGATTCTCCATTTTCATTTCCCTCCTAAAAATATAAAAAGGAAGAGCCCTTGTTAGGACTCTTCGTCTTCGAATTCTTCGAGTTCTTCCTCATCAAACTCATAGAAAACAGGTTCTTGCATTACTTCAGATTCACAAATAGTCAAGTACGCAATATCCGAAAGATATCGGTAACGTTCCGTAATCAGAGAAACATCAACTACTCCACGATCCGTAAATATATACTTCTTAGCATCATTAATGAGTTGTTCCTTATCCCAATCTTCGATACATAGCTTTCGACATTGTTTTTGGATCCAATTCAAAGCTGCTTCAATTGCTAACTCTTTAGTTGCGTAGAATTTAGTCTTTTCATCTTCAATCGGTTCATACATATCGCTATCCGTCAGAAATAGTGTAAGTGCGTAAATCTTCTGTGTCATGTTAGACACCTCCTTCATAATCGGAGATGTATTTTTCGCGTTCGTAAGCGGCTTTTTCTCTCCTAAAAAATATAAAAAGGAAGAGTCCTTGTTAGGACTCTTTAAGGCTATTTATCCCGGTCCTTATTCCAAGGCGGATCATCCTCGTCAGGGTTCCCCCACCAAGGCTCTTCCTCTTTTTCATTGAAAATAGGTTCTTGCATGAATTCCTTCTCGCGAATATACAGATACCCATAATGATAACTCCCTAACAGGCCTGAACCGAGTGAATAGCATTGAACAATTGACGATACATCCACGCCTAGACGTGTAAGTATAGTTTTCTTGGCTCTGCTAATGAGTTGTTCCACAAACAGATCATATAATTTTAGATTCTGACCTTGTTTTCGGATCCAACCCAAAGCTGCTTCGATCGCTAGATCTTTGGTTGCGTAGATTGTAGTCGTTTCATTGCTACATTCCTCATACTTTGACCCATCTGTCAAATATAGGGTAAGTGTATAAACCTTCTGTGCCATGTCAGACACCTCCTTTATAATCGGAGGTGTATTTTTCGCGTTCGTAAGCGGCTTTTTCTCTCCTCTTTGCAAGCCGCCGATTCATCTTCTTCATCTTTCGCCATCCATTGTGGTTGGTAGCCCAGCATGCCCATCTGTGATCGAACTCAGACTGCCAGGGGAAGAGCTTCTGATAGTTGATCCGCATTCTGTCCACCTCACCACTTCACAAACCGGTTCTCATTAAACGTCTTCTTGTCTCTCAGGGCCCGTCCGATGGCAATATCAATGCTGCTGCGGCTCTTGAGGTGGTAGTAATAGAGGTCATGGAACGGGGTGTTCAGCCTGTCGATCCGGCCGCTTGCCTGCACCATGACCTTATAGGAATAGTTCTGGGAGAAGAATATCATCGTATCCGTCTCCGTGCAGTTCCATCCTTCCGCTCCGGCCGCGTATTGGACGAGGTAGACCCATCTGTCCGTATCCGGGATAGGCTCATGTTTATGCCCATTCCATTCAGCTACTGCTGTCCCCTCTGTCCACTTCATCGATTTCAGGATCTCCAGCTCGTAGTCGAAGGAGTAGAATATAATGCACTTCGGATGTTCTTCTGTCAGCCGCAATACCGCCAACTGTCGGCTTGGATCCGAGTTCACTACCTTCCTCAGGCAGTAACACAGGGCCGCCGCGTTCTCGATCGGCTCCTGTTTCCAAATATCCCACCGACTGCGGATCAGGTATTTGTAGGTGAAGGTGTCGAAGTCCGCAAATATCTCCTCGTGATGAGACTCGGTTAGCCTCTTGAAGTCCATATCGATGAGAATGGAATTGCGGAGCTTCTGCAGATGACCCTCCTGCAAATATCTTTCGATCTTCGGAAACTTGGTGAATGAGGAGTAGACGATGTGCTCTCTGCTGAACTGGGTACGGTTCTTATAGAACCCATTCGCGATGAACAGCGGAATATAATCGCTCCAGGTGTCACCGGGAGTCGCGGAAAGCAGGATCCATTGATTGCTTTTCGTGATCTTGAGGAAGCTCTTTACCCAAACGCCGCTGCCGACAACCCGCTGCTCGTCAAATATAAAGAATGCGTCTTTGACATCCATATACTTGGCGATGTTGTTCCAGCTGTCGACAACGACCTTATTGCCATAATAATTCACTTCTTCCGAGGTAGAAAGCAGGAATGGCACCAACTCTCTGTTCCACTCGTGCGTATCCCGTTTCCGGGCCGTCGTGATGATGTACAGATCCATCGGCTTGTTCGGCAAATATCTGTATTCACCGCCTGTCAGGCTCTCCATCGATCCACCGTTCACGAGGTAGTAGTAGCTGATCGCAGTCAAGCTTTTACCACTGCCCACGCCGCCGCATACAACGCAGCCGTTCTTGATCCGCTTCACGGCGTCCAATTGATGAGAATATAAGTTGATTCCAGACAAATCCATCCCTGCTTTCTGCTTCAGAAAAAGAGAAGAGGCCGTGTGTCAGCCTCTATCCTCTCCAAAGAAGTGTTCCCACTCTTTTTGGAAGTCTTCAGTTCGTTCCATGTGTTCTTCTGTGATCTGCTGTACATGATCCAACGCCTCATTTACAACGGTCATTTGCTCATTCATATTTAATGTACAAGCCGTTATAAAGAGTATAACCATGATCGTAAGCAGTACCAACAGTCTTCTGTCATTCTCATTCATAACCGATTCCTCCTTCAATTTATGGGTTTCTCCATAACGGGAGGTGTAAATAACGCGGGCTGTATCCTTTTGTCTTGTATTTTGATTTCACCACATAATGGTTTATTCTCTCCATCTAGGCTTCACCGGATCGACCCATTTTCCATCAACGTATTCTTTCCCTTCAAAGTATTCGTAAGCTTCGTCAAACTTAGCAAGATAATCGTCCACCAGCTTCCTTGTTTCAGGTGTATCAACAATTTTCAGATCTTTTAATGTAGCTTTTATATACGGAATTTTGTATTTGTCCCATAGCTTTTTTTCCGCAATAGAAGGCTCGTTTGTATTAAACTTCCCTTGACGGATTGAGTCATTCCATTCTTCCTCATATTGTTTTTGTACGGCTTGTCTGTTGGCATATCTTTTATCTCCTGGTTTGCGTGGATTAAGATAACTTCCCCCAGACTTATAGATAGCTTTGCCATATCTTTCTCTTCCCTCAGGTGTTAGCGTTCCATCAGGATTCTGAAAGCGGCGTACTCCCCATTTCATGCCTTGTATGCCGTAATGCATAAGGGAATTCTGATACTCATTTCCCATAATCTAACCCTCCCCTAATAGGTCTTTTGTTGACAAACCCTCAAGCCCTACCCCCTCTTGAGGCTGCGATGGCCAGTCGCTCCATCATCTACCGTGTCACGTCCCTTTCTGCCGCAATATCTATACATGATACCGTGGTTACGTACCAGGACGCCGTAATACGCACTACTCATGGCCGGAATATCACTTAGAAGGGCTTCTCTTCCGTCCTGCGATAGCGGGCAGCATACGGATCGTCATCAAGATCCTGTTCGACATACATAGTGCGGACGTACAGATTCATGGCATGATTCACAGGGTCATACTCGTACTGATTGAGGATGATGTTCACGTTCTTCACTCGAATCTGATCGATCATACCTACGCTGTCCTCATCCAGAAGAACCGGCTCATTGTTGCCGACGACCAGATACACCTTGGGCGGATACTTCACAGGCTCACCAAGCTTGTTGCGATACTTACAGAAAACCGGGATGAAGTATTCGGGCTGGAAGGTATCGGGATCATCGTCCGGGCGCGGCTTAGTCTCGCGGACCTTATAGCCTGCGATCATCAGATCCTTCGCCTGCTGCGGGTCAGGAATGATCAGGTTCGCCTTACGACGGGCGTCACCAAAGCGCTCACGGGACGGGTCGCCAGAGAAGTTGGTCTGGAAGATGAAATGGGTGTTTTCGATCGCAATAGTGTTCTTAGACATGATTTGAAATCTCCTTTATTCTTGTAAAATATAAGTCCCAGGTTAACCAAATAAGACCTCCCAAATGGGAGGCCAAACTACTCAGGAGGCGCAGAATACTTATAAGTCATATCCCGTACAGCCAAATATCCATCACCTCCTACACACCGTCGTGCGCATCCCCTTCGGGAGGCACATCATAAATATCTTCACTCTGGAACCACTCAAAGTCTCCATACTTCGAGATGGAATCCACAGCGTCATCCACCAATCGATCGTAATATCCACGGTCGATATCGTTCTGTTTGTTCAGTTCCTTCACCATTTCCGATTCCAGCCAACGGTAACCTTTCGAGCCGGTAGCAGCAGAATATCTTCCTTCTCCGGCATCCCGAAGCAATACGCCGCCTCCACAACCGGGTTTGATCGGGCAGAATTGTCCTACCCGTCCGATGAAGTGGTAATCGTGGCCTTTAGCGATCTCTTTCTTCAGATCTTCGTCTGTCAGAGACTCAAGTGCCCCATTCAATCGCTTCGGTTTCTCTGGATGCGCGAGGTTGTACGCCCGGTTCTTGAGCTCATCCTCCAGCAGCATTACATCGGGCATCTTTTCGTTCATGTCCAAATATAATGCGGTGGATACGGACATCGTCTCGCACAAGTCATTGAACTCGATCGGTTCTTTGCTAAACAGAGTTTTGAACACGTAAGGGACCTGGAACTGAGCGCCTGTGGCCGTCCACTCCCCATCATGTTTTCCACCTTTGTATCTGGCAATATAAACGGCATCGTTCACAAGGCACATCTTGTCGTACGTAGCCTCATGCTCAAAGGAATATCCGTACTTCTTGCCAAAGTCCATGACGAATTGGATGATCTCCGGAGTGGCATCCGGAATCTTGATGGAATCGGTCTTGATGTGAGCAACCGTGAATCCGCGAGCCTGTACCTCATGCTTTAGGTCGATCATGAACAGAGCTCCGCGTTTGGCAACAATATTGTCGAAGTTCCTAGCATCCTTAAAGGGATTGGTAAATGCCGCCGATGTAAGGCCGTACACTGAGTTGATAACGGTCTTCAACGCGTCTGCCAACTGTTTACTGGTCAGTTCGCCATTGACAATCTTATCCACATAGGGTGCCAACTTCCCATCCAACATTGTTCTGACTGTGTCCCAGTCCTCATGTTTGATGTGCACTCGGGCGTCGACAAGATCTTTGAATCGCTTGGTGTACTCCGGACCGAATAGACATTCTGCGATAAGACTGTGCGGATGCATACTCGCAATATCCAACAAAGCGACATTCCCATACATACCCGGCTCTGCATAGACGTATCCACCCTCACCGACTTCTTCTCCACGATAGGTAGAGACACCCATCTCGTACTTATAGCCAGCAAAATATGGGAGAATACTGCCTTTGCCGTTGTTGCCCGCCATCATCTCAGGAGCCGCTTTCTTCAGGAATTCCTCGACATCTTCATCCAGCTCGAAGACAGGATCAGAGAGTTTGCGATACTGGAACGCCGTCTGCGGCTTTTTCTCCGTGCCAAATATCAGTTTGGTCGTGAGGCTATTCGTCGTATCATTGACAGTCATTCCCGTCAGGTCAGCCAGAATCTTTCGTGCCGTCCAATCTGCAGCAAGATAGTTGAATACTGCTTCTGTTGCGATAACATCGTTATCACAGTATTTAGCTACTTTTGACCACAGCTCTTCCGGCACGGGCTCATCCCAAGGAAGACCTAGCTCCTGATGATGGATTCCCAGTTCGATCTCAAACTTCTTAAGGCTCTTCTTATTGCCTGCCGAAGCAAAGTCGTATACATCCGTATAACTAAGGTTAAAGGCTTCTCCAAAGAACGCATCCCTGTTCTCACCTTTTCCGCCTGATATAATCTTCTTGCTGAGATCGTACAGCTGCTCATTCGTATACCCGATCAGCCGCCCGTAGAGCATGTGGTTGTCATACCGCCTGCAGTTGAACCCCACAAGACGATACTGCAGCAATTGCTCGATATCTGCCGGTGTTGGATTGACCATCCTTATGACCGTTTTGCCTTTCCCTGCTGGCTTCCAGTTGATCAGGAAGAGATTGGGAAAGACTTCCACGTCGAAAAATATCAATTCACTATCCGGGCTTTGTGGGGTTCCGGTGATATGTTCGTGATCTTTCGACTTGAATTGCATCTTGCTGACGAGCTTCAGGCAATAGTCCGCCTGATGGGTTGACTGAGCAGCGAAGCCGATCACAGCGTTGCGCATGTCGGTAACGTCGTAGCTGAGGTCACTGTTATAGGCATCATCCAATATCTTGTAGATGAAGTCGATACTGGGCTTGGTACCGGGATGGATCTCCTTTCCGAGATTCCTCTTGATCAGGTCCCTCAGGCTTTTCTCACTTTGCACTTGCGAAATATCAATCGTTTTTCTCGCCTCTTTCATCGGCAGTCCAGAGCTGATCTTTGCGATTGGTACGTCGTTACAAAGTGACACTTTCCTGCGAAGACTGCTCTTTCCATTAAACACTTTTACTTCGATGTGGTCCGCGTAGACTCGGGACAGCTTCTCGGGGTCTCCATCGTAAATATAATACAGATGGATCGCCTTCCCACTCTTGCTTACCTCCGCATACGTAGCCGGCCATTTACTGGCCTCCTCAAGATTCCGACCGAAGTCTTTTTCGCCATTCTCATCCGGAATATCAAAGTCGATGCAGATAAGCTCGATCGGAGTCTTCACGTAATGCGGTTTGCTGGTGTCAATGTCCCGGAGTCTGGTCGTTACGTTCTCCCACTTTCGGGATGGAGTCCCGGCTTCGTTCGCATACTGGGCAGGGCAATCAGCGAACTGCGTATCGAACAGGCTCGGCTGCTCCTTCAAGACCAGGAGTTTCGGAGTTGCAGATACTTCGTCAGGCTTCTTCTCCTCGAATTTCTCTGTTCGGAATCCCTTATAGTAACTGCGGATCCGGTTTCCGTCATCCATCTGTTCCCGGTCCTTGTACTCCCGGAAGTAGTTCTTCAACTCTTCCTTAAAGGCTCTTTGGGAATATGGATAGTTGACTTTTGCCTCCTCACAGTACGTCTTGTACATCGCCCAGGCAGCCTTGAGAGTCGTCTCATCATCCTTGCGAAATATCGGCCAGCTGTCCAGCACGAAGTTATAGAAGTCATTACTGGCCCCGAGCATTGCCAAGGGAATATAATCGTCGTACTCATTCGGATGGTCCAGATACTCCTTACGACAATGCCAGGCGATCGCTCCGAGCTCGAATGAGATCTGCTTCACCAACTGACGATACTCTCCAAGCTTGATCTTGTCTCCGGTTGGAGAAACGTCGATCAGCCTTCGAAGCAGACCGCTCTTCGCATCCGTGATCTTGACCGGACGATTAGTACCCATGAACAGGAAACACTTGAAGCTGTTTTCGTACATCTTGGCAAACTTCTCATTCACCGACATACGTTCATGAGAGACCAGGCTGTTGAGCCTCGTGTTGTCTTCAATTCGGCTCAGGTCACCATCATGCTCGATCGCAACAAGAGGGTTCTTCTTGAACGGCTCGAGGGCGAACGAATTGCTGGACTGACCAAGAGCCTTGGAGTCGAAAGTCGCCGTATAGCCTTCAAACAGCTTCTCGATAATGCTGATGATCGTGGATTTGCCTGTTCCCGCAGCGCCATAGAACACCATGAACTTCTGAAGCTTCACACTGTCACCGGACACGATAGACCCGATAGCCCATTCGATCTTCCGCCGCTCTTCAGGAGAATATAATACGGAGACGAGCTTGTCCCACGCGCTGATGTCCCCTTCCTCCAGAGGATATGGCAGCCGCTTCGAAGCATAGTCCGTACGGGAGGTCGGCGTATTGGAGAATATCAGTTTCTCATCAAGCATGTGATAGCTGTCACGCATCTGGCGTTGGCAATACTTGTGCCAGGCGTCCGCCATTCCGCTCTCAGCATCCCACATGTGAAGAACACGGCAGCCACCATCAAAGCGTTTCTCATTCTCCTTGGCGTACGCATCCAGGGCATTATCGATAATGTCGATCGCGTCCTGTTCGCTTGTGGACCACAGCCCCTTCTCTTCAACCCAGACCGCGTAGAAGTCCCCTCCACGGATCATCAGGTATTTGCTCGGGCTGCGGATGATGAATTTGGGATAGATCTCCGTGATCCCGCGCTTGTTGGTACGGGTTGCGATCATAAAGAAATCAATCATGGCTTATTCGCTGCTTTCTTCCTCGTTTTTCTCGACAACTACAGAAAATAACGTAACACCAAGAATGGCCAGACCGACACCGAAGAAGCAAACCATCGCTTCAAGTCCGTTTGTTCGCTTTTCTAGTCTTCGAATTGTTGATTCGTATTTGTCGAGGGACATGAAAATATAAACGGGATCACGCATTCGTCATCCTCCTTTCTGACTTTATGCGACCGTGTTGAGATACCACATGAGCTGATACCAAATCTCCATGTTTCTCATATCCTTTGGGCAATCAGGAACTCTGAAGAGACCGCCAGTGCCGTCCGGAGAATATGATCTGGACAAGAAAGAAGAGACCGTGGTATCCACGATCTCCTCATCATATCGATCATCATTCATCTGACGCAGTCCAAGGCTGTCGACCATTTCGAAGAACCATTTACCGGTTCTATCTCCACTTTCCGGATCGGTCATGATCTGGTCTTCGCAACGAATCGCCAATGCAATCATCATTTCGAGGACTGTGCACGGATCATTTTCCTTGGGAACGTGGTTGAGTCGGTTCAGGTAGGCGAAGCGATACCTAAGATCTACCCCATCTGCCGCTCTATTCCGATCCATCTCCAAATCCCAAGTAAACTCTCGGCTATACAGTCCTCGAAACAGCTTTCTATACGACTGTCCGGGACAGACCAGATCATACATCCACTGGAAATATCTTTCCTCGAGATCCCCTCGGGAGTTCCTTCTCATCACCCCTCTTTGCTCGAGCACAAAATATCACACTCCTTGTCACAGCTTCTCAGGGTCTCCATCGTAAATATAATACAGATGGATCGCCTTCCCACTCTTGCTTACCTCCGCATACGTAGCCGGCCATTTACTGGCCTCTTCAAGATTCCGACCAAAGTCTTTTTCACCATTCTCATCCGGAATATCAAAGTCAATGCAGATAAACTCGATCGTTTGCCCGAGCATTAAATATCACACTCCTTGTCAATTGGCCAGGTACGGACGCTCCCTGAGAAGATCGGCATACGTGGTCGGATTATACATGATCTCATAGTCCGCCTTCGTCCGATCATTGCGAATATAAATCGCGTCCTCACCGTTATCCATCATGTCTTTGAGGAACTCCTTGGTATCAATCGCGTCACAGATCTCCTTGTCCGACATTGGGTGGAATGAATCGTCCGTAAGCGTCCCGTCTGCGTAATACTCGAAATTGATCTCATCGTAATCCGCGTTTCCGAATTCTTCCTGGGTAATCTTATGCGCCTTTTTGGTCTGGACCGGTTCAGTCTTTTCGGCGTATTTGTTCTCGGTGATAGAGGCCCGATATGACTTGATGTCGGGCTTTTCAGGAGGAGTCTGGGCAGGTGCGACAGGTTCGTCCTTCTTCACTGTCTTGGCCTGATCCTTGCGAAATGCCTCCTTCACCGATTCGACTTCCTTATCGATGATCTCTTCGTACTTATTCGCGGTGACTTTAGCGGCAGCGAACCAACCAAAGATCGCACCGGTAATGAATCCGAGAGCACCGATTACACCTTTATTGATCATTTCATTTTCCTCCTTCAGTTTTGCCGTTCATGATTGCAGCATTCCGGTTTTCTGCAGACACATTCTTAAGCATAGACCTGTACAATGTATCCGTTTTGCGGGCGTCATACAGGCCCCGATCGTAAGCGTTGACTTCTCTGCGGAACTGGACCTGATCGGACAGATCGCCAACCTGCCTTCTCAAAACCTCATTCTCCCTGAGGATTCTGTCATTTTCCTTTATGACTTTGAGGGTTCCGATCCGCTGAAAAACGACTAGCAGTCCCAGGGTGGTAATGATAAACGTAAGAACGATCGTAAGTCCGATCATGGTCCTCGCCCCTTTTCAAATCTTTGTACTAGAATTCTTCAATTAGTCTGTTCTCATAGAGATGATCCATGATCGGACCATCTACGTTAAAGTCCAGAAGAATCGCTTCCTCAGTCAGTCCGGATCCGTCATTCTTGAGTTTGCGGACTTTGCGAATGCCAAAGTCGATCCAATTATCGCCATGATCCTCTCGATTCTTGTCGTATACCCAACCGACAACTTGTCCGGCCTTGGTTCTCTTATAGCCGAGGGCGCAATACACATCGTTCAGGAACAAATATCCCCTTGTGCGAAGATCGATATTGACACTTTCCTGGATGCCCTTCAGGATCATGAGGTTGTAATCGATGTTCTGCTCCGCAATCTCCGATTCCTCAAGAGTGAACCACTTGGCATAACCGGAAATATCTTCGTCATAGACCTGAACTTCTTTCTTGACTTTCTTTTCCTTGCCTTTTTCGTCTGTAACCGTCTCTTCGATCTTCTCCTTATGGGTACCGAACCGAAGTTCCTGATCCACTTCTTCACCATACCGCTCGATAACACGATTACGGTACTGACGGTAACCCTGATCGAGGGTCATATAAGCGACGGCCAGGCGAAGATTCCGTTTCTTGAGAATATCATGGCCGACGAGCACGCTCGTAGCCGACATAGCTCCAAGAACGATAGACGGGCCATACAGAGCCGCGAAATCGAGCCCGGCATGCAAATATCCAAGAGTCAGTTCCTTCTTCTGCTCTTCTGCAGAAACTGTCTTGTGGATCGCTTCTATCCGGCTCTTATTACGGACGATCACTTCATCGACCTTTCTGGTCGCGATGCACGCCATGACACCGCTTCCGATCAGGCCGATAACACCACCGACGACCATGATCCCAGGTCCGTTTTTATGGAAGAACAGCCGAGCAGACTGTTTCATCGTCGAAATATCAACCTTCATTTTCGTTCGCTTCCTCTCTTTCGGCAATCTCGATCAGCCGATTCAGATAGAACTGGGCTTTCCTCAGATCTTCTACGCCGTTCTTTTCACGCCAACGACATACGTACTTGATCACGTTCCCCATACTCCAGGAAATCGGATCGCCCGTGAATCCTTCAATCACATCGATCGTCTCAATACCATTTGCCGCTTTGTAATGCTTAGGATGATTGATGATGTCTTCCTTCTCCATTTTTGTTGCCTCCGGTAAATCTAGTATTTCTTTATCAGACAGCGAATTCAGATAATCCACATACTCCTCATACTCCTTCGCCATCATTTTCAAGTTTCTCATAAACCTAAAACTCCATCCCCTTCAAGTGGTATCTACCTGTTTTTCTTTGTGGAACTTTAAGATGATTCCATCGCCATACTGCGGTCCATTTGAATCGGGACGGCTTCTTTACGCTCAAACCGCAATGTGTGCAATACACAGCAAAACGGTCGCAGCAGCCAGAAGCCACCGCGACCATCGCCGTATTATTCCAATTGCAGAATGGACATGGTTTCAGTTTCATATGTTCGTTGCCCTTGGCAGATCGAGCATATAGCCATCCCTGACACGGACAACACACGCTCCCCTCAAATCTGTCCAACCGTACTTGTTCTCCGTGAACTCGCTCTTCAAATCGCACATCTCCTTGAGATCCGCGATCGTGACGACGTCGAAGTGGTCCAGAACCTCGAACATCTTGTCCAGCACCAGTTCCGCATCACCGCGAGTCGGGAACAGAATATCATCGTATCCCTGGTGGAGCTCGCTCACTGAGCGCGGCCGGTTCGTACGATCGTCTCTGTCCTGATAATACGACCGATAACTGACCCTTCCGACTGGAAGATCAGAAGATCCCTTCCTCGATTCTCCAAGGAGCATGTTGATGCCGTTACAGACGATATCACTGATCATCCTCTTGATAGACGGCACGAGCACATCCATGAGAATATAACTCTTCACACTGTCTGCATCACCGGGCATGAAGAGGTCTTCCAGCTTGCCAATCCCGCTCCGCTTACGGACACGAGCGCCAGATACGACAGGTTCGATTTTTCGCTGAGGAACCCTTTCTTCTGCCGCTTCCTTGGACTTATGGGAATTAGGCCTATATTCCGCCATGAAATATCACACTCCTTATCGATACCAGGCAGCCTTACGACGGTTTTTATACACCATCTGCGCCTCAAATCCACGAGCGGCAAGATCGCCAGTCGTAACCGATTTCCAAAGGGGCTCTCGATGATCCGACTTAATGCGAAATATCTTATTTACATGAGGAACATCCAAGGCCTTCAAGCGAGCTTTTGCAATATAACGGACATCAGATCGTGCACTCATTTAACAACTACCCTTTCTTTGCTATTACTGGTCCCAAACATGATGATCTCGGTACAAGTCTTGATTAGAGACTGATGAATATCCATGATCTCGCTCTCGAGTTCCTCGTACTCACGAGACGTCAAAACGATAGGATTGCCTCTCTTCTCCATAAAGTTCTGAAAAACTTGGATGGTATTATAGGCCACAGTGCCCATGGTGGTATCCGAAGAATATACGAGACGATCCATTACTTCATTTCTCCTTCCAAAAAAGAAAAAGCGAAGAGACCCTGTGTTAGAGTCTCCTCGCTTGCAGTGCCATCCTTAATCTTCCGGAATATCCTGAATCTCATCAAGCTCAATGTTCGAAATGTCGTCTTCGAGAGTGTCAGCCACTTTCACTTGTTGCTTCTTCACCTTACGATTGGCGATCCAGGGCTTGATCTTCTTCTTCCACACCAGCCTGCCCAGTACACCTACACCGGCAAGTCCAGCAATTCCGAGTCCGATCTTTCCCAAGGAAATACCAGTCTTCTCAACATTATCCGCAACTTCCTGAACGGCCTCAACCTGTTCTTCGACATTGTTCAGTTCCACGTTCTCAATGTTCTCCATTTTTTCTTCCTCCTTTTCGATAGGGATGGTTCCCTTCATAACAGCCTTTGCAAATTTCGCGGTCAGCTCCCGACCACGACCCATTCGGTCAGTCAAGACCTCTTGAAATCGTATTCCGGCGGGAAGACGAAGCTGAATATCAGATACGGAGTGCCTCCTCTGGTGAGATCCGAACTGAACTCCAGATCGATGGTATCCTTGTTGGACCATCCAAGGCTGTCGCCGACGTCTACCTCCGAGATGTTGATCTCATCATAAAAATCATTCAGGCTCATGTACGGTTCCAAACCCCCGCACATCCGATGGTTCAGCCTCTTCTCAGCCTTGAGGAGGGTTTCCTTATCGCAGAAGAACCATCTGCCGACTGTCGCATCATAGCAAAGGGTCGGCCCCCGTCCTTCAAGAATATCTTCCAGGGGTCCCTCAGGCGGAGGATTCAATCTGGCTTTTTCCTGCCTGACAGAGTCTTGGATCTGTTTCTCTTTCTTTTCGCCGACGATCTCCTTCGTCTTTTCCCGGTACTCACGCAAAGTGGATTCAGCAATTCCGTACGCGGTTGCCAATGCCGCATTACGCTGTCCGTTCTTTACGCTGGCAAATATCAAGCAGGTCATAGAAGCTACACAAGTAGTAGCCGGGATGATATAGCATGGCCAAGTGACTTGAATGACTTCTTTGACAGAGAGTTTATCGACGGCTTCCTCTTTCTTTTTCTGCTCGATCCTTCGCGTAGCATCTGGAGTGGACTTAACCGCCAGAACCGTCGTAGTGAGCATACCTGTTATGCCAAGGCCTGTAAGGATCTCTGGACTCTTTCTTTGAACGAATCCTTCAAGGCCTCTCCAGACCTGTTTCCAGTTTACCTGCATTCTTTTTCTCCTTCCTTCTTCATCTCATAATAAATATCCCCCGCGATTGTTTCGTATCGGGAGATTATCGTATGGGACCGGGCACGTCCGTCATCGGATTCGATCAGAATATCATCCAAGAACTGATAGAATCCGTGAACCACCTCAAGCGGCTCTTTTATCGATTGTGTGATCCAGTCGATAAGCTCGTTTACGACCGTCTTCGTGTAACAATATTCTTGTGCCGGTGTATAATACTTCCAGCCATTATAGAATGGGTAATAGATCGTTCTTGCATGTGGAAGCGGCCTATGATCACGAAGGTACTTCCGCAGCCACAGGATTGCCCTCTCCTTCGTCACCCGACTCACGCTCCTTTCGAAAAAGAAAAGAGCCCTTGAATCGGGCTCAATTCTGTTAGTCCTTAATCTTCTGGATTGCCTCCGCAACCTTCTGCGTAATCTTTTCGTCCTGCTGCTTCTTGTCGATGAGGTTGTTCGCGACTCCACAAGCCGCACCGACAATAGTCAGAATGACACTGATAACACCGAGCATTACAGTTCCTCCTTTCGATTAACCTTCCATTCAAGCGTTTGCATTTTTCGCGGAAGACTCCCTTTCGTACTTTCCGCTGAGCATTTCATCCATTTCCTTCTCGTATTCATTAAGATCATGCGGAGGGAATGGAAACTCAATCGAGCAAACTGTCAGTTCATCCATCTCAGTGTACCTGTGGTAGAAGTCAATCCACTTATAGCCATAGAAAGCTTCGCCAGCGCACTCTTCCCAACCGATCTCGTCCCCTCCATCGACAGGAGGAAGTCCAAGCATCTCCATAAACTCATTCAGGGAAATATAACCGCGAAGAACAAAGGAGCGATTGAGATTGTATTCTGCAGCGTAGACCTGTTCCATTGTCCGTTCGAAGAATATCGGTTTCCCATACCCCTCGATGTAGAACGTCTGGATCTCGTCCCAAGGCGGATTGCCAATGGAAATATCTTTCTTCTCTTCCTGGATAGCTTTCTGGACGATCTTGTCTGCTTCCGGGCCGCAGATAGTCTTGACTTTGTTCTGATATGTCTCGTAAGCCCCGGCAAGAGCAGTGTAAGCAGCTGCCAGGGTTTCCTGTTGTTTCCGTCCAAGAACGTTCGCCCCAAATATACATGCCAGAGAAGTGATTCCGACGATTACGGTTGGAATATAATCCTTTCCGCAGACCTTGATCTTCTCAAGCACTGTGAGCTTTGCATCGTCCTTTTCACATTCTCTGATCTTGTCTACCGTTGCCACAAATATCTTTTGCTGTGCCTTCGGAGTAGCCTCAATCGCGAGACCTACCGTGGCAACGAATCCTACAGCTCCGAGACAAGTCAGGATAGTAGACCCGTTCTTACTCAGCCAGTTTCCGATCTTCATTTTCGATTCTCCTTCCAAATATAAAAGAGAAGAGACCTTGTATTGGCCTCCTCACTTTGGAATCACTTCAAAACTTTCAGTTCGTCAAGAATATCAGCAAGACGTTCTCCATTCTTCTTTCTCTGATCGATCTCCAGCCACTCATTATTGGTCAGTTCACGTCGTAGCTTCCAGTAATGCCCAAGCGAGCGATCATAACAGTACAAATTCTTCACAGATTCTTCTTTGCGAAGGTTGACATGCTTCCCAACAGCCTTTACTCCAGCTGTCGCCAAACCAATGCCAATCGGCGCAAGTACAAGAACCGCTTCCTTATTCCTGTTAAACCACTCACCTGCATTTCTGACAGCTTCTTTCGTTTTCACTTTTGCCCCACGAATGAACCGCTGAAACTTCGTCTCATTAGGATCCGGAACAACATAGATCTTCATTCTTGCAATCCCCCTTTCAAGTGTGTTTCCACAAAAGGGACTGTTTTCTACGCGGTTCTTGGCATGACGTTCACGTGCAGTTCCTGACCGTCTACAAAGGCCTCTACACGATGCTTTTCCGGATGGCTGAGAAGACTGCCGATGATCGAAGCCTTGTTATGGAACAGGTTACGGACGGGCTTAAAGAGACTCGGTTTCTTTTCTCCAGAAGGAATCGACTCGGACTTGATCTCCAGCTTCTCGGGATCTCCAGTAATGCTTCCGTTGTTCAGTTTCTCTTCCATCTCATTGGATCGACGCTGCAACTCATCATAGCGACTCTCAGCCTTACCCATGTCCTTACCCGCTTTGTAGGCCACCCTTCCGACGACATACAAAGCCACGAGTCCAATCGCTCCTCCAATGACCGTACTTACAAATTCCTTCATTGGGCTCCCTCCTTATCTAAAAAGCTAAGAGCCGATGCATTGCGTTGTTTGCATCAGCTCTCACTTGGTCAAACGATTTTATCCTCGATCTTGTCAAACCATCTGTTGATAACTCTTACAATGATCTTTCCCGCTCGGAAACAGCCGATCGCAGCGACAGTTGCCAGGAACAGAAAGAATACGAAGCTAACCATAGCAAGTCCTCCTTCATTTCAGATAACCTCTGTTTTCCATACCAGTCGCTGTAAAATTCGCGGGTTGCCAAAGCTCCGACAATATGCTATAATAAAAAAGGAAAAGGCCTGGTGTGAGACCTTCTCCCTTGCGAGGATTGCTAATCGCTATCTGCGATAGCATCCTGATACGCTTCCTTGTAGTCTTCCGGGGACGCAAAGTAACGTCTACTTCCATCCGGCATGAAGCCTACGTAGGAATACGCGATCCAGTAGCCTCGCATGTGATCACCTCCTTCATGTAAGGGGGTGATTTTTTCGCGGAAAAGAAAGAGTCCGTGTCAGGACTCTTCTTCGGCCGGGCATTCGTTTTCTTCGAGACTGAGCTGAACTCTTACAGCCGTATTGATCAGATAATTGTAAAGCTTCATCCCAAGTTTCGTTGTAAGCAGGCAGACGCAAAGCCCAAACATCACACACGCTCCAAGGATTACACCAAGCGCAACTCCGATAATAGTCTGAATCATAATTCATTCTCCTTTCGATATGCCAATTCGGTATACCCGTTCCATAAAGGTGTATGTAATCTACGCGGTCAAATATCTTTCCGATCAAAGACCGTCTCCCAACGGTTCTTTGAAAGGGGCTTCATTCTCAACGCCCACATCAATTGCCGGACTGTGATGGTCGGATACAGACCATTTACGGCCGGTTTTGCTCGCTTATCGAACTCCATTTTGAAGTTCTTGTTCAAATATATCGGATCGGTAAGCCAGGAGTCGATTTCCGTCCAATACGTAGCCTTAACCTTCGGAGCAAACCTTTGCTGAATCACAGCCAGGCCTTTGTCGCCAATCTTATACAGGGTGCAGCGGCGGTACACGGGGTGATCACATTTGTACACCGATCCATATTGGCTTCGAAAGGTCACGTCCGGCTTATCAAAGTGGTACCTCATTGCTTCCTCCGAAAAAAGCAGGAGCCCGTGTAAGAGCTCCGCTTTTGCCCATTCACTCAGACTGGGATTCCTTCCTTGCTGATCATGTCTGCGAATTCGATCTGCTTCGTAAAATCACAAGACTTCATCGCCTCATTAAATTCCTTGCACAATCCTTTACGATTGTCGACAGCATAGACGGTTACGTTCAACGGAATCGTTGTCCGCATCCAGTCCGCAGTCGCCCTCATGTTTCGGATTGTGATGGATTCACCTTCGAGATGATATGCCTTTACGACTCTGAAAACAGCATCGAACGCGTAGATCCAGATCTGTCTTTTCATGGTAATCCTCCCTTTCGCTATTGGGTTTCCACAAAAGTGCATGTAATTTTCGCGAGAAAAAGAAGAGGCCTTGTATTAGGCCCCTCCTTTTCAGCAATCCTAATGCTTTCCAAACAGTCTAAGATGACTGCTCAACCAGTTGCCGACCCTACTCGTGAAAGTTCCGGTCTCTTCGAATTTCAGTCCTTTTGCCATCCAATAGCTGGATGCGAACACAGGAATCAGAATGCCGGCTCCAGTCATAACATACCCAATCAGCTTGTCTTTTTTACTGTCCTTGAGCTGCTCTTCCTTGATCTTCAATTCACGATCACGAAAGGCCTGCTCGCCGTCAGCATTTTCGACAGCCATGAGCTGTTTATGGAGCTCGGACAGTTTCTGCAATTCCCACTTCGCTTCCTCACTGGCGGTAGTGGCTTCAGATACCCTCTTCAAAGTGTTCGAATACTCCTCATTGAGATCGACCCAGATCAAACTATCCATCTTCAAACCTCCTTAAAATTATGGATTACTCCATAACAAGGGATGTTATTTTCGCGGAATATAACTCTCGAGGTTTACTTTGAACCGAACCGTCTTCATCTCATTGATCTTGGACATTCCGTTAGGCTCCAGTTCGACAAAGAGATATGGCGGCTCGTCCGGGTCCGATCTGTCCACCCTTAGCGTTCCGACCAGTTCATCTTGAAGAACATGCTTAGAGAGGCAGTACCCCGCGACAATGCCAAGAATCAGCCCGCCAAGCAGCCCAAACAACACTCCCATTTTGACACTCCTTTCGGTCACCTGCGTGGGAAAAAGAAAAGAGGCCATGCTCGAAAGCACAGCCTCCACAGTTACTTATTTACGTGCCTTGTCCAGAAGCCAGAAGAACCGTCTATACACGGTGCTATACCAGGCATCTCGGCTGACTGGCATAACCCCTCTTGCTGCCAAAGCATCGTATGAGACCTCCTTAGTCACAGCCTCAAGAAGAGGTTTCATAAGCTCATCGGATCCAGCCGCCTTCCTCGCGCAGTCTTCGACCATTTTGATCTTATCACCGAAGAATGTTCTCGCTTCCACGTACAGGCCGGTCGGATCAGGTGTCTTGTTCTCCTGTACCTTCACCACCTTTAGGCTCGAAACCTTAAGGACATCCCAAACAGACTCGTATCGCTTCTTCCACTCGGGATACTGAAGGCAGAAGTGTTTAAGTTCGTAGTAACGATGCTTGGAAATCCAGTACGAGTTCTTGTAGGACAGTTCCGGACGAATGACGGTACCCATTGGTAATTCCTCCAATTCACGCTATTCTAGAAATATAAAACTCGAAGAAGACAGCAGATGTTCTGACGGCGGCCCACGGCTCCAAAAAGAAAGAGGCACCCCGCTTTCTATCCTAGAATAAAAGTCCTATTCTAGGACAGGAGGGTGACAAAAGGATGGAGCCCTTGCGATTGAGCTCCAAGTCCTTTTTCAGTTTCCTTTGACCCATGCTGCCAGCATGAATGCACCGGCCGCAATCAACACACATCCGATTACTCCCAGCATCTTCGCACCTCCTCATGCTCAAATTCTCCATCAAAGAACTTGTATTTTTCGCGGAAGGAGAAAAACGAAGAGGGAGTGTAATCGATGCGTCCACCTGCTGCTTCTCCGGAATTGACTAATGAATTGACTAAAAATGTGCCACGAATTCCTTGCAGTACAAGGTTTTCTTTGATGCTCAAATTGCACTGCATCTTGACGAATGAAACATGAGGTCTCGATTTTGCAAGTCGGATGCTCAAATCTTGCAGAATTGGCCCTAGAACAAAGAAAAAACCACTCAGAAATGAGTGGTTTGATGGAGCTGATGGCCGGATTTGAACCGGCGACCTCATCCTTACCAACCACTCATAGAAACCAAGCCATAGCAGGCTTTTATTGCCTCTGAAGCGTCTGCTGCGGTGCCTCTTCCCTTGTCATAATGCTTCAATGTCATCTCCGGAGTAGAGTGTCCTAACATCTTCTGAACAAGCTTCAGATCGTGCGTCATTGCTGAAATATCAGTCGCTACTGTTGTCCTGAACCGCCTTGGCAGGATTGTCTCTTCAAAGCCCATGATCCTAGTGATCCGCTTGCACATTCCTCGAAGCTTTGTGTAAGTAATCGCTGACTTCCCACCGATGACGAATTCTCTCGGCTCACCTCGTTCAGGCAAATATGAGATCACCTCTTGAGAGATCGCGATGTCCCGGATGCTTGCGGCGGTCTTTGCATATGGCTTGAACTCCGGTGCGTTCCTGTGTGGATGGGTCACCGTGTTCCTGACGTGAAGAATCCCGTTCTCAGCGTCAATATCTTCCCAAAGCAACCCCAGTACCTCCTCTGACCTAAGAGGCAAAGAGATGCTGATTGCAAGCCACGCCCGCTCGGTTGGATCCGGAATATCTTTGAGATGAGCCGCCATATGCTTCATCTGGTCGACCGTATACGGCTTTGTCTCAACCGAAGCCAAGCCCCTGATACGGATTGCCGATGATTGCAGAGGATTCTTCATGATCAGACCCTCGTCCATCGCCATTTTGAAGATCTGGTTCAGAACGATCTTAACCTTGTTCTTCGAGCTCTGCTTGGAATCCTTTGGCATGTTGTTGAATATACGCTGCACGTCAGCCGGAGTCACATTCTCGATGGGCATACTTCCCAGAATCGGTAGAATATAATCCGTAAGCTGCCAATGATACGTGTAGGCGGTCACGTTGGAGACGTTCGGCTTGGAAAAGACCTCGTACCATCGCTCCGCATACTCCTTGAATGAGTGCCCGTCAGCCTTCTTCTTTTCTGGGGCAACTCCCGCAAGACGTATCAGCTTTTCAGCGTATTCCTGCTCGGTATCCGCTGTGATCCATACTCGAACTCCATTGAGCTCAATTGTTCTTCGTATCTTGCTCTTGTTTAACGCCATGATGTCCTCCTCTTCAGAAGGAGAAACAGCAGGTGAGTTTTCAAGGTACCAACTCTGAGTATAGTCTAACGCTTCGCTCATTGTCAAGCTCCCACAAGAAAGGGGCCCAACCGAATTGGAAGGGCCCCTTTGCGTAAATGTTACAATATTACAAGACTATTTCTTTTCTTCCACCTGAGCGGTCTGGTCCTTCTTATACTGCACGTCACTGATCTTGAGGATCACGCCGAGGAACGTAGTCACGGCAGTGATCGTACCAACAACCTGCTCGCCATAAGGGAAGTTCCAAATGCCAGACAGGGTGAAGTACAGAGTAGCAGATGCGGGCAGAAGCAGGATAACAATCCACTTCAGAACGTCGTAAACTTTATTGCTGATGCTCATGATTAACCCCCTCCTAACCTTTGATAGGCAGCTTCTTTACCTCCTGCATGAGCCTCTGAGCGGATCCATTCCCGCCCATCTCTTCATAAGGCTTGTAGAGGTACTCATACAGATTCTCGTACTCATCGTGGTTGATCCAGCCACGCTCGATGTACTTCATGCAAAGAAAGATGATCCGATCGTGTCCCAATCCGATCAACATCCTTGTACGAGTATCCTTTTTCTCAGATCTCTTCATAATCCAGGCCCAGAATCCGGATGACGCGAGCACGGCAACCACGATCGTGATCACCATTTGCAACCATCCGGGAATGACGGAAACAGCTTCGCTCATGCTTCCACCACCTTGGAATAGCTAGGAGACACCCAGCAGATCTGGTCAAATACACGAATCGCATGCCAGCCATTCTTTACGGAAGTAGCCACCCATTCGTATTCCTCGTTCTTCTTGACATAGCCAACGCTCTTATAGATCGGCGAATCGCCAAGTCGTGCGTTGACAGATCCACCTGTGATCTTCACCATTTTGACGCCTGGCACAGACTTCACCTTCTTTTCCTCAATGTTGTTAACCACATCAGCAAAGGAATAGACCATATTAGCACCCTTCGTGATGTTGGTTGCTGCATGATGGTTCTCGTAAAGCAGAATATCACCGGGAAGAAGGTTGGCATGAGCATTAACGTGGGAACTGTCCGTAAACGCCTGGAAACCGGCCTTAACGAAATAGCTCTTCATGTTCCTCGAAGTAATTGTCTTCGGAAGATCCTTCAAAGCCTTAATTCCGAGCAATTCACCGACGGCCTTGACGTTTGCCGTAACCCCAGCCGTGCAATCCTCTTCACAGGGTGTGGTTATCTTGCTTGGATGGTAGCCAACCTTGGAAAGCTCTGTCCAGTACGTATACCGCTGGGCCTGGTCATAACCGATCTTGTCATTGAGAGCGGCTTCGATACCAAGCTGGGCGATCGCGGTGCGAACCGACTCATCCGGGTGTCTGAGCACAACAGTCCACGGCCGCTTATACCAAGCCTTAAGCGCCCACTCTCCCCCATTTTGATCGCCGGCCATTCCACCGATGTACTTCCCCTTTTCGTCAGAGCCACTGTTACTGACGAAGTGGGTGCCGGTAGAAAGGATGTATTTCTTATAGTCGATCATTAAACGTCACCCTCTTAATAAAGTGTATACAACACTCATAGGTCTCATGGAAATCGCATTTATGATACATATTATGTTCTGGCGGAAACAGAGGTTGTTGTCGCTTTGGCCCATGTAGAAGGCTTGGCTGAGCTATCTTTTCTGGAAAAATAAATACTATTGTTCGAATCTATATACATATGTAGCCAATAACTTCCACCATTAAAAATGACCAAACATCCATATCCCGTTATGCCCGTTGGCAAACCAGCGATACTGGGCTGTCCAACACGATAAACCCCTGGCACATTAGGATAAGCTGTCAGTACCTGTAGATCGTCAGAGCCATCTGCAGCAACTTGCTTGAACATACGTTGAGAAAGGACTTTTAACGAGTTAGTACCGGTACCTCCATGGGCATATGATAGTATTCCGCTTACACTGTCGTCTTCCCATGCTACATCGTAATCAGTGGCACTGTTTTTCTTCAGTACTTGCCCAGCTGTCCCGCCGGATGGAATCAAACCGTTTACCGCACCTTGCACCTTCTGCCCATTCGCTCCAGTCGCCTGATACCCGGTAAGAAGATTAGAAGGGGCAACGGTATCATCCGTCACGTCCATCTGCGTCTCGCCATTCAATGTTACTTTATTTATTGCCATTTTTCATTATTCACCTTCCTCGAAAGTCTCACTGAAGAGGATTCGCATACAGTTCGAAAGCGTTTCTAAAAAACATTCCCCCAGGAGAGCTCCCCTTCTTAACACGGTAAAGGTCTCCAACAATGATAATACTGCTTTCTTCCTGATTGATCTCCGGCGCTCGTGCGACAGCCATATAGTTAGAATTACAGCGAGCACTAAATGAGGGAGCTTTAGGTGTCAAGTTTGGGGTGAGAGAAGATGTACTGGAAACCGTAGAAGTCGCATTCGAAGGGTAGAATCCATATGATAGTCCAGTAGTCCATGTCTGTGACCCTCTGGTATCCCAATATACCATCAAACTACTCGAAGTGAATATTGAAGTTACGTAATTATAGCTATCAATAAGATTTTCTATATTACTCAATCCATGTGGTCTACGATATACATTGGTAAAGAGCTTTCCACGTTGTGTTTCGATCTGAGCCTTCTTAGTGGCTTCGGTATTAAGGACAATATCCACCTGCCAGGACCAGACAAGCCAGTATTCATAGTTCTCCAAGTCTAATGCAATCAAGTTCCCATTTTTGCTGGCATAAATGGTCTTTGCAGTAGTGCTCGGAGTCCAAGTACTAAAACCGGTATCTTTCAGGAATACCTTGTCTCGGTATACTTGTCCGACATGTTCCGGATCGGCACCCATCCAGTCAATATTGGAACTAAGATCATGCAAAGAGGCAGTGCCAGTAATCGCCTCACCCAATGCATTGTGTGCAGTAATGCCGATCGCGAGTTTAGAGGGGGTAACCGTATCGGAACTAAGATCATGCAGAGAGGCAGTGCCAGTAATTGCCTCGCCCAGTGCATTGTGTGCAGTAATGCCGGTCGCGAGTTTGGAGGGAGTAACTGTATCATCTCCAAGAGTTACCCCCGTAATCGTCCTGTGGACGCCACCAATGGCATCCTCAACATCCGTTACGACAATAGCGCTGCCATTTTGACGGATTGACGCAATCAGTCCCGGTAAATCATCACTATTTGCACCGGATGGAATCGTTACACCCTTTGCTGCGACGGCATCTAGCGAATCTGAAATGTTTCCACTGATTCGCGTAATTTCGGACTGAATGCTCATTTTTTATACCTCCGTATTAGATAGCAGCCAGGGCTTCTTCGATATCGCTGGTCAAACTGACCGTACCACCAGTCGTGTAACCAGCGGGAATCGTATAGCTTGTAGTAGTAAGACCATCAATGTTTCCGGCAATAGCCCCATTGTTGGCCATGGTACCGGTAATCTGCGTAGCTGTGCCATTAACGATGGTATGAGCCTTAATACCCGCCAGAACATTTGCCGCAACAGCGGTATCGCCGGTAGTATCGCCGAATTTGACAGGGATAGCATTGACCGTAACCTTGCTGAGAACCTTTCCGCTAGTGGGCGTAATGTTCTGAGAAGAGGTCGTCGGGGTTGCAGATTTGGTTTCGAGAGTAATCTGCACCTTGCCCGATCCGTTATGATAGCCAGCCGGAACCGTATAGCTCTGATTATTGCTTGTAGCATCAAGAGTCTTGGTAACGGCACCATTATTCGGCATCGTGCCTTCAACCTCGGTACCATCGGCGGCCACAATGATCTTGCCGTCCAGAACGTCCCCGGCGACAGCATCGACATTGGTGACATCCTGGTAAGCGGCCGGAATAGCCGCAACCGTCACCGAAGAAAGAACCTTTCCGGCCGTCGGGGAAATCGTCTGAGAAGACTTGGTCGGGGTGGCAGATTTGGTCTCGAGAACAATCTGCACTTTACCAGTGCCACTATGGTAACCCTTGGCGATAGTAAAGCTCTGATTTCCGCTAGAGGTGTCCAATGTTTTGTTTGCCACACCGATATTGGGCATAGTGCCTTCCACTTCGGTACCATCAGCGGCAACAATGATCTTGCCACTAAGGACGTCAGCCGCAATGGCATCAACATTAGAAACATCCTGATATTCGTCAGGAATAGCAGCCACTGTAACGGAAGAAAGCACTTTTCCGGTCGTGGGAGAGATCGTTTGAGAAGACTTTGTCGGAGTAGCCGATTTAGATTCAAGAACGATTTGCACTTTACCGGTGCCATTATGATAGCCGGTCGGAACCGTATAGCTCTGATTGTTATGCGTCGCGTCAAGAGTCTTGCTTATGGCACCATTATTCGGCATGGTACCCGCAATGCTCGTACCGGTAGAGTCAACGATCACTTTAGACGCCAGAACGTCGCCAGCTGCGGCAGTTACGGAAGAAACATTCTGATAAGCCTCAGGAATTGGACTGACCGTAACATCACTGATACCATAGTATCCGCTGTCCGGAGTGACATTGATCGTATTCTTTGTCGGAGTTACAGTTTTGCTCTGAAGACTGTAGTTACCGCCGCCTGCAACACCGGACACAGTGCCGGAACCGTTGTGATAACCGGCCGGAATAGTATAAGTGTCACCTTCCTGGACCGTTGCACTAACAGCTCCGCGATTGGCAATGCCATCAATCGCAGTCGCCAGAGCGTCAATCTTGGCCGTAGAAGTCGACAAACCAAGATCAATAAGTTTATCTCGAATAGTATTGCGGGCATCAGTAAGACGACTGATCTCAGTTACCGTGCTCATAACTTATCCCTCCTAAATGGTCTCAAGTAGCGCGTTAATGTTGCCGATTTCGGTATACACTGCGGCAGCCGTGATCGGTCGAGTATTGTCCTGCTCTGGGGAATTTGCTGGTGCAACCCATTCCACGTCATAGTCGCCATCACTTTTTTTGATGAGAAGATCTCCGGAATTACCTCCGGGTGGAAGAGGATTAGTAATAATTGTTTTATTCCCCATACTTAGATTTACCATATGAACTTCACCCTGTTTTACAGGTAAGAGATTCCTGATTTCAGGACTTAAATTAACCATATGAACCTCTTCCTGCCTTACGGATTGAAGATCTCTAATGTCAGGCATTGCCTATCCCCCCGATTTTGTGAACGAAATATCTCGATCACGTCTTTTCTTCACATCAAGTTGATAAGCATCCCAGAAAATAGTATTGCCGTTCTCGTCTAGTCCTTTAGCTTCAAGCACTAGCTGAGATGTTATAATAGCTTTTGTCTCTTCTTCTGTGATTGGACAAATTGCAGTGTCGCCATTGATGATCATATCTGGTTTTTCCCATTTCTTGATCATGCTACTGGGTCGTCCAGTACAATCACTCCAAAGAGTAACAATGAGGGACTGAATAGTATCAATGGCCCCATCAAAAGTAATTACAAACGGATTATTCGAACCTTGAATTACCATTAATGCCTCCTCCCTCCTTCTATGTTATTGACAAATATCTTACGAATATGCAGTATTTCTTTTATGAGTCCAATAATCTACAGTCGTATCGCCGTTGGCATCGCTCCAGAGGTTGTTCTCCCCGCGCAGGGTGCGCAGGACTTCTTGCGGGGTGAGGGTGTAGGTGACGGGGGTGGCGAGTTCGTAGACGAATTGGACGCCCTGCATCGCGGCCTTGAATTCTTGCGTTGTGCCTGATGTGTATCGGTCATCCCGCACAAATACGGCATATCCTGCGCCGCTCCCCGTTGTGAACTCGCCGTTTTCTATTTGTGTGAATCCAATTTGGTGCTGGACATAATCGCTGGACAATCCTCTCCAGCCTTGCTTCGGGGTTGGTGGAGTGCCGTAGAAGCATTTCCCGTACGGCGCATTGTACGCGCCCCAGGTTAGTGTTCCAGCATCTACCGAGGCCATGGTCGCGGTTACCGTTGCTGAGCCATCGCGATTAATGACGGCGTTTCCTTTGTATACCATCCCCGCTTCGTCTGCCCAGGAGATGGGGATGGTAGAGCCGCTGTAGGGTTCGTAGGAGGTGGCGGTGGAACCGAGTTCGATTTGCAAACTCTCAGCAGCATTTACAGACGATGACCACCATGCCCAGACAAGTAAATAGGTTGCATCCGACCCTGTGGTGACAGTCAGCCAGACTTTGTCGCCGACCGTACCAGAGTTAGCAGCCATTTTTCCGCCATACGTTGCAGTGCCTATTTTTACTTCATTTTCATTTGTCCAGGCCAAGCCAAATCTCTCATTTGAAACCGTCCTAATTCGAGAAGCAGTGTACGTTGTGTTTGGTTTACATGGCAAATAAACAAGGGTATGCCCGTTGTTGCTTATAACTTTGCCATTTGGCAAGAAGTAGGCTTTGATATAGTTATAATTATTCTTATCGAATAGATTCTTTCCTCTTGCCTCTATATTTACGCTCACCCGCCCTGTAATAGGCCGCACGTTCTCCGGGCTGGGGTCTCCCTCGCCCTCCTGTACGGGCTCAAACTCGGCCTTCACACTCTTTACAATGGCAGCCATCTCTGTTTCAAAAGAAGCGATAGAACCAACGGCTCGCTCGATGTGCGGAGTATCAAAGAGAATGCGGCGACGGTTTTCAATGAGCGGAGTGTCGCATATGACTAGATCGGCCATTGCATAACCACCCCGTATTCTCCATTAAGAATGTTAATCTCGTAGACATACCCGGCCTCTACCCCAGCCCACCATTCCGGCATCTGTACCGTTGAGGGAAGAGTAAGTAGAGTTGCTGAAGAACCACTCGTAAAAACAAGCTCACACAAGCCAGAAGCGGCCGGAGTGAAACTGACTGTAGAAACTTCTCCGCACATATAGCGGGTGTCAGCCTCTGCGATAATGACCGGATCAGTTCCACTCACGGTTACGACTCGACTCGCGGGGGCTTGCGTAGATTGACCGGTACTCTCATATTGCGAGGTCTCCAGATTCCAGGCATGCCACACGCCATTGACTACCTTGGGAGGATGGGTCGCGACACTGGTTGCGTTTGATGCAGCTGTATTCGCGCTGGTCGCAGCAGAATCAGCCAACGTCTTCGCGTTGCTTACATCGGAATAGCATTCCTCAATAGCATCGTGAATGGACTGACGTACATCCCGCCCATAAGTCGCTCTCAAAATCTGAGCTAACAAATTACTGATTCTGCTCACGTTACTACACCTCTGCTTTTCAAATCATTACCATAGGCCCTTCGTCGAAAATGACGAACCCGTCAAGTGCCTCGATCTCGTTGATGGAAATATCGATTGTGTCGTCCATGTTGATATGGACAGGCTCGAACTTAACATCGTTTATCTCCATCTCCGCGATCTCAATCATCTTGGATTTGTACTGATTTGCCCTCTCGATAGCATCCGGATCATCAGGATTCCCGAATGAGATGATCACACCATTTGCTCCATTTTGAGGAAGCCCTCCAAGCTTGTCGATTAGGGCCTTTTCCTGATTTACCTGGAATTCCCAAGCAGGAGAAATATCTCGACGAAGCTTATGAAGGGCATAAGCGGTACGAATCGGAAGAACCTGAGAAGAGAGACGATTAAGAGCCTTATAGGCCTCGATAAACTGATACTGCTTCATTTTCAAATAAACCTCCTAATTGTTTATGATGGTGTTGCGCTGCTTCCTTTAATTGTGATCTTGATTCCTCTTGTATAGGATTTCGATCCTGCCGTAGCCTTTACATAGACATACCGAGTTATTGTCTGACCGGCAGCAACAGTATAGCTATAATTTGACCAGGCATTGGCCGTTCCAGTAGTCGATGCCACAGCTGTAAGTGTATTCTCGCATGCTGTGTATCCACCATTGTAGGCGGTCGATGCATCAACTTGACCACTAAAGCTTCGACCACATACCTTAAACGAAACACTATACTTATGGCTGGTCGCAAAATCCGCCATTTGGGAATGAGACCAATCAGTAAGATCGGCAGCGACAAGAGACACAGTATGCGTCTTGCTGTTTGACAGAGTAACCGTCTTCGAGCCATTACTCCATCCACCAATACCGGAAGAACTCACCGTTACACTGTTTGCGCCGTTCGTGTAGATACCTGAGGCATCAACTTCAACTCTAGCGAATGTGTTTGTAATCGTATGGCCCTTAATGTATACATACTTCTTATTATTTGTCCAGCTGGAATCTTGGGACATATCGTACTGAAGTGTCTGATACCCGGTATAATTCCCTGCTTGAGGAACTCGGATCTGAATTGATGTTCCCGTTGCTACTGCCGTTGGGTACAAAACCTTTCCCGCTGCAGCATCCCAGCCAGCTCGATACAAACTGAGAGTCGAAACTCTCGCAACAACAGTACCGCCAGTGCTTCCAACATGTACATAAGCATATGACGTCCCATTAGAGTCTAAAGCACTATCGGCAGTGAGATAATAATTCTGAACAGCCGCAGTTCCATCCACCGTTGTCGGAGGATATGAAAATGAGAACGACGAGCTGGAACTTGCCGTGGTGGGATAAGCCACTTTGGATCTAGCCGCTTCCCAGCCTTCATTATACGATGTGGACGAACCGGCCGTAACCACAGTCCTGGCGTAGGTCGTTCCGCCGATCGTAATATCCACCCGAGGATTACCGCTCGCGTCGGTTCCATTCTGAGCAACCGTCAGATTCAGAGCGACACGATCAGAAGCGGATGGATTGGCCACCGGAGACTGAGGCGGGAGGTAAACAGTCATCTGATTACTAGTACTCTGCGCAGAAGACAGTCCGGTAAGCCCCCACGCTCCAGCCCATCCGGAATTGTAACCAGAGTTTCTAGCAGCCGCCACTCCATTTTGATAGTATTGAGTAGCGGCTATACTAAAATTTGCGGTGTTCCCCGAGGAAGACTTCGACAAACATGTTCCGATCTCAACAGTGAAAGTTCCATCATTGTTGTCGGTAATGGTCAGGTTGTGATGATGGGAAAGATCGACATTGCTGCTCAACGATCCGAAGAATGTCACACCGCCCGGCTCAACACCATCCATGTAGATGTTACGACCAACAACATTATGTCCATCTGCCTGAAGGGTGCCATTTACCGTCAGAGTACCACTGACAGTTTCGTTCACAGCAGTCAAGGATGTGGCATGCAAAGCTGAAGCTGTTGTCTGACCGTTAACCAGGTTCGTATACGCGGACTCGATACTGGTAACCTTTGATACGATGTTGACTTCTCCGGTCTGACCGGCATTCAGATAAATGCGATTACCATTGATCTTGACAGAACTATCTTCATTGATCTTCTCGACAATGACACCTGCGGTAAGATTCCCTTCCGTATATACACCAAAAGAAGAACCATTACCGTCCAGCTGAAGACCGCTGCCCTCAATAACGTGAAGAACACCGTTTTCATCAATCTCAAACTTGCCGGCTACCGCGTCGATTGCTGCTCCGTGCTGGTATACAGCAGAACCTTCGACTGAACTGACTCGCCCGGTAAGATTTGTAATATTACCAGTGTTCGTCAGAATATTCTGAGCATTCGCTGTGATAGCAGTACCAAGACCAGTCTGAGCATTGAGAATTACGGAAGCCACGCTGGCGTCAGTTAGATCTGCTGTGATTTTGTTACTGATTGCAGCTTGCAGACCAACCTGAGCGAAGTCTTCTCCGGCCTTTGTCCAAATATTACTGATAGAAGAAGAGTTATTCTCTACACTCTGATAGAGTGAATGAATGTTGACATTAGCCTCTTCCGGATTTGCACTAAGATCAATTCCACACTCGGCATACAGCTGGCGAATAGCATTCTCGAGCTTCTCATACGTAGCTCCTAGAGTAACTCGCCCAGATTCAGGGTCGGCTTTTACCCAAGCATTATATACATCGGTCTCTGCTTTATTTTCAGATTCTTCGCTCGTAGCTCCAGCAGCTGCCGCAGCCCCTCCTCCGCCTCCACGGCTCTTTTGCTCTTTGTTCTTGTCTCGGCGGTAACGCTGAGTAAGAGTCTGCTTCGGATTACCGAAAGTGTAGGCATTATTGGCGGGTTTCTCAAGATCATACTCAATCTTGGTGCAGGTCAAATAATCGGTCAGGTCATGTGGTCGAGATTTGACCCGGACTCTGTCGCCAACACTGATCGGAGTCGCAGAAGGATTCACGAAGGACATGTCAACAGCCTTGACGGTAATCGTCATAGGCATGTTTTCATGATTTGCGATAAAGCGAAGGCCGTTCTCCAGAAGAGTGGACTTCTGATTGACGTTCTCGAACACGTGAGTCTTCACGATTCGGCCGTATTGCTGAACTGCGACGGTGTCAATGATCTCGTCGCCATCCTTCACAAACCGGTTTTCTTCGATCCCGGTCACTCCAGAAACCTGAAGATTGTTGGTATCTGGAAGGTCTTCGATTGTCAGATTCTCGTCACCGATTGGAATCAGCACCGTCATTAGGTCATCGACAGATGTCTCCTCCGAAAGATCGAGGAGATTCCTGCCAAAGACAATCTCCTGAGCAGCATCGTGCTCGTAATCGGTGATGAGATCAAGATAGACCGTATCCCCAATTCGCCGAGTGCGAAGATAGCCGCCACAATACTCGATAAGAGAATTCTCAATGTAATCGTAGCTGGTCATCCACTCGTCAACGATGGAATTAACGGCGATCTGCTTATAGTCCTTTGTGTCCGTAGCCTGGTCATAAGTCTCATCCGACTGACCGGTAATCACAATAGGCCGATTTTCGATTGTAAGCATACCCTGTGTGAACTTCTTTCCATCCTCTACACGGGCATTGTGCTTCATGAGGATGTTACGGAACAAGGTATGGGTTTGCCCTGAGAATTTCTCACCTTTGATGACACTGTCCACAAGATAAGCGAGATCACCTTCACAATACACTGATCGGGTATTGTTGAATCCGCGATTGATCTGTAGGATCCTTCCTCGAAATATCTCTGTTCCGTCCATCTCAACAGTCATCTTTGTCTTAAGCTGATGGAGTGTGTTCAGGAACGGATGGGTCGGCGGAATATTGAAGGATAGTGACCCAGCTTTTCCCATTTCCAAAGTAAGCTTTGGAGTGAGGAGCTTCATATGAGGAACGGTAGGATAATAGATCGACTGTCCATCGGCGTAGATGCTGAACACTACAACCTACCTCCCTCAAATTCGATTGTGACGGTTCCATTTCCGGTAAACGTGAAAGCGTTCTCTCCATTTTGAAGAACAATGTCCTCAATGACATTGGCACCGCTTGCGAGATCGTAAGTCTCTCCCTCAAAGGTGACCGTCATTGCACTGGAAACGGTAATCAACGGTACAGCTTCCATAATATCGGCTATAACCGTAACAGAAAGCGTGCCGTCGACTTCCATATTCGTATAGTCCTGAATAATGGACGTGTCGAAGTTGAAAGGATCCCATTCCCAGTCGTCGCCAGTCGTATAAATACCCTTCTTATAGGGGCCGACATCATAATCGATCACGATACTGGATCGATACGAGTCAGACTTCCAGGCATTCACTGCAAACCTGCCTTCATAGTAGTAACCGGGATCATCTTCCAAAACGATCCGCATCTTACGACCGTGAAGATAGTTCATGATCTCACTGTACAGCGTCGACCAGTCTTTGAAATCGTTGTCTGCAACGAAGGTCCAGGATCCAGTTCGGTTGTCGAAGGTCGGACGGCCCGTTAGCGCCTCCGTGAGATCGATAACACCATCTCCGCCTGGGATGTCGATTAGGGACGTTTTCACCTTGGGAGGGTTCACCAAAGGACGAGAAGTCGGAATCAAATGCCAGTCTGCCCAGGTGTTTTTCGATCCGATTGTAATCGAGTGATACATTCGATTCCTCCTTTGCTTTTTGGTCGAGAGTATAAGAAAAGCTGTAAAGCTTTATATGACAAAGTAAAGAGGGCGCCGATACATAATGCACCAAACGCCCTCTGATTTGTGATGACTAGTTCCCTCTCCCCCTCCGCATCGCGAGGGTTCCGAGTTCGCTATCCATCTTTCCGGCCATGGCTCCGACGAGTTCGCCGGTATCCAGGACCATCTGCATTGTGTCGATGAGCTCGGTCAACTCAACAATTCGATCCTCAATAGAGTTCAAATGCTCCACCATGTTCTTATCATTGAAGTTGACTACGACCCCGCCTCCGGATGTGATTGCATTGACATTATCAGCAATGGAATTACCGATCTCCTCACCAACAGGATTTCCATTCGGACCCTTGGAAGTAGTTGAAGATCCACTTCCAATACCTGTCAAATCGAGTGCAAGGCCGTAAGCATCATCAGACAAATCGAGCTTAGACATACCATTTTGAATTGTCTGCTGAACCCTTCCGAGGCCTCCGCCCCACTGGTTATTCAGCTCATCAAGAGAAACTTGTGCATAATTCGTCACAGTCTTCCGCATCTGCTTCAGCGTGTTCGAGATACCGATGGCCGAACCTTGACCAAAGTATTCACCCATCTTCGTAGTTACTCGCGAAGGTGAATGGATCTGCCAAGTAACCTGGAGTGTATGAATTGCGTCACTCGCGATAGCGAGAGCAGAACTGCGAATCATACCGGCCATACTAGTGATACCCCGGGCAAGACCCTCTGCGAGATACTGGCCACTATTGTAGAACTGCCGATATGCGGAGTCGATAGTGGCAGCATCAATCTGGAGAACAGTCTGTTCAGCAGCAGAGATTGTCGTACCGCCATCGCGAATCACATCGCCAAAGGCGGTTACGAAAGTCTGGCCGATTTCACCAGCAACCGTAGAAATATCGACGTATTTAAGATCCTCATTCGTTTCAGAATCAAATGCTGCTGCCAGATTTGCGAAGGACTCCAGAATAGCACGAACAAATGCGAAATTCGTTGCAACGCCTGCCGCGCCATTGATGCCGGTAGCAAAGATACTGAAGTTCGTTCCAAAAGTGGCAAGATCAGCAGAAATGTTAGAAATACCAGTTCCAATGAGGTTTTCTTTGAAGGAGTCCCAAACACTCTGGTTCTGCTTAAAATCGTCATTGAACTGTTTGATCGTATCAAGAATTCCGAAGGTTTCCTTGGTATCGCTTTGCTTATTACCCTTGACAGTGTTCACAAAAGAGGTAAGATTATTACCAACTGTGACCATCGTTTCAGAATAACTAAGCAACGTATCTTCCTTGGAATTCAATCCGAAGAATTTCTGTATATTCTCCCACAAGGAACCAGTTTCCATATTCTCAAAGAACTTTGTAATCTGATCGAGCACATTAAACGCATTGTCGGTATTTGTACTCTCGACTCCGTTAATGCTATTACAGAATGCTGCCAGATTAGCTCCGACAGTGACCATCGTACTGGTGTAAGAGATCAAAGTCTCTTCTTTAGACCCAGTTAGCCATTCCTCTAAATCCCCAAACATACCACCTGTATTGGAGAGAGTACCGATTAGATCGACAATTTTCGAAGCAATAGAAATAGCATTATCAGAGTCTTCAATATTGATTCCGGCAATACTATTTACATAACTCTTCATTCCATTGCCAAGCAGTGCAATATCACTGGAGAATTTAGTTAGATCCTGTTCACCAACAACTTTCTGCCAAAGACCACCAGTTCGAGCTAAAGATGCGCCTACCGCTGCAATGCCACCAGCAACAGACTGTGCCGTGAAAATGTCATCATCGGATACAGTGACACTAATTCCCTTTATGCTTGATGCATAAGCCGCAAGAGAATTGCCCAAAAGAGGAAGTTGGCTGGCAAATACACCAAGATCTTGTTCACCGCTGAGTTTCTGCCAAAGCCCGCCGGTTTTTACAAGAGATTGACTCAAAGTGGACAATGACGTAGCGGTATTTATAGCCTTTTCGAAAGTTGAATCTGATACAGATGCTAATGGTTGGATAGAAGTGGCATAATCACAAAGTGCAGATCCGATAGTTGTAATATCATTGCTAAACTTGCTGATCGATGTTTCTCCAGTAAAGAAGTTGAAAATATTAAGAAGACCATTAAGGAACTCAGTTCCAGCAATGATCAATATCATTTTGCTGAGATTAACTACCCCAGACAAAACAGATTCGTCAAGTGTCTTAAGGCCTTCAACGAATCCGCTAACATTTGTCATGAAGGAAGATAAATCGGATCCTATCTGAGGCAAACTGGCAAAGGTTGCTGTCGAAAATCCTCCGACAATACTGCCAACGAGATTGCCAACGAAATTGCCTAAAGCAGTCCCAATCTTACCAAGGATCTCACTTCCGCTATCAAGGAATGACGCCATATTGGTCCATCTGCTCTGCAGAGCACCAAGAGCCAGTATAATACCTCCAACTCCACCAACCAGAATTGCGAATGATGCAACACCGGTCAATGCTCCAGTAATAGGTATCGTTCCGATTATCCTAAACGCTACAGCAAGAGCAAGCATGATTGATGAAATGCTCATTGCAATCTTTACCACACTATCCGGATCTGAAGTAAGATTCGATAGGTCGATTATTGACTTGCAGATCAGAAACAATGTCGCGGCCAATGCTGCCACGCCGACAGCAATTTTACCAATTGAGACCCCACCAACCAGCTTAGTCATTCCCGCAAAGATGAGCATTACTGCTCCAAGTGCAACCACAGATTTTACAATCTTTGTCCACTTTATCTTCGAAAGGGAACGGATCGCATGAGTAAGTATGACAAGCGCTAAAGACATGGACAGCAATCCTTTGGTCTGGAAACCTACCCCATTGGTAAGTACGGAGAATGCAACAAGTTCGGCAAGAATGACACCAAGTTCCAATATGGACATCCAAGCTTTTTCAGTATCCATTCCCGAAAGGAGTTTAATCGGAATCATGAGTAGTGCAATACCTAAACCGAATGCCAAGAAGCCTTTCATCTTCATGTTCCCTGCACCAAGCCGACTCATGATACCAATTTCGAGTAAGATAGATCCCAGTTGAAGAATGGACATCCAAGCTTTTCCAGTATCCATTCCTGAAAGGAGTTTAATCGGAATCATAAGCAAAGAAATGCCAAGTGCCAAAGAAATGAAACCTTTATAGATTCCACTGCCTCCGGTTAGTTTAACGAAGCCCATAATCTCAGTGAATAACAAACCGAGTAGAAATAGTCCTTTGCTAACACTACCCCAAGCCATATCGGAAAGGAGTTTTAATGGAATAATAAGTAAAGACAAAGCTGCTCCAACTCTAAGGAGATTCTTTCCATCAAACTCGAACTTACCAAGAACAATAGACATGCCCATCAAAGCTGCAGCAATGATTCCAAGAATCGCCCCGCCCTTCTTGATGTCACCCATGTCCATCTTGGCAAGGAAGTAAATAGACCCAACAAGAATGCCAATTGCAGCGGCAATCTTAAGCATAGTGTTACCAAGGCTATCTTTATTCTTGGTAACTTTCGTTAGTTTAAGACCATTCTTGGCGAAATCCTTTACTCCTTTGGCAAGCCCATCCATGCCCTTTCCGATATTTTTAAGGCCTTTTGCAATACCGCCGATTCCTGTAATCAGCTTGAATGCGCCGATTGCAGAAGAAATACCGATTACCCATTTCAGAACCTTACCCCAATCGATCGCTTTAACTTTGGATACTATAGACTGTATCCAAGGCCGATTAAAGAATTCTGGAATAGTAACCGTGAAGAATTTTGTAAGCCAATTCTTTACTGTAGTCCAAACTTCTTTTGTTTTTTCAGGAATGTTTTTTATCCAGGCAACAAAGTTTGTTCCGAAAGAATTAGCAGAAACCGGAGATTTTAGTAATTCGACGATTTTATCAAAAGAGTTTTTGAAGAAAGTCGTCACCTTGTTCCAGGCATTCTTGATACCAGTCCACAAACCTTCCACGATCCACTTACCGATCTCAGCAAATACTGTAGATGGAGAATGGATTCCGAGCAAGTTCTTAACCCAATTAACGATTGGATCGACGAGATTCTTTTTTAGCCAGGAACCGGCTTTTCTCATCGCGTTGAGAATTCCGGTAAATAATCCGCTAATACTGTCAACGCCGATCCCTTTGAAAAGCCCGGTAACTTTTGACAAAGCGGATCTTATAAAAGAGAGGACGTTATTGTAAACACTTTTGACAGTGCGGACTATATTGGCAAATGCTTCGGATTCACGAAGGGTCTTAAACCACTCTTGAATTTTACCATATGTATTGACCGCAACATTATAGATAAACTGCATTGCGGTCCCAATACCATTAATTGCGCTTTGTACAATCTCTGAGTTACTTATCGTTTCTCGAAGATTCGTCAGCCAATCGCCAATGGATGCAAGAATGTCAAGGAAACTAAAAGAGTTTTCACTCAACATCGGGCTGATTACGTTTCTGAGTGCGTTAAACACAGACTTGGCAAGATCCTTAATAATGCCAAACGCCGAAGCAATTCCAGAAAAGAATCTTCCAATTTTATCCATTGCCTCAGAGTTTTCGGTAAAAGCTCTGAATTTAGCCGTAATGTCGTTAATTCTCTGAGAAATATCCAGAAGATTTTGCGATGTTGCTGGCGGAATAATCTTTCCAATGCCTTCCCGGACAGCCTTAGCAATATTCTGAAACCCGTATATCAGGTTCCACAACGCACCAAGCGGACCCTTTTCTGGATCCTGATTGAAGAGTAGATCACGTCCGCCCTTCTCTTTCCATTCCCGGATAATGGTATTCCTGGCCTCAGAAGAAGCATCGATCAACCCACCAAAGAATTTGCTCAATCCCGTCAGAAATTCTTTGGCCTCATAGAAGTCGCCAATAATGTATTCCCAGCTCTGTGTCCAACCAGACTGAGCAGCTTCCTTAAGGGTATCGAACAACTGAGTGAATGTCTTCACCTTTGTTGCTGCATCGACACCTTCTTGCGCTAGATCAAGGAACCAGTCAGCATCAGTTTCAGAGTAACCTTTGGATATCAGCTGAGCCTTTGCCATAGCCCTTACTTCGGCTTCGGTAAGATTAGTGGCGTCTTCAACAACTTTCTGAGCCTTCCGAAGAGCAGTATCAGCATCGTCTCCATCGCCAATAAACTTCTTAACGTACTGATCGATCAAACTCTGCTTTTCAGATTCGCTAAGGTTAGTTTTCCTTGCCATCTCCTCGAAATCCATGGCAAACAAACCAAGCGTCTCAGTCCAAACTTCCCCACTCAACCAACCAGTCTGAAGAGTATCTCGAAAGGACATGCCTTCAATATCCATCAGGTCTTTGACTGTACGCTTGACAGTCTTCTTGATCTTCTTACCGCTGGCATCTACTTCTTCCACGGTTCGATCAACCGTTACGCCTAAAACATCTGCGACTTTCATTAGGGCCTGCTGAGTAATCTCACCGCCCATGCTAGCTCTGACAATGGAGTTCCAATGATACAGCTGGGTTTGACCAGTCGAGATTGCCTGAGAAAGCATATACATGGCGTTACTAGCTTGCTCGGCATTTGAGCCGGAAATGGCCGCCAAATTCGCAATGCCCTGAATAGCATTCACGGACGGTTCCAACTCTACGCCAGCTGCAGTAAATCGACCGATACTTTCGGTCATCTGCGTAAAGTTGTAGATTGTCTTATCCGCGTAATGGTTCAGCTCATCCAACTTACCATTGACCAGATTGAGTCGCTCCTGAGGATCATTCATGCCACTCTTAGTCATAGCATCTCTGGTATTTGCCAGGATCGTCTGAACAGAGTTGATCTGAGTTTCGTATTCCTGAAGACCGGTCCGGATAGGATCAATCGTGAATTCGTCAAGAACGTTCTTGATTCTGGAAAATGCGTTAATCGCGGTGTTAGAGATACGTGTAAACACTGTATCCGTAAGATTACCAAGCAAAGTAAATCGATGGCTTACAGCATCTGCAGCCTCCGTAACACTCCTAAGATTGAAGCTCCTTCCAGCACGATCCAATTTGTCAAGACTCTTTACAGACTCATCAAGATTCAAACTCTTTTTCAGCTTATCGAGGGATTCTACGCTGGTATGAACACCTTCTTCAAACTGTTTATTATCGAACTCCATTTCAACAACCCGGCGATCGATTTCGGTACTCATACTGTCGTGACCTCCCTCCATGCGTCATCTGCAATGCCTTGAAAAACGGATTGCAGAGCCGGATTGATGTAATCCCGGCCCTCGACCCATCCGCCAGTTCCGGTACCATGCCCGTACTGAAGTATTACAGCAATGTTCACTCCATTGTTTACATTGGAGTTGCTCCAAACAATGGAAGCCCCGTATTTCGTTCGCTCAATGTTGTAACTCCAAGAATGTGCTGTTTTTCCAGTATCCTTTGGAGTAGCCTTGGTGAGGGCTTCCACACCAAGCTGTCCGTAACGCCGCAGGATTTCATCAAAAGACGCTCTTTTCGCATTCTTGAGAAACTTCTCTGTATACCAGAAGTCGCCACGGTGCTTGATGCGGATCATGCCCTCACCTCGTTTATGCCATAGGTATTTTAGCCTCGCGTGTTCAGTCGTTTCCGTCTCGCGTCATTCAAAGCGCGACGCTCCTCCAGCATTGCCTTCTTATCTCGTTTCCTTGCTGGGGCATTCTTCTCGTTACAAACTCGGATCAAAGTAAGAAGACGATTCAAATGCCACTTCTGGAACTCTACTGGAATATTCAGAGCGATCATCCAATAGTAGATAATCTCAGAAGTGATCACAATCGGTTTCGTTGGAGGACGATTTCCAGGTTTTTCACTGAACCACGTGGCTGTCATTGGAGCATTGATGTAATCATCGATCTGCTTAAACTGTTTATCAGTAATAAAACCATACACCATCGGATCTACATTCTGGGTGATGGTCATACAACGGATGTAATCGATGTATTGAGTTCTGGTCTTCTGTTCATTACCAAGATAGGGTTTCCTCCATTTTGACTCCCACTTGGAGATGGACACCAGAGAATGCTCCAACTGTATAGTAGTATCATGCGTATAGCCAAACTCACCGGTGCGTTGGTTGTAATACTCATGAGCCGGTATCGTCAGCTGTAGCATAGTTTATTCCCTTCTTCAGTTAATAGGAGTGATCTGGGGAGTCTTCGGCTGAGAATCCTCGGGATTTTCCTCAGACTTGGGAACGATGCCATTAACGAACGCCGCAGCGGCGTTCGGATCAGTCAGCATCTCCATAATCAGCTCAGAATATGCCTCAGTCTGAATGAAAGCAGTAGAAAGCTCAGGAGATTTAATGAAGCGCTTACCATCCAGTGACTTCTCACCATAGGAACGCATGATCAAATCCTTAAAAATCGCCATGATCCGCTTCCCATCCTGCTCGGCCACAAGCTTCTCAACAAGCTTGCTAAGACCGCCCTGCTCCTCAAGTTCCAGCTCGATTACTTCTGCCTTGTTCAGGTTAAAGTAATGGTCTTCTTTCCTCTCATTGCCGTCATAGTCAATGTAGCTGATAGTCTTCTTAAGCATTTTCCTTTTCTCCTTCCTAAAAATGGGCGTGATGACGGCCCCACCACCTGTCACCACATAGTGATTCCCGACAATGTCGGCGCATTGCCTCTACCATTTACTGTTAGATTGTCAATCAAGTACCGGTAACAGCCTGAAGAGACGCCAGAAGAGAATCGGGCATCGGAAGAGATGCATTCGCCTCAGCAGAGCCATACAGAATGGCCTCGAGAGCCTTCATCTTCTTATCACCAAGCTTCGTGGAATCGAACTCAAGCTTACAGGTCGGCTTATAACCGGTCACCGGAACAGGACTACCCTCAGCGTCCCAGCTCATCTGAGAAATATCGGGAGAGTCGTTGACAGTGTCATGGTTAGTCTCGCTCGGGGAAACGGTCAGGCCATAAGCGACATGAATCTTATAGCCAAGAGTATCGGTCAGGGCATTGCCCATCTCGGTACGCCAGCACAGGCCGAACTTACGGCGAGTCTGCTGACCGGCATTCATACCAGGCATGAGAGCAACAGAACCATCGCAAGCGGCAAACTCATCCGGATAGGTGTAGGCTTCAATACTGGCGCCGTACTCTTCAACAGCGCGAAGAGCGGCATACTCGATGTTGTCGGCATAGAACTTGGTATTATCGGCACCGGACGGAGAATCCGTAACATTGGTCAGACCGTTCCAAGCAACGCCATTGTCATAGGTGCCATCATCCTTAAGAAGATAAATGACGCCCTTGGATACGCCGTATTCGAACTTGCGATCAGCAGCGGCATCCCAAGTGAGAGGAGCATACGTAGGCATAGAGTCATCCCCCTTTAATAATATAGAGTGAATACATCGTGGTACAGGTTATCGTTTACGAATTGACGATCATGTGCACATTTCGGTAAATCGGCGATTTTATAAGGAATCTCAGATTCCGGATCTCTATCGATCACAGTGACCGAGTACCGGTTGAAGTGCACATACGGAACATTCTCAGCATATCGAGTATCGATTTTGCTTCGATCATAAACGATGCAAGGATACTTCATTTGAAAACCGGTAGGCGGTTGGAAATAGACGTTCCTTGATCCTAGAATCTCACAAAAGATTTCGTGGAGATCAAGCTGTCGGCCCATTGTAAACACCTCCGATCGTCAAAAGAAGGCGGGGGCTCTGGACTTCCACATTTGTGACCTTCCAAAGAACCCCCATCCATTCAGCGTAACGAATGGCAAAGAAGTGCTGATAGGCATATGGGTCGGCGACTATACTGATACTATTATTGACTTCCACGTCATCGTTCAGGCCAATCCCCTTTTCCAGTTTTCGGACATTGCGAATGACATCTCCGTAATAATGTCGCTCAGTAAACACCTCGACGTTCACCCCGGGACTTTTTTCATCCATTTCCGCATAACCTATCTTGCCATAATACTTTGCCATTTTGACCGCCTCCGATTATTCGCCGTCGTCTTTGGAACCAGTATCAGAAGTGACCTCGGTAATGTCCTTCTCAAGTGCAATAGCGGAGAACGGACGAGTCAGAGCACCGGAGCAACGGGTTTCCAGCAGGCTGACTTCCTGGTTGAAGTTCAGGTCGAAATTAGTGAAATGGGTGATCTCACCGCCCTTGGTCGCACCAAGGCTATAGTCCGAGAAATTCACCAGCAGACCGAGGAGCTCGTAGGTATGCTCGACCTGGTTTACCGTGGCCTTACGAGTCTTATCGGCAAACTGCTCAGCAGTGATGATGTCACTGACGTTCAGAGCAGCCTTCAGCTCATTAACGTTATCGTAGATGCGGCGACCGTTCAGATCGCGGGCAAGCAGCATAACGTTCACAAGATGCGGAGTGCACATGAAGACCGGGTTGCCGGAACCCTTGTACTTCTCGCGAGCATACAGGAGCGTCTGGATGATCGCCTCAGCATACACGTAGTTCTCACCGAAATTGGCGGAAGAATTGGTACCGGTAAGCTCGGTGCGCATAGCATCGGGATCAACGGTCTTATGCATGCAATACAGCTCGGCGTCGGTCCAGATCGGACGAATCTTGGTGGGATCGATAGAACCGTCACCGCTGCGGCCATCGCCAATGGTGATCTGGCGAGCAAGCTCTTCATTCAGATTCATCCGATCAAGGTTGTACATATACTGCACAATATCAAAATCGGTGATGTCGATGATGTCATCGCGATCCAACTTGGAGCGAATATACACGGTAATAGGATCAGTGGTGCGGCTAAGCAGCGGCAGAGAACCGGCGTCGATCTTCTGAGTGCCCTTGGTGTAAGCCTTCGCACGGCGGTTGGTGATGTCACGGACATCGGCCTGACGGGTACGAATACGGCTGATCGGGCTCTTATGAACGCCAGCAAGAACCTTGCCGATCCAACCCTGATCGGTCGTCAGCAGTTCGGGAGCACCGGGCTTAACGTCCTTATACTCCGGGAAAAGCTGACTGATGTTCTGAATGTTTTCGGCAGCAGCATGGCTAAGCTCATCGCCCTTGTTTTCAGCAATGTAAGCCTGCATAGCAGCCTTCAGGGAACCGCCACCGTAAGCCTTAGCGGCAGCAATGATGGCCTCACCATCGGCATGAGTGAGAACGTTCTGCTCATTGTCAGTAGACTGATCGAAAATGTTCTTCTTCACGAAATACCCCTCCTCATCGTCCTCGTCGGAACTGTGCTTTGCTTCTTTTTTATCAGATTCGTCTTCATCATCTTTGTCTTCGTCGTTCATCACTTGCTCAACAATGGCAGCAACAACCATCTTCTGCTTGTCAGACATGGTATTGTAAATATCAGCCACTGTCTCTTCCTTCTTTTCCGGTTCAGAATTGTCTTTCTTGTCCGCGTCATCCTTCTTCTTTTCCTCTTCGTCCTCATCAGCATGAGAAAGGATGATCTCCTCACCGGTATACAGAATACCCTGCTCACGATCCTCGACGATAGTGCCGTCATCATTGTGGGCGATTACAGAGTCGATAAATGCACCGGGATTAGCTCCGGCAAGGACAAGACTGACTTCTCGGATGATACCATGGAGAACGTTCTTGCCACTTTCCTTAAGCTGATTAGCATAAATCGACAGTTGAGTAATATCACCATGCTGAACGAGTTCCTTAGCAGTCTGACCGCTCTCAGTGTCGTTAAAGAAGCAATCAGCGCGGACTCCTTCCGAAGCATTGTGAAGAAGAGCATAACCGAGAACGTTTTCAGGCTCGGTATGGCGGTGATTCCACACAAGCGGGACCTGCTTGCCATCGCAATCCTTGAAAGCGTCCTTCATGATCACACGACCGTCCGAGCAGCGAAGATTCGCTTTAGTCGCCCAGCCGCTGAAGTCGCATTTCTTCATTGAATCTCTAGCTCCTTTTTATTGGTTTGTTCTTCCGGTGCATTGGGAGTGTTATCGAGAAGAGCCTGCTCTTCCGTATCCGAAATGCTGAGGTTCTTATTTCGAAGAATATCGGCATTCGGATCAGCGCTGGGCTTCATACCAATGACCTGACGTATTTCATTAGAAGTCATGATCTCATTACGCGTAAACTTGTCGGCGATCTCAGCAATCTGGCTAACCGGGACAAGTTTGAACGGATCTCTGAAGAACATGATAGACTGCCCTCTAGTTCGAGCAGTCTTTGTCAGGAATTTTCTCAACATCTCCAACGTAATCGCCGAAAGAATTGGTTCGATTGTTCGATTGTAATAGTTCAACATAGTTGCTTCGTCTGCCGTTCCATCCAGAATCCCCTGAGTGATCCCTAACTGGCTGTATAGCATGCTCGTAAGGTATTCAATCTGTTTCATCAGGTTGTTCTCGACAGGGCGATTCAACTGTGTGATCCTCTCAGTACCATCAGTATAAGCAATTCCATACTTACCCTCGGACAGCTGCTTTTCGATATCCTTTCTCCGGATCTCAGCCTGCTGTCTTCGTGATTCGGTTTTTATGATGTAGGGCAGCTGAATGATCAGATCCAATTTCCCGCTACTCGTCTGCTCATCGACGACATCGAGAAGGCTGAGCTTTCTCATAAGCCGCTGAGCAGTAGAATTAGGTTCATTGAGGACCGAATACAGAGGATTCTCAGGAATCGCCACCATCCTTTTGGGAAGGATGACTTCTTCCTTCTTCCCGGTTTCCTCGTTATACACTTCTACCCTAACATGCTTGGGGAACCATTCCAGGACTCGTCCAGTTCGCATAGTCTCGATTCGAATCGAATCTGTACGCTTCGGATCCAATTCTAGATCGACCGGAACAATCGCTACACATCCGTCATCAAGCATACTCGCGACTGCGTCTTGAACAAAAGCACGACCATTTTGATCGATGTTAGCCTCGACGGTCAGACACTTGTTCAATCCAGAGTCAACATCGCCGACGTATCTGCCGTTTTCGTCAAGTTGCACATGACGGATAGAGATAGCAGCCGCATCCATAGCGATCCGAGTCATAACAGAAGTGACGATAGAACGATCATTGCCTCGGCTATAACGCATCCGATCCGGACGATACCCATAAGATGGTCCAACCTGTTGATAGACGGTCGGGTCTTTATTCTTAAACATGTTCCAGGCATGCCGGAACCAATCAGTTAGAGCCATAGCAATGCCCTCCTATTACACTTGAATTACTCAAAGGCGTCCCTGTTGAGTTTGTATGCGATGTAGGCATCCATCATGGCTGCCACAGCATCGATCTTCTGGTCATGTCGTTTCTTCATCAACTTCCTGTTTCCATTAGTATCTTGGAGTGCGATGCAGTTTCCCATCGTGTATTTCATCAAGAGCTCGTCGAACAAAAGAAGCCGTTCTTCTGACAGCTTCTTCAACTCGCCTAATGGCACCGATTCAGTTTTCGCACCCTGGATCACTTTCACAATTCCAAATGGTCCATTCTCGGTTTCCCATCTGGCAATGAAGTCCTTTGCATTGTATGGATCATAGCCAACGCAATTTACATCGTACTCCATATCTGCGATGTGCTGCTCCAGATCCTCGTAAACGATCTGCATATCGAGCACCGTACCATCAAGTACAACCAAGCTTCCTTCCCTCAGAAACTTCTCGTACTCTGAGCGAAGAGCCGGATGAAGTCGATCGAAGGTCAACTGAGAAATGTAGTTTCGGGTCTTGATGCCAAATGCTCCATCGCGAAGAGGGAACATAAACGTAAAGGAACAAAAGTCGTCGCCCTGCGAAAGGTCAATTCCGAGAGCACAAGGCATCCCGTAATAATTGCGCTTGGGATGCGGAAGTGTCTCCTCATATGTGAAGTAATAAGAAAGTCCCTCACACGGGATTCCAAACCGTTTCGCTAGAATGTCGTTCTTTTCAGACGGATTCTTTTCGATCTTATCAACATCTCGCTGATAGGTCTCATAGGAAACTGTCTTTCCAAGATTGGGATTGGCTTTCAACCAGCGACCGGGCATTCCAACTTCGGAAATGTCATCGAGCTTGTAATACCAGATGCTTACCCAGGGAGCGTCGATCTCTCCTCGAAGGATCTTCATAAGCTCCATTTTGATGCTGTCGCCGACGGAGTTTCGAACAGTTCCCTCGGAGCTAATCCCGACAATCAGATAGTCGTCGATCTTGGAAGAGCCCTGCTCGATGGCAGAGAAGACATTGTCCCGAACATCGCAGGAGAGCCATTCGTCAACGGTCGCGATCTTCGTTCGCATTGACTGGAGCTTGTCGACGTTCATTGGTACGGGTTCAACATAACTCTCTGTAAGGAAGTTCTGGACACCTTTCTTCGTTCCAGCAAGCTTCACACGATTGGCTTTACTTCCGGTAGTATTCTGCATACTACCTTGCGTCAGAAGATTGAATACAGGCCCTCTTGCCCTGGCGATTGCCGTACGGATAGGAGATAGAGTTTCATCAGCCTGCCTCATAGTGTAAGCAGTAGCGATCTGATGTGTTGTGCTTGTATCCACAACAAGAAAGTATCCCTGAATACAGCTAACATACATCGTCTTGGCAGCGCCTCGAGCAACTACCAAATACTGCCGATTGCAAAGGCGTTTCTTCTTTCGCCGAATTCTGTATCGGACTCTTGTTCCATCTGTACTCGGAATCGGTATAGATTCTTCTTCGAAATAGTACCAGCCGAATACGTCCTCTGCCCAGAGTTTGAAACTGTCAAGAAGCTTCAGATCGGACCCGTCTGTAAGGGTCATTTCGCCCTCACAAAAAGCGACAAATCCTTCTACCGCCTGATCGTCATAGTAGTATCTCGGATCCAAGATCTTGTCATCGATCCGATGCATTTGCATCTCAATTTCTGCGCAGATTGGAATTCGTCCGGCTAGCACTTCATCTCGAAACTGGCCATAATACTTTGGTATTGCGGTATTGGAAAGCATTGGCATTACCTGCCTTTGCTACCTGGAAGAGACATTGTTGAGACCGGACGATTATTGCGTCGAATCCATTCATCCCAATACTCTTGAGAAGATTGAGTAGAGTGAGTAGATTTGGAAGAGCCGGTATCCTCGCTCTCCGCCGAATGCCGAGCACTCTTCTTTTTTTCTGTTTTCTGTTCTCCGCCTTGTGTTTTCCCAGCAGACTCTCTGGCCTTATTGATAAAAGATGCAGCAGCCCACCACTTCTGAACTTTGGAAATGGTGTCCGAATCCATGGTATTGACATCCGCGTACTTCCAATCGTCAATATCAAACTTTTCACCATTTCTAAGACGATCCATGACTTTATCTACTGCTAGCCCCATGACCCTATCTCCAAGATTGGTAAGGGCTTTAGATATCGCCTTCCTAACAGGTCCTCGTTTTCTCTCATTGGCTTCAGAAGTAAGCTGGGCATATGTCTTTTCCATGTTAAGCCGATCGATACGACTTTTAAGTTCCTGATCGCTCATCTCAGATACTGTCTTTGGAGGTTTTTTCATTTCAGGTTGTTTTCCGGCATCTCTTGCGGCCCCGACACCATAACGTTCTCTTCCCTCTGGAGTCAGAGTTCCATCAGGATTCTGAAAACGGCGTCTTCCCCATTTCATTCCAGAAATGCCCCAATGAGTTAGCTCATTATCCACTGTTACTCCTCCTTTCTATTATTCTCTGCTGTAACATTCAGCCTCCATTCCAATTCATTCGCGAGTCGGTTCAGACTGTCTGTTACAGAGGATGCAGTCGGAGGATCAAACAGCAACCGAACCTTTAGGTAGGTATAGGTCTTCACGGCATTGAGATTGCCAAGATTACCTTCCAGAAAATCGTTCCATGTGGAAGTCTTGTCAGTGATGGCGAAATCCTCTTTCGTTCCGACGCCAAGCTGATGAAGAATTGTTAGCACTGAGTTGATGTGCATGATAATGTCTGCGTCGAAATGCTCGTAATCTTCCTCGATGCCTAGAAGTTTTTTAATAGACGTGAGGATACTCTCCATCACCCTTCCTCCTTCCTCCTGTAGATCTCAAGTCGTTTCCGATAGTCCTCAGTTTCTGCGTAACCGCAAGAATGGAACTCCGGACAGAATCCCCGATAGATGCATTCTGGAACCATAACCGAACAAAGAACCGGATCAACCTTACCGACCTCGGCCTTAACTTCAATCCAGGCTTTTCTTGTTTCTGGAGAGGCCTGATTGCAAAGCCGCTTACGGCTGATAGAAATGAGTGCTTGGGCATTAGCTTCACACTCATGACTTACTGGAGTGTCCTGTGGACTCTTATCCCTGTCGATTCCAGTCCTATCAGATCTTTGCGTGGAAACCCAGTGTTCGATCCCAAACTTGTGACGGACGAAGTGAACGGAAACCCAGCTCTTCAGATTCTCCCATCTCCAGGAGAAACGAATCTTTCGAATAGGGCTATGCTCAGCGAGAAGAATTGTCTTCTTCCATACATCCGTTGGCGCTGAGCCTGTTCCGCTTTTATTGATTGTTGTCCTAGCTGCTCTTTTGACTTCGGCCCATCTATCGTTGTACTCAGTCCATTTAATCATGGCTATCCTCCTATTTTCCATGGGCAAGTGTCATTCGGTTTTCTTTCAGTTACTCCAAGGAACAACTGCTTCTCATCACCATAGTGAATAGCATTGTGGGTTCCAAAGGATGTGCAGATCAGGTATTCGGGATCATACAAATATATGGACTCGTTCTTAATGTCCTCAGCCGTAATAGGGTTCATATGATGAATATAGATCTTCCCATGGATCTCATACCCATTTATTCCAAGATCACAGCCTAAATCTCTTGCTATAACGCGATCTCGTATCGGACGCCATTCATCTGAATGATAGAAACTCTGATTCAAATATCTGTCGAATCCAAACGTTTCCTCCCCAACGCGTCCGTCAAGCTTGAGATACCTGAATCGGTCGAGGAATGTCGGAAATTTGATCAATTCCGAATATGATCTAATAATCCTTGATGTCTCCATCATCGTCTCGCCCCTGATACACCATCATGGCCTTCATAGCACTGGCATACATCTCTTCCATATGCTCGGCAGACTCGATGGCTTGCTTCTTTGCCTCAAGAAGTCTGTTCTCATGCTCAAGCTTCTCTCTCTCGAGCCGCTCACGCATGGAACCGAGCCTCAAAAAGTGTACAACCTCCTGAGAAGTAGCGGTCCCATCCCGCAAGCGTTGCTCAACTAGATCAGTAGCCAATGCAATCAGCTGTCCTTCCCTAGCTTCAGGGGTCAAAGCGGGACGTAGTGCCGGCTTCTTCGAAGATGGAGAGGCTTTTGGTTTGCGTTTCATTTGGTTTACCCCTCCAGTTCGTCAGTTTATTGGTACTTAGATAGGCCTATGAGTGAGTATTAGGAGGTCCATTTGAAGGAGAAAATGAAGAAAACCCAAGCAATGGATGCAGTCCCAGCCCAAGAACTGCGGATACCCACCCATAGACCGGTCTAAGTACCAATCCGGGAGTAGAAAGTTCTCACAAAATATCCCCCCGGGGGAAAATTGAAA
>Ga0326512_10000135_pt1 | contig 60941 bp, 46 predicted proteins | sample 1_2617_0518_D_FD_203652 | JGI IMG/M metagenome (GOLD analysis project Ga0326512, IMG submission 203652) | Bovine rumen microbial communities from UC Davis, California, United States - 1_2617_0518 | ecosystem: Host-associated > Mammals > Digestive system > Stomach > Rumen | place: USA...
CGAAATAAAGATGCTGACTGCCATCGTCACACCAAACTCCCGATAGAATGATCCACTCGTTCCGCCGATGAATGACACAGGGATGAACACTGATGCCATCACCAAGGTAATGGAGATGATAGCACCCGAGATCTCGTTCATTGCATCGATAGAAGCAACCAACGGACTCTTATACCCTTGGTCGAGCTTCGCATGCACGGCTTCCACCACCACGATGGCATCGTCGACTACGATGGCGATTGCCAAAAGCAATGCCGACAGCGTCAGCAGGTTGATGGAGAATCCGAATACTGAAAGGAAGAAGAACGTACCAATCAGTGACACAGGAACGGCTATCAATGGAATCAGTGTGGAACGCCAGTCCTGCAGGAACACATAAATCACGATGAACACCAGGATCAAGGTGAAGATCAAGGTGAACACCACCTCTTCGATACTGGCATAAAGGAACTCCGTTACATCGTAGTTGATTTTATACGTCATACCTGGAGGGAACAATTTTGCCTGTTCTTCCAGTTCTGCCTTCACCTGTTTGGCAATCTCATTAGCATTAGAGCCGGCAATCTGCTGAACCATACCCAATACCGACGGAATGTTATTATTCTTCATCGATACCGAATACTGCTGTCCACCCAGCTCTATCTTGGCTACATCCTTTAGTTTCAAGGTCTGTCCGTTGGCATCGCTGGAGATGATGATGTTTCCAAACTCCTCCGCTGACTTCAGTCGACCTGTATAGCGCATACTATATTCATATGCCACATCCGACTGCTCACCGAACGTACCAGGAGCAGCCTCAATATTCTGCTCTGCCAGCACATTACTGATATCCGATGGCATCAGATTGTGCTGTTTCATCACATCGGGTTTCAGCCAGATACGCATGGAGTAGGTCTTCAAACCAGGCGACTGCACGTCACCCACGCCCTGAATACGCTTGATGGCTGGAATGATGTTAATATTATTATAGTTCGTCAGGAACTCGTCATCATAACGTCCGTCAGATGTCAGGGTGAACATCAGCACCTGTGATGTCTGACGTTTCGTCACCGTTACACCGATACGCGTCACCTCGGCAGGCAACAGTGCCTGTGCCTGTGACACACGGTTCTGCACGTTGACGGCACACATATCAGGGTTCATACCCTGACGGAACAAAACGCTGATCTGTGCTGATCCTGCACCTGCCGTAGAGGAGATATAGTCCATACCCTCTACACCGTTGATACTCTCCTCCAGTGGCGTGATGACGGAGTTCTTCACCGTCTCGGCGTCAGCACCAGGGTAACTGGTCCACACGGCTACGGTAGGAGGTGCTATATTGGGGTACTGCTCAACAGGCAGCGAAACCAATCCAATGAAACCCAGCAGGACGATGAGGATAGAAATCACCGTCGATAGCACTGGGCGTTTGATAAATGTTGTAAAAGTCATGCTATTTTACAATTTGACAATTTACTATTTAATTTATTTTATTTCTTCATTGCACCCACGATATCACCGGCTGACATCGCCTTTGCCTGTTCATTAATCTTCTGCTGATAACGCTCTGGAGTGATGGGCACAATCTCCATACCATCGCTCAACTTCGTAACACCATTGGTCACATACTTATCACCAGCCTTCAGACCGTCTGTCACAATATAGCTATTGCCATCGTCCTGCGGATCAACCTTAATCTCAGTATAAACAACTTTGTTATCCTTTCCCAGGGTATATACAAACTTCTTGTTCTGCACCTCCATGACGCACGACTGTGGGATGATGATGGCAGAAGAGGCAATACGAGGGATGATAATGGTACCGGCACCACCGCTTTTCAACTTCTTTTCAGGATTGACGAATGAAGCAATCAATTGAACGCTACCTGTAGCCTGATCTATCACACCACTCATCTTCGTTACAGTACCTTCGTTGGTATAGATGCTGCCATCTGCCAACTGCAACTTCACAGGAGGCAGACTGCTCAAGCCTTTCTGCGAAATCACCATGGCATCCTTCTCCGTCACAGAGAAATAGACATCCATTGAGGAGATATTCGACACAGTAGTCAATGAGTTAGAGGCACTTACCAACGCACCTTTCTTATAAGGCAATGTTCCTACGACACCAGAGGCAGGACTCTTCACATAACAAAAACTCAACATCTCACGGGCAGAAGCCAGGGCGGCCTGTGCCTGTGCCAACTGTGCCTTAGCACTCTCGAACGCATTCTGAGTGGTCTGCAGCTCATAGTCACCAATCACCTTGTTGGCATGCAACTGCTTGGAGTTCTCGAATGTCAACTGGGCGGTGTTCACCTGCTGCTGGGCAGTATTCACAGTAGCCTGTGCCTGACGCACTTGAGCCTGATAGGTAGAATTATCCAATACAAACAATGTCTGACCTGCACTGACGGTCTGACCTTCTTTAACGTTAATCTGTGTTATAAAACCTTGTACCTTTGGGCGAATCTCTACATCCTGCACGCCTTTGATGGTAGCAGGAAATGTAGCCTGCATGTCGGCACTCGATGTACCAACCGTCACTACGGGGTACTCATTATCACCGAAATTTGGGCGACCACCTCCGCCGCCACATGAAATCAATGATGCAGCAACAGCCGCAAACATCATCATTTTGTTCATTTTCATACCTATTTATATTATTATTTATTCGAATAAATCTCTTTTCTCAGTCCAAAACCCAATACTTATTTCTCGGTTTTCGGTCTGCAAAGTTACTAAAAAACTGTATTATCTAAGTAATAGGAACTACACATTTAACAATCTTTATGCATAAGGCATTTCTTTTACGACAACCCCTCTATTTTACCATCAACAATGGTAATGCGCTCTGCCTGCGGATTCTTGGGAAGACCAGGCATCCGAAGCATGTCACCGGCAATGGCAACTATCATCTCACTGCCACTGTTGACGATGATATCACGGATACGTATCGAAAAACCTTCCGGGGAACCGTAACGGGTGGAGTCGGCAGAGAACGAGAACTGTGTCTTGGCAATACATACAGGATAACGGCTGATATCCTTGTCGTCCTCGAAGATGGTCTTGACAGCCTCCAATCGTTTCTTACCCGTCTTCGTAAATTCGACTGAGGCAGCACCATAGATACGCTTGCATACCTTTTCTATCTTACCCTCTATGGTATCCGCCTCAGGATAAGTGAAATGAATCGGCAGCGGTTGGATATCGTCAATGGTCTCAACCACCTTCTGAGCTAGTTCCACTGCGCCTTCTCCGCCCTTTAGAAAGGCTTCGTTAACCGCAAAGCCGACACCCATGTCCTCACAGTTCTTACGCACGATGTCTATCTCTTCGTCAAGGTCTGTATCAAAGCGGTTAAGGGTTACAATGACCGGTTGTCCGAAGCCCTGCATGTTGTTGATGTGACGATTGAGGTTTTTCAGTCCCTCTTTCAAACCATTGGCATTAGGCTCTTTGATGCTGTCCAGGTCAACCCCTCCATGCATCTTCAGTCCTTGTGTGGTAGCTACGATGACCACTAGACGCGGTTTCAACCCTGCCTTACGGCACTTGATATCGAAAAACTTCTCAGCACCCAAGTCCGCACCGAAACCAGCCTCCGTCACCACATAATCTCCATAAGTCATTGCCATCTTGGTAGCAAGGACACTCGAGCAACCGTGTGCGATATTAGCAAAAGGTCCTCCATGGATGAAGGCAGGTGTATTCTCGGTAGTCTGTACGAGATTGGGCATAAGAGCGTCCCGCATAAGAACAGTGATGGCACCTGCCACTCCCAGGTCGCGGACACGAAACGGTTTGCCGTCGGAAGTGATTCCCAACAATATATTCTCGATACGATGCTGTAAATCCTCCTCACTGGTGGCAAGACAAAGGATTGCCATCAACTCAGAGGCAGAAGTAATGTCAAAACCCGTCTCTGAGACAACACCGTCGCCCCTCAATCCTGTTACCACATTACGCAAGGCACGGTCGTTGACATCCAATACTCTTTTCCAATAGATCTCCCGTAAGGAAAAACCATCTTTGCGATGCTGGTAGATATAGTTGTCAAGCATAGCACTGATGGTGTTATGAGCTGAGGTGACAGCATGGAAGTCACCAGTGAAGTGCAGGTTAATCTTCTCCATCGGCAACACCTGGGCATAACCACCGCCCGCAGCACCGCCCTTGATACCAAAACACGGACCCAGCGAAGGCTCACGCAGTGCTACCACCGCTTTCTTTCCCAATTTCTGAAGTCCTAATGTAAGTCCGATACTCACTGTTGTTTTACCTATACCTGCTTTGGTAGGACTGATGGCAGTCACCAATATCAGACGACTTTTCTTCACCCTTTTCTCGTCAATCAACGAGATGGGCACCTTTGCCATATAACGTCCATACGGTTCTATCAACTCTTGGGAAATCCCCAACTGGGCTGCAATGTCGCCAATCGGCTTCAATTGGCACTCGCGGGCAATCTGAATATCAGTCTTCATCTTTTATATGTTTTTGCTTGTGGGCGACAAAGATACAATTTTTTTGTCAAATCACCAAAAAAGTCACTAATGCTTTCTTCACCTCATGGCAATAGTCCCCATAGGGGTAAAGGAATGCCTCCTTTCACGTGTTCCAAGCATTAGAACAACGTAAAGGAGATATTAGAACAAAGCACAGGAGGTATCGGAATGAAGAACGAAGGTTCTTCCTGCCATATTGACATGCAGTTGTGTCAATATGACATACTTATTTCATTGGCACATAACTTGTACTATAGAGGGTGTAAGCCGCAAGCGAAAGCAGAGGCAACAAGAGATAAACAACATTAATAAACAATTAAAAATAGAATTAGGAGGTATGATTATGTTACCAGTATTCAAAAACAGTTGGTTCCCAACAGTATTCGACGATTTCATGAACAACGATATGATGGCTTGCGCCACCACTACCGCACCGGCAGTCAACGTCAAGGAAGACGAGAACGCTTACACCATGGAGGTTGCTGCTCCTGGTATCAAGAAGGAGTACTGCCGTGTACACATCAATGATGACGGTAACCTGTGTGTAGCCATCGAGAACAAGATGGAGCATAAGGAGGAGGACAAGAAGCAGCACTACCTGCGCCGCGAGTTCAGCTACAGCAACTACCAGCAGAACTACTCACTACCAGAGGATGTCAACAAGGAAGGTATTTCCGCCAAAGTAGAGAACGGCATTCTGACTGTGATACTGCCAAAAATGAAAAAGGAGGAAACGAAAGTCTCTCGTATGATTGAGATCTCATAACGACCTCATGATGAGACTAACAGAAAGAAATCCAAACTTTTATTTGGATTTCTTTTTTTTTCATTGTATCTTTGTTGCCACTATGACAAACGAACAGAAAAGACAACGTGACGAACTCGTCAGCAAAAACATGGGCTATGTGGTGACACTTGCACGCCAGTATCAATCAGAACTGCTGAGCACTGACGACCTCATCAGTGAAGGCTGCATTGGTATGATCAAGGCTGCCGAAAAATTCGACCCCGACAAAGGAAAACCATTCGTCACCTTCGCCGCTCCCTATATCCGCCGTAATATTGAGGAAGCAATCCGTAAAGTGACAGGAGAGATTCCGGTTCTCTCTACAGATGAGTCCATTCCTGTTGGCTCCAAAAACAACTACACCCTACTCCATGTCTTAGAGGATAAAGACGCCCCCAAGGCTGACCAGTCATTAGAGCAAGACACTCTCTCGGACGATCTGATTCGTGCTATTGTCTTCCTCAACGAACGAGAACAATCTGTCATCAAGGCTTTCTTTGGTGTAGATACAGAGCGTCAGACGATGGCAGAAATTGGAGAGTCCCTAGGTCTGAAACGAGAGAGAGTACGTCAAATAAGAGATAAAGCCCTGCGTAAATTACGCAAGGCTTCTATCATCCAATAAGTTTTATTCAACGGTTTGCGAAATTAAAAACTAAACGCAATTACATAGCGCATGCCCCATTTGGGACTTGTGGGCAAATCATTATAGTTCAGTCGTCGCACATACTCCACATGGAAGAACTTGAAGATGTTATGGATACCCAGTACGATCTCCGCATAGGGACGGTCAGGATTCATCACATGTGAGCCCTCCGGGAAATACATCAGCCGTTTGTTGCCTGCATTCTCAGGCAAGAACGGGTTGTTCTTGTCTGAAAGCTCACCCCACAACATACGGAATCCAATATATTCACGCCAATGCAGTTTATTCAGCAATGGAATACGATTGAATATTTTTCCATTCAAATCCCATGATACCATCAGCGATGCGAAACGGTCATTCAGGAACTCCATCGTGTTGATAAGGTTGAAGGTCTCGGGAATAATGATATACGACTGATTTGCTGCCGGATGGATAAGTAAGGGATAAGGTACTTGGTTCCACTGCATACCACCTTTCAAGGAAATATCCAGTTTCCCCCAACTGCTCAACCAGAAGCGCTTATAGATATGCAGCTCGGTATAATTGTAGGAATACTGTCCTCCAAAGACGCCATCAAAGCCCATTGTGTGGGACACACTAAACACAGGAGCGTCAAGATTGATAACACGACGGCGCAACTTATTATTGATATACGTCTCACCTGGAGCGTAACGCAGTTTAGCTGTCAACTCCGTGGTACGGATATGCTCACCATTACCAGTACGGGAAAACTCCTCTCGGGGTGCGACATCCATTGTACGGAAAGACATCTTGCCACACGCCTCGTTCTCCTCCAACTTACCAATCAATGTGGCTTTCAATCCCCAGTCTGTCTCATAGTCGAATGTCACCTGTTGACGGTTATAATACATCATTTTATTAGTCTCCGCCCATTTGAATGCTACCATGAAGTTATCTTTGTCGGTATCCATGAAGCGGTCGCCAGGCGAACACACGTCACGATTGACCTGAATACTCAAGGTACGTCTTGGGAACTCATGAGGTAAGTATTTCTTAGGATTGATGGAATACGTGAACTCTGCATTATAGTAGTTCTGATGACTCCCCCATCCCCGACCGTAATAGCCAGAGAGGAAGAAATGCTTACTGAGATTCGCCGTTGTCTTCAGACTCAATCGGCTACGCCATCCATCCACATAGTTATGACTCAAGATCGTATTGACAGGACAGATATCTATATAGTTCGGTGTACTCGTCTCTATCGAGTTCTCGAAGAGTGCCTTCAGTCCGAAAATTACGTATTTCATGCCCTTCATATTCTCAATCCGATGGATAAATTTATCCATCGAACTCTCACTCTTGGTAAGCTCCACCTGCCGGAATTGACTCCAAAATGCATCATCACGCATCTGAGCGTCTGCCTCCGTCACTTCAGGAGCTATACCCCGGAACAATTTCTTTGGTATCGGATCGAAAGCATAATCCCTCATACGAGTAGTACGGGTCACTATCAACTCCCGGAGGAAGCTCAACAAACTTAGTTCCGTGGACATATCGTCCTTCGTCAGTACCCACTGACCATTGGGCAACTTCTCATACTCCTGCAGAATCTTCACATTCTTTACAAAATTGACGTTGCTCTGCTTGGGAATCGTCATCTCACAACGACGGACATGCAGTGTAGAGTCCTTCAGGATATACAGGTCACCACGGAAACCCATGTCATTCTGGTTATTGGGAAGAAAATGCAGATGAAAACAACTATCACGTTCTATCGCCAGTGTATCCTCAATGTAATAACGGTAGAAACCGATGCCCTCTTTTGAAATTGGAGAGATAAAGGGATACTGTAATAGTCGGATATGATCTTGATAAAGGTCTATATCTGTAAACACATCCTTGATGACGGTATTGACGATGTCACCCGTCTGGAAGATGTTATTGATACCCTTCGATGACTGACCTTGTATAATCGTTTTTTCGGCACGGGGTTCCTTTCGATAGACTTTCTGAGAAACCGTCTCATCAATGCTCACAGGAAGAATCAATTTATTCGTTGCCGAGCTGACCTCTACTTGTTCCACCAACCACGGGTGTTTCTTAAATACACCCTGTTCCAACTGCTCCGGTTTCAGGTCATTAAGCGAGGTGGTGATTTTCTCATATTTACTATACTGATAATAATCATTTACACTCAGGTCTGTCTTTTTCTTCGCCTCCACAACTCGCTTCATCAGCTCAACAGCAGGATTGTTCTTACGGCTATAGCGACTACGTTTGGCTTTAACCGTCACCTCTGCCAGCATCTGCTTATCAGGTTTCAAAGCGACATTCAGTTTCGCCTTTGTCTTCGCATTGACAGGGATGATACGCGTCTTATAACCAACAGCACTGAAAGTGATATTCCAGCCCTCGTGGCGCGCAATGGTGTAGCGTCCTTCCCCATTGGAGATTGCGTTCACATGATGTCCCTTATAGACGACACTGGCATATGGAATACTATCACCAGTCTCGGCATCCGTGACATATCCGGTAATTTGCTGGGCATAGGACGTCATGCCCACCAAGCACATCATGCCAATTAAGAAACCTCTCAGTTTAATCATTTACTATTCTTAAAAGTATATTCCATATACCCACCGCTTCTGTCATTCATTCGCAGTGTCTTAAAGGTTGAAGTCTTAACATCTACCACCAATACAAAAGAGGTGAACATCTGTCGTTTCTTCCCTGTGGGGATGATGGTGATGGTCTTCTCATTATCCTTGACTGTTACAGTCAGGTCTTCACCTGAGGGTATCGGGCGTCCGTTGATGACAGCCTCAAGGACAGACTGGAACGTAGCGAACATCGGGTTACGGCGGCTATCCGTCACCTGTTTCTTCTTCCCCAGCGTCATGGTAAACTTAGTACCATCCATGATGAGCTGGTCACGGTCATTATCTGTTGAGATACAAACATACGACGGTTTACGGATCGTCAGTGTGCCTGTAGTCACCACATCCGTCTTGATGGCTTTCTTATGGGTTGTCTTAGTGACGGTCTGGGCATTGGTGCCTGCATAGCATGTAAGCAGACAAAACAACAATAAAACAATCTTTCTCATGTATAAAGTCCTCCATTAATTGAGATAACATTTCCTGTAATATAACCGGCATTGGGGGAGACGAGGAAAGCGACAAGGTCTGCCACCTCCTCCGGGTTACCAAAACGGTTAGCCGGGATTGTCTTCTTTAGGGCAGCCTCATCCAAGCCCTCAGTCATGTCCGTCTTGATGAATCCCGGTGCCACCGCATTCACCGTTACGTTCTTACGCGCCACCTCCTGTGCCAACGCTTTGGTGGCAGCGATGATTCCACCCTTGGCAGCAGAATAGTTCGTCTGCCCGGGCAGTCCTTTCAGTCCACTGACACTCGCCATATTGACAATGCGTCCGAACTTATGCAGCTGCATGGCAGGCAACAGCGGCTGCGTGACATTAAAGAAACCGGAGAGCGTGATATCCAGCACACGGTGCCAGTCATCCTCCGGCATCAGTGCCAGCACGTTATCACGACGGATGCCGGCATTGTTCACCAGCACCTCGATATAATCCTCAGGATGACGCTGCTGCCATCCCTGCAATGCCTCACGCACCTGTGCAGCATTACTCACATCAAAGGGGAGCAGTTCACCCTGTCCGTTGATCAACTCAAGGGTCCTCTCCGCCTCTGCCTGATTGCTGGCATAGTTGACGATCACCTGATAGCCATCCTGTGCCAGTCTGACCACGACGGCACGTCCGATACCACGGCTGCCGCCTGTTACTAATGCATATTTACTCATATTCTCAAATATTCTGTATGATTCTTCATGATGATATCACATGTCTGCCTTGCCGTCATAGCCACACCTTCCAGTCCATGCAGCATCACATTCTGTCCCGTCAACAACAGGTTACTGAGAGGGGTACGTGGTGACAGCATGGTCAGCAGAGACTGACGACAGTCTTTCCGTATCCCATAGGCAGAACCGTCGGGAGTATGGGTGAAGCGCTGCCAGGTACGAGGTGTGCTGACATACTGTTCACTGACCATGTCACGCAGTCCTGGTATCACCGTCTCCGCGAGCGTCATAGGGTCCTTGTCACACGGTGTCAGCAGGTCAAGGAGCGTGGCATCGTCCGAGTCTTCCTCCGGTACTCTGCAACTCAGCATCACCTTTGTCGTATCCTCGTCCCATACGTTACCTCCCTCATACACGAACTTGTTGTGATTGAAATAAGGAAGCGAATGTGGCTTCAGCACCAGCGAGAAGGTGTACATCCCGTAAGTATTCTCCAGCATCGTCATCCTCCTGCGGAAGATATTTTTCAGCACCTTACTCTCTTTGACAAGGGCAAAGGTTTGGGCAGGATGGATATCACTAATGAAGAGATGACCCTCATGGCGTTCCCCGTTGTCGCACATGGCAGCCACGATACGCCCGTCCTGTTCTATCAGCTCCTTCACCTCAGCGCGACAAACCACGTCACCGCCCATGTGTCTGATGTCATTCACCATGGAGCGCACAATCATGCCGCTGTCCCCTCTCAGTCGCCAGCTGCTCTGGATATAGCTCTTCTGGCTGTGGGCGAAGGCAAGGAGCGGCAGAGACTCACGTCGTAGCTCAGTCTTCAGGCATGAACCAGAAAGAACATCTATCAGCAACTTGTCGCTGAAGGTCTCGTCCAACCACTGCCACGCGTTAACAGAGGGATCCGGATCCGGTCCCTGCAGCATGCCAACATAGGTTCTCAATGCCTGTCGCTGGTGGGGGAAATCCGTTGCCAGCACATCCACGAAACGGTCGAAACCCTGTGCCAGACAGAATGTTCGCCCATCAATCGTTATCTGGTCGGTGCCCTCCACATCCATTCGGTGCCAAGGCAGCCGCAGGAGTCCTAACTGTCCGAAGACATCATGCAGTGTCTCTCCGTCGTCCAGTCCACCCACATAATGCAGTCCAGTGTCAAAGGTATGACCTTTGCGCTGGTAGCTCTGCATACAACCGCCCGGTTGCCAATGGGCCTCCAGCACGAGGACACGACAGCCCGCTTTCGAGAGCAGCAGGGCACAAGCCAGTCCACCGAAACCACTTCCTATGACAACGACATCATATTTCATCACTTTCGCCTATTGAGCCATCTAAAGATAGCAGGTTGCAGCACATAGGATAGGATGACCGCCGAGAGAAGTCCGACAAGGGTGGAGAACCCTACGGAGCGAATGGCAGGATGAGAGGCTATCAGCATACTGCTGACTGTCGTTATCAGAGTGACGGCACTCAGGAAAATCGCCGTCTTATGGAAGGTCAGTTTCTGTTGGTCGTGATGCGTCAGTCCGTCCATCACGAAGATGCTATAGTCAACACCAATACCGAAGATAAAGGTGGAGATGATGATGCTGATGAGGTTAAAGCGGATGTCAAACAATACCATAGCCCCCAAGACGACCATCCAGCTGAGCAGGATGGGCAGGAAGCCCAACAAGGCATGCTTGAGGTTGAAATGGAAACTCAGGAGCAAGACGGCAAAGACAAAAGCCATGGACAACCACTGCAACACGTTGAAATCCTCACTCATCCGCAACAGGGTGTCTGTCGTATAATAATAGGTGTCCAGCACCAACAACTCCGGGTGTGCCGCTACCGCGTCACAGATACGGATATAGTCGCTCTCGCTGCTGCGCACACTGTCATTAGCACAACGGACAGAGGTAAAACAAAGGAAATTACCGTCGTACGACTCCTCCATCAGCGTCGACTGATAACCTGCGGGTATCAGTCCTGCCTGATACAAAGCATCCGGCTCATAGTCGGCAGCCACCGCCTCGAAGAACGTGTCGAAGGCATCCTGGCTCAGTCCTGCCTGTGATGCTGTCTCCGCTATCAGGCGTCGCACTTTCGACAGGCGCTCCTCCGTCCAATATTTCTTCCACGCATCAATACGCTGCTGTTGCACCTTCAAGGGTACAAAGACCTGATTGGTATGGGTATAGCTCTTGACCAGTCCCAACTGCTGCAGCGAGTCGAGCTGACGATCCAACAAGGCAAAGTGCTCAATAGCCTCCTCCATCGTTTTCCCCTTGCTGGCAAAATATTTCTGCTTGTCACCCGTATAGGTTTTCTCCCGCAGCACCTGTTCCGAATGCTCAGTCAACTCCGCCTCATAACCGAGGTTATGCATGTCTGCGTCAAAACGGGTCCCTCCCACAAGATAGGCTCCGACACAAACCACCAAGATTACCACAAGGGCAATCAGTAATGGGGTCTTACGGTCGAAGGGATACGTATTGACACGGTCTATCCATGCGAAAGCGTGTCCACCAGACACTTTCTTTCTCAAGAACTGAGGCAGGAAGGTCAGACTGAACAAGGTCGTACCGAGGATTGCGAAGGCGGCAAAGAGTCCAAAGTCCCGTAAGAGGTCTGTCTGTATGAAGATCAATCCTGCGAACGAGCCTATCGTCGTCAGACAACCCAGCCATACGGGCTTCACCTGGTCATGCAGCATCTTCTCCGGATCGCCGACATACTGCTGGTGCGTCAGCACATGCAGCACGTAGCTAAGTGCCACACCTAAGACGACACCACCTATACCTAAAGCAAGCAGCGAGAACTGTCCTTTGATGAAATACATCATCGTCAGTCCGAAGAGTGTTCCAAAAATAACAGGCAGCAACAACAAGGGGATGGTATCCCACCGACGGAAACACGCCAGGAGAAAGACCAGTACCAAAACCAATGCTCCCGTGATGGTGGTCGTCAGGTCATGCTTGATTTGTGACGAGTTATAATAGCCGCTTGCAGGAGTCCCATGATAACTGATACACACGTCGGGATGACTCTTGGCAAATGCCTCTATCTGACTGTTCATCATCTCAAAGAGTGCAGAACCCTGTCCTGTATTTGTAGCAGAGAAATGAGGTGTGATAAAGGCGAGACAGACTGTGGAGTCAGGTACGAAAAAATGACCGTTGATAGTCTTGTAACTTCCCGAGCCACCTTCTAACAAGGGTTTGAACTGTTTGGCGAGTACCGTCCTCATCCCCATCGGGTCCATCTGGATCAGTTCAGGGAACAACTCTCCGACCTCACTCTGCAGATCCTCATAGTTCTGTCGCATCTGCACCTCGAAATGCTCACGGGTCAGCAAAGTATCGAAACGAGCATAGGCGGCAGTATCTATATAGGCAGGGAAATGTGCGGAGAGGTAGTCGACACCATCCACCATCAGGTCTTCGGGCAACTGGTAGAAGACATCCTCGATAGTATGCGTGGCAGAGTCACATTGCAGGAGAGTGTCCACAAACTGGTCACAGACATCCGACAGCCGTGCAGGGTCTACACCTGTCTGCAGACTCTCAAACAACAGGAATGTCTTGTCCTTGATCTTCAAGTCGGCAAAGGCAAGTTTCGTGGTACCGTCCTCGTTCTTCGATGAGGGCATCAGCTTGTCGATGTCCTCCTCCAGATAGATACGTGTAGCGAACCATCCGAAGAAAGCGAATAGGACGACCATTGACAACCAGCAGACCATCTGGTGATTGCGGAAATACCGATATAACCTGATGAAAAAGTTCGTCATTGCATGAATATTTTCAAGTCTACCTCAGCGACGGTCTCCTCCCCGATTTTGGAGATACCGTGCGCCAATGTCATACTACCGAACGAGAAACCGAAGGTCACCGTGGTGGTTAATTGTTCATTCAACTGCGGGCGACGATGACAACAGAAGTTCTTCACCTCCGCGATCATACCGACAGGTGCTTTTTCCGTCTGTTCTTTCCTACTTGCCGCAAGGGCAGAGCATGACTGGGCGATATGCTCTATCAACCCAGTCGGCGACATCATACTGTCAGGCAACAGGAAATAATTACCTCTACTGATGTTAAGGACCGTCTTGGCAGTGTTCTCATCCTGTCGCTCAAACTCATCGACCATCATGAAAGGAGCACGCTGAGGGATGAGCTGCTTGATATCGTCACCCTTGATGATCATGCCGGCAGATGCTGCTCGATGTAGTCGTAGAGGTTATTGAAAGTCTGTATCTGGTGCAGCTCATTGACAGGGATTGTGATCTTGTAAGTCACCTGTACCAGTGCTATCAAGTCCACCAAGTTGATGCTGTCCAGCTGAAGGGTGTCCTTCAGGTTGGCATCGGGTGTAAACTCACTCTGTTCTACTTCAAACTCTTCTGAGAGCAGTCCATTAACCTGCTCGATGATTTCTTCTCTTGTCATAATGTTTTTTAAATTTTAAAGTTTCGATATTGCGTTATTTCGATATTGCGATTATAGGTTCTTCACGATCAGGGTCGAATTAGTACCGCCAAAGCCGAATGAATTACTGAGGAATGTGTCGAAATGAGCCTCGATAGTCTCAGGAACCACATTGACACATGCCGTCTCATCATCAGGATTCTCAAAATTGACATTACCTGCGATAAAGTCATTCTTCATCATCAACATAGTATAGATGATCTCAGAAGCACCAGCCATCCACATCTCATGACCCGTCTGACTCTTCGTGGAAGTCACTGGCACACGATAATCTCCAAAGATCTGGGCAATTGCCTGTGCCTCGCGGCTGTCACCGATCTTCGTTGAAGTGGCATGGGCATTCACATAGCCAATCTCCTTAATATTAACACCACTTTGTTGCAAACAAAGCTCAAGAGAACGAGCTGGTCCTGCCACATTTGGTGTTGAGATATGGTCACCATTACCAGAGAAGCCCCATCCTACAATCTCGGCAAGGATAGGAGCACCACGACGGACAGCACTCTCATAGTCCTCAATTATCAGGGTTGCCGCACCGCCACCAGGTACCAGACCGTTACGATCACGGTCGAAAGGACGGCTTGCCTTGGAGGCATCATTATCCTCCCGTAAGGCAAACGACTGGATGCCGTCGAAAGAAGCGACACCATACATGTTTGCCTCCTGGGCTCCACCACATACGACACAGTCCTGTAGCCCGTTCTTAATCAAAAGATAACCCAGACCAATTGACTGTGAGCCAGACGCACAGGCTGCCGATGCCGTCAGGTTGATACCTTTCAGATGGAACAGGCAGGCGAGGTTCATGGTCACCGTGGAGTTCATCGACTGGAAGATGGCACCACTACCACAAGCAGCGGTAGACCCGAACTGACGGAATTTGTCAAGGGCACGCATGGTGGCCTCAGCTACGGAATCATTACCATAGATAATACCCACCTCATGCTGGTCTATATAGTCTTGTTCCAAACGGGCACTTGCCAAAGCGTCACGTGTTGCCATATAGGCATACTGTGCCTCCTCTGGCATGAACTGTCTGAAATTACGATTCACATAAGGTTTAAGGTCAGCTTTCGGCACATCAGCGCAGAAAGGGGAGCGGAATCCTGCATCCACACGTTCCTGACTAAAAATGATACCACTCTTACCATCGTACAGGGATTGGCGTACTTCGTCAAGGGTCGTACCAAGGCACGACCAAATACCCATTCCCGTAATTACTACTCTTCTTTCCATTTTTATATCTTCTTTTTATAACATCTTCTGCGTTTCACAAATTGCGGGTGCAAAGGCTTCCACTGAGACAGTTCCCGGACATTGTCCTCCAATTGCGGACCTGTCTCTGCCCATTTGAATCCATAATTATTATAAATAGGTATGAGGTCATTGAAGAACATCGCATTCACGCCGAGTCCCTGATAATCGGGACGAACAGCAATAAGCAACATCTCCGCATGATCCTCCCGTTTCCATTTCAATGCCTTCAACAAATGGTACCACCCCATCGGAAGCAAACGACCACCTGCCTTTTGCATCGCCATTGACAGGCTACCCATCGTAATCGCAACACCCACCACTTCCTGACGGTCATTGAGAATGACAGGAATCAGGTTTAAGTCTATCAGTCGGAGGTATTTGTTGATGAAGGTATTCATCTGTCTCTCTGACAAGGTCGAGAAGCCAAAGATAGGCTGATAACACTCATTCAGGAGGGCGAATACTTTTTTCCCGTATCCTAATTGTAAGACTTCTTTCACAGTGAGTTTCACCACCCGTAACCCGATTTGTTCCCTGGCATATTGTGCCACACGGGCATATCTTGCCGGTATGTCTTGGGGAATATCAATACGAACCTGCAACCAGTCCACTTCCTTAACCAGTCCATAGACCTCCATATGACGAGGATAATAGTCCGGGTTATAAATGGTATTCATGGAACCTAGCATATCAAAATCCTCCACGAGCATACCCTCTTTGTCAAAATCGGTGATACCCAATGGTCCTTGCAAGGCATCCATTCCTTTTGTCTTACCCCATTCCTCAACTGCTTTCAGCAAAGCACTGGAAACTGTCATGTCGTCAATAAACTCAATCATGGAGAAACGGACATTCCGTACTTTCCATTTTTGATTTGCCTTCCCGTTAACAATTCCCACGACACGTCCCACAGGCTGTTCGTTTTGGTATGCGACAAAAGCCTGGATGTCGGAAAACTCCAATCCCGGGTTTTTCCGGCTGTTGAAAAGCTTCCGCACATCTGACTCCAAATCAGGTACATATTGTGGACAATTCCCATAGATGCTATCCACAATATGAACGAAATCATTCATCGTCCTGTGATCATGTACCTGTTTGACCTTCACCGTATTCATCGCACAACTCTTTTATGTTCCAAACGGTATTCCATGGGGGTTACGTTTGCCTGCTCCCGGAAATACTGACTAAAAAACGAGGAGTTGGGGAATCCCAACTTGTTGGAAATCTCCTTAATACTCATATCCGTCTCCTTCAGCAAAGAGTAGCAGTCTTGCATCGTACTCTCCGTAATCCATCGCATGGGGTTCTTGCCACTGACCTTCTTCGATATCAAGGAAAGGTACTTGGGTGTGATATGTAACTGACTGGCATAAAATGACACACGCTGGCGTTTCTGTTCCTGACTGGACAATAGCTGCAGGAACTGGTTGAAGATTTCCTTGTCGTGAATACTTGAGGTATCGCCCCCTAACGCCATATCCTCATGACGCAGCAGTTCCTCACAAATCATCAACAACGTCGTTCGCAAGAACGACACCATAATCTCACGGGACAATAACGGCATCTTCTCAATTTTGAAGATAGAATGGGTATATTTCTGTATACTTCCTAACCAGTCATTGCCATCCACGACATAGATCTCACGCATGTACATCGCCTTGTTCCAGATATTAATCTGATTACCCAATACCGATTTCAACATCCTGTCTGACACCAGCAAAGCAGTTGCCTCCGCATCAGTGCTGACAAGCATAGGATTGACAAGTTTTCCCACAGGTATCAACAACAATTGCCCTGAAATGACTTTCACCTGATGGTTACCACCCATTTCAACGATAATTTGTCCTTTTCGACAATGTACAATGGAGTTATACGACATACTAATGGAAGGCAAATCCTTTGCATCCCTAATGTCGTCTACAAAGAGAATTTCATCTTCCATCGCATGGACAATTTTCAACTCTTGCATACGGACCTTCATCTTTTCCGCTGCAAAATTAAACATTATTTTCCAACTTTCGACGTTCTTTTCTTCGCATATACTGTTCTCTTTGGAATTCCAACGCTTGCTGATAGCAAACCCTCCTATTTTCCCCCACGTATTTTTAAAAACCCTTGTCACCGTTGCAGCCTTGCAAAACTATTTGATAATCAGAATATTACAGGTAACAGGGAGGTGCCGCCTTCACTTCTTTTTAGATATTGCTTTTAACCGTTTATAGCCTTTTATTGCTTTTCCAACCCCATCTCTTTCGCTTTCTCCAGCAACAGACGCATGAGCGACTTCCGTTCGTTCTCTACTTTATTATCGAGAACGGCGTCTTTTAGATATTGCTTAAGGACACCCACCTCACGAGAGGGAGAGAGATGAAAGAGTTCCATGATCTCGTTGCCATCGATGACTGGCTGAAGAAGTCGCTTATAGTCCTTCTCCTTCAAGTCTGCCAGTTTCTCACGCACCATGCGGAAGTTCTCCAAAAACAGTTGTTTACGCACCTCATTCTTCGAGGTGATATCTGCTTCGCAAAGGGTCATGAGGTCATCAATATCATCACCTGCGTCATTCAGCAAACGACGTACGGCAGAGTCGGTCACCTCCTCGTCAGCAATAGCAATAGGACGCATGTGGAGATCAACGAGTTTCTGCACATAACGCATCTCCATACCCATCGGCAGTTTCAATCGGCGGAAGATGCCCTGTACCATCTTCGCGCCAACATAATTATGGTTATGGAAGGTCCATCCCGCCTTAGGTTCCCAACGTTTCGTCTTTGTCTTGCCGATATCGTGCAAAAGCGCACCCCACCTCAGCCACAGAGGCGCTCCTTGACGACAAACATTCTCCAAGACCTCAAGGGTGTGGTAGAAATTGTTCTTATGCGCCCGTCCTTCTTTCTTTTCCACGATATCCAGAGCAGCAAGCTCCGGGAGTATGATTTGCAACAACCCACTACGTTGCAGATACTCAAAACCTATGCTGGGATGAGTCGCCATCATGATTTTGTTCAGCTCCACCTCTATACGCTCCCCGCTGACTATTTTAATACGGTCAACCATCCTTCCCAGTGCGTCAAAGGTGTCATCCTCAATCTGGAAATTGAGCTGAGTGGCAAAACGGACACAACGCATCATACGTAAGGGATCATCGGAGAATGTCACCTCCGGGTCGAGGGGTGTGGCTATCATATGATCTTGCAAGTCCGCAATACCATTGAAAGGATCAATTAATTCACCAAATCGCTCCTTATTCAAGCAAATTGCCATCGCATTAATCGTAAAGTCGCGACGGTTCTGGTCATCCTCCAACGTCCCGTCTTCCACAACAGGCTTGCGTGAGTCGTGGCTATAACTCTCCCTGCGAGCTCCTACAAATTCTATTTCGTACTCCCTCCTCGTTCCTCCTTCCTCGTTCCTCGAGAACTTCACCTGAGCCGTTCCGAAATTGCGGAATACAGAGAGATGTGCCTTCTTTCCCAATTCTTTCTTTAGTGCTGACGCCACCTCAATACCACTGCCCACCACAACGACATCAATGTCGTCGGAAGGACGCTCCAGAAAAATATCACGAACATACCCTCCCACCACATAGCACTCAACACCCAAGCGGTCTGCGACAGCACTGATCTGATGGAATATTTCTTGGTCTAATATCTTTGCCAAAGCGGCATCAGAATATAATTTCATGACATTTTTCTCTTTTCGGTTGCAAAAGTACAAAAATATTTGTAACTTTGCACACAAATTAATAATTAATTAAATACATAGAATAAGAATGAAACGTTTATTAACCGCTATTTTCCTGACTATGACTATAGCTGTTCAAGCCAATACGGACAGCTATAAGAACATGGAGCCGTTAAAGCTCACAGTTCCCGAGATGAAGGCAGAGCTTGGTACATTTAGTAATGAGAACGGTTACCGAAGCGAACTGTCAATGACAGCTCCAGAGCCCAAAATGGATTTTGCGTTCTTCAAGTCACGCACAAACCCTGGCACCAAGCCATATAAATTCATGGAAGACATGACATTCGCTGGTGTGCCCCTCTTTATCGCCGGTATCATTGCCAAGAGCGAGAAGAACGCCTTCAAACAGCAGCAAAAGCACTCACTGGTAACAAAATTCAAGACTGGTATCGACGACTATACCCAGTTCTTCGGTCCTGCTGCCGTTGTCGGTCTGAAATTAGGCGGTTACGAGGGACGCAGCGACTGGCCCCGTCTGTTGGCAAGCGCCGGTATGGGCTATGGTATCATGGCGCTCCTTGTCAACACCATCAAGCACACTGCCAAGGAGATGCGTCCTGACGGAAGTACAGCCAACTCATGGCCCTCTGGACATACTGCCACAGCCTTCGTTGGTGCTACACTGTTGCACAAGGAATATGGTCTCACCCGTTCTCCCTGGTGGTCGGTAGCTGGTTATAGTGTGGCTACGGCAACAGGTGTGATGCGTGTGTTGAACAACCGCCACTGGATCAGTGACGTGCTCTCTGGTGCCGGTATTGGTATGCTGTCCGGTGAGTTAGGCTATGCACTCTGCGACCTGCTCTTCAAAGGCAAAGGTCTGCTGCGCAACGACATCATCGGTGCCCCCAATGTCATTGATCACCCCTCGTTCTTCTCTATCTCGATGGGTATCGGACTGGGAACTCGCGACCTCGATTTCGACATGGAAAATTACGGATGGTCCGATAACCTGAACCTGAAATTCCAGGCTTCCACAGTTGTAGGTGCAGAAGGTGCTTACTTCTTCAATCCTTATATCGGTGTGGGTGGTAGACTGCGTGTGAAGAGCTCACCTATCAAGGGATGGAATAAGATTACTGACTTTGCCTGGGAGGACGTATATTATATGTATGATGAAATAAGTCAGTTAGATGATGAAGAGCTGAAAGACATAGAGGCTTCTATTGACGATATTGACTTCGTGATCGAGAGTGACCACCTGACGGAGTTTGCTGTAGACCTCGGTGCTTATTTCAATTTCCCCATCTCCAACCGTTTTGCCTTAGGCAGCAAACTGCTCATTGGTCGTAGTATTATGCAGGAGCTCTCCTTGAATGCCAAGATAGCAGGTAAAGAATATAACAAAGGGGACAAACCTGATCAGCCAACTGGTAAAGAATACGACGTGGAATGGGACTACTTCACCGTTGATGCTAATAACACCATGAAGTTTGGTACTGGTATCTCGCTTACCTATGCCTACAAGAAAAACTTCTCATGGAAAGTATTCCTTGATTACGATGTTGCCCGTAAGACCTACACGATGAATTACAACTACGGAGGCATTCCTTACGCCATGTATCCATCAGCTTTTGAAAACATGACCGAAGCTGAGATTAAAGAGACTTTCACAGCCAGCAAGAGCATCAAGAAGACCATGCATTCCTTCGTGCTGGGCGCCTCGTTCGCTGTTAATTTCTAAAATACATCATGTCAAAGGAAAACGAGAAAACCAACGCGCAGTTCGAGCAGGTGATGCAGGAATGTCGTAGCCTGTTTGAGAAGAAGCTCCATGACTATGGTGCATCCTGGCGCATCCTGCGTCCCCAGTCCCTCACCGACCAGTTGTTTATCAAAGCGAAGCGTATCCGATCTCTGGAGATCAAGAAAGAGTCGCTGGTGGGCGAAGGCATCCGTCCTGAGTTCATCGCCCTGATTAACTATGGCATCGTGGGACTTATCCAACTGGCACAGGGCTTCTCTGACACTGTTGACATGCAACCGAAGGAGGCGATGGCGCTCTATGACCGCTATGCCTTGGAGGCGCTGGAGCTGATGAAACGCAAGAACCATGACTACGACGAGGCGTGGCGTGGTATGCGCGTCAGCAGTTATACAGACTTCATCCTCACCAAGATAGAACGCATCAAGGAGATTGAGAATCTAGGAGGTGACACCCTTGTCAGCGAGGGCATCGATGCCAACTACATGGACATCATCAACTATGCGGTCTTCGGAGCGATCAAGTTGAGTGAGTGATGACGAGAAAGATCATAGTGAACATTGCCCGACTGGTCGTCGCGCTGGCGTTTATCCTGTCAGGATTCGTCAAGGCTGTAGACCCGCTGGGCACACAATACAAAATAGCCGACTATCTGGAGGCGTTGCATCTGGGAGCCTATGTTCCCGATGGTCTGACACTCATCCTGTCAGTACTCCTGTCGGCTGCCGAGTTCTGGCTCGGTATCTGTCTGCTGTTTGCCATCCGACGACGTGTAGTGACACGTGTCATTCTGGTATGGCTCATGATCATGACACCACTGACACTGTGGCTGGCTCTCGCCAATCCCATCAGTGACTGTGGTTGTTTTGGGGATGCCATCGTGCTCACCAACTGGCAGACATTCTGGAAGAACATCATCCTCCTGGCCTGTGCCATCCTGCTGGCATGCTATCCACTGGATATGATGCGCTTCGTATCAAGGACGAACCAATGGATTGTGATGAACTTCACAGCATTGTTCATCCTGATAGTGGCAGGACAGTCACTCTACGAACTGCCATATTTTGATTTCCGTCCCTATCATATTGGAACGGACCTGAGGAAAGGATGGCAACAGATGATGGAGGGAGAAGAGTCGCCATATAGTGAGTTCTTCTTAGAACGCATAGACGATGGGAATGACATCACTGACTCCGTGCTGAATGACAAAGGCTACGTGTTCCTGCTGGTGTCACCCCATCTGGAAGAGGCTGACGAGAGTCAGTTCGGCAGACTGAACCTGATTTACGAATACGCGATGGAGGAAGGCTATCCTTTCTACTGCTTGACGGCAAGTGGGGAGAAGGCTATCACCAAGTGGCGCGACGGCACAGGAGCGGAATACACGTTCTGCCAGACAGACGATATTGTCTTGAAGACAATGATACGGAGTAACCCAGGACTGATGCTTCTCAAGGATGGTACCATCATCCGCAAATGGAGTCACAACATCCTGCCAGGGGAAGACGAGCTGAGTGCACCACTAGAGAATACGAAGATAGGGAAGATGCCCGAGGACTCCGTACCGAAGAAAATTCTGGTGATACTCCTGTGGTATGTCCTGCCGCTGGTATTGCTGACCATCGCCGACCGCCTGTGGGCTTGGTCGAACTGGATAAAGAAAGGTGAAAAAACAATTAAATTATATCAAATCTTAAAACGTAAAGACATGAGAAAGAAAATTGTAGCAGGAAACTGGAAAATGAACCTGAACCTGCAAGAAGGTGTTGCTTTGGCAAAAGAACTGAATGAGGCACTGGCTGCCGACAAACCCAACTGTGGTGTAGTTATCTGTACCCCATTTATCCACCTTGCCTCTGTGGCTCAGGTCATCAATCAAGACGTGATTGGTCTTGGAGCTGAGAACTGCGCTGACAAGGAGAAGGGTGCTTTCACTGGTGAGGTATCTGCCGAGATGGTGAAGAGCACAGGAGCCCAGTATGTCATCCTCGGTCACTCTGAGCGCCGCGAGTATTACAAAGAGACTCCAGAGATTCTGAAGGAGAAGGTGCTGCTTGCCTTGAAGAACGGTCTGAAAGTCATCTTCTGTATCGGTGAGACCCTTGAGGAGCGTGAGGCTAACAAACAGAACGAAGTCGTGAAGGCAGAGTTGGAAGGCAGTGTCTTCAACCTCAGCGAGGAGGACTTCCGTAAGATCGTCATCGCCTACGAGCCTATCTGGGCCATCGGTACCGGTAAGACCGCTACCGCTGAGCAGGCTGAGGAGATCCACGCATACATCCGTTCTATCGTTGCCGACAAATACGGTAAGGCTGTTGCCGAGGATACCAGCATCCTCTATGGTGGAAGCTGTAAGGCAAGCAATGCTCCTGAGCTTTTCGCAAAACCTGACATCGACGGTGGTCTGATTGGTGGCGCTTCTTTGAAATGCGCTGACTTCAAGGGTATCATCGATGCTTGGAAATAAAAAAGACATGATGCGAATATCCTTTCGTCGTAATCGATGGATAGTCACTTTCATCCTGTGTGTTGGCATGTTGACGCATGCCAATGCACAGACTTTCACCCAACGTGTCCAGAAACATGTGGAAGGGAAAGGGACTGTGACCATTCATCAAAACGAGGAAATCGACCAACTGGTAAACGATCCCACTGCTACTGGTGTACAAAATCAAAAGCCTTCTGACAACAAGAAGCAACCAGAGGCCACCAAAGACAACAAGCAGGCAAGTACCACTAACAGCACGACCACTGACTCAGAGAATACGGAAACAGAACCGGTAGAGTCTGCAAGGAAAGCCACCCAGAAAATCATGGGCTACCGTGTACAGGCTTTTGCTGGTGGTAATTCCCGTAAAGACCGTCAGACAGCTGAGCAGATACGTAACAATATCAAGTCACAAATACCCAATGTGGCTGTATATGTTCATTTCTACTCTCCCCGTTGGATCTGCCGTGTAGGTAATTTCCGTACTTATGAGGAAGCATACCAGATGATGGTAAGACTACAGAACATGGGGTATAAACAGGCATCCATTGTAAAAGGCAAAATAACCGTATCATACTGATGAATCCTGAAACGGAATACAGAGAAGGACTTGATGAACTGGCATCCCATTATAAAGAGATACTGTCACTCCTGGGAGAAGACCCTGACCGTGAGGGGTTGTTAAAGACCCCCATGCGTGTGGCAAAAGCCATGCAGGTATTGACACGAGGTTATACTATGGATGCCCATCAGGTACTCCGACAGGCTCTTTTCAAAGAAGATTACAGTCAAATGGTCATCGTCAAGGATATTGACTTCTTCTCACTTTGTGAGCATCACATGATACCTTTCTATGGGAAGGCACATGTGGCTTATATTCCCAATGGCTACATCACCGGGCTCTCGAAGATAGCCCGTGTGGTAGACATCTTCTCACACCGTCTCCAAGTACAAGAACGCATGACACTGCAAATCAGACAATGTATTGAGGAGACACTGCACCCCCTTGGAGTCATGGTTGTCATTGAAGCCAGACACATGTGCATGCAAATGCGTGGTGTTGAGAAACAAAACTCCATCACGACCACTAGCGAGTTCAGTGGCGCATTCAACCAAGCCAAGACCAGACAGGAATTTATGAATCTGATACATAATAACACGACTATTTAATCAATTTCATATATGGAACAAGACAACAAAAACTCATATCGCACCAAGCAATCCCTTCCTCAAGAATTTTATCATAGTTGCTTGGGTAAAATCATTATCCTCTTAGTATTACTTTTCGTTCTCTTTGTGATTGCTGTCATCACAGTACCTTCTGACGAGAAGATGGAAACGGAGATGATGGACAACATCCGTGAGTGTATACAACAGAACGACAGTATTAAAGGTGATGCCATTGATGATGCTGTGGCAAATTTCAGTCGAATCTTCACAGAGGCAGACACCACCTTTAACGACAAGGAGGTCATGGAGGCTTTTCATAAGTATAACAAGTTGGAGATTTACCGCCACTCTTTCTACACCACAGCCCGTTTACGTAACAATCTGAGTGCGGAGGGCATCCGTGTGGGTGTCGGTATCTTTAATCTCGTTATTCCCACCATTAAATACAGTGACATCATCTTGTTCGTAAGCACCATTAAGAACTACAACAAGGAACGACTCATCGATCCTGCTCCACAAGATGAGTATGTGGGAGAGAATCCAAATATCAAGGAGTATCACTATTTAGGTGACCCCGACAACTAAACGGTCACACTACCGTCTGACATGGCTGCTGAGAATTCGTATATCAAACAGTTTCCCGATTTGATGGCGGGAAAGAAAGTGTTATACTGTCACGGCTTCGCCTCCAGCGGACAGTCGGGAACGGTGACACGTCTGCGTTCCGTAATGCCTAACGCACGTGTCATCGCTCCCGATTTACCTATTAACCCCCATGAAGCAATTGCCTTGTTACATCATATCTGTGAGACAGAGGCACCCGACCTTATTATCGGTACTTCCATGGGAGGTATGTACACAGAACAGTTGCGTGGTTTCGATCGTATCTGCATCAACCCTGCTCTGGAAATAGCAGAAACGATGAGAGAACACGGTATGACGGGAACACAGCAATTTCAAAATCCCCGACTAGACGGCATCCAAGAATTTTATGTCGATAAAGCGCTTGTCAAAGCGTATCGGGAAGTTTCGGAACAACGCTTCATCGGGATTACCCCAGAGGATGAACAGCGAGTCTTCGGACTCTTTGGCGACAAGGACGACTTGGTAGACACGATGGGTATTTTCTGCGAGCACTACTCGCAAGCCACTCATTTCCACGGAGCGCACCGCATGGACGACCAGAGTTATATGCACTCCGTCGTCCCTGTTATCCGCTGGATTGATGATAAGCAGGAGAAAAGACAGCGTCCTATTATATATATAGGTATAGAGACGATGATGGACTCCTACCAGAAGCCAGTATCATCCGTACAGAAAGCCGTTCGACTATTGATTGAGCACTACGAGGTATTCTTTGTGGCACCACCACCTCTTCATGGAGGATGGACAGAGATGGCATGGCTCGATGATTACATCAACGTCCCCGCATGGCGGCATACCATCTTCACCCCACGCCGTGAGTTACTTTATGGGGACTACCTGATAACCTCCCCTCGACAGGAGAAGCCAGAGGGGTCGTTGGCAACGCTCCTGGAGTACGGTTCCGACACGTTCAAGACATGGGAGGACATCATCGAGTATTTCTCACATCTTGGTGGGCAATAGATATCAGAATTGCCAACGACTGGGCATCTGACGGTCGGGCCACAAATGCTTGCAATAATAATAATGATATTTGTCGTATAGTTTTGTCATACGAGTCAGTCGTATGATAAAGTCGTCATAGTTCTTTCGTGATGGCTGTGTCCACTGCACCTCAGCAAGTGCTGACATACGGGGAAGAGCCTGGTACTCCACGATACGCTCGTTCGTCATATACTCAGACCATAGGTTAGCTTGTATACCAAGGATATGTTGCTTTGCCTCCTTGGAGAGACTATCAGGAACTGGATTTAAACTATACACCTTTTCTATGGGAATAAAGCCACCACAGCGACTAGGTTCAAAAAGAACGTCCTTCACCTGCTGATAATCGAAATAACAATGGGTCGTAGGAGCCATCACCACGTCATGTCCCATTTCCGCTGCCTTAGCACCTGGTTCTGTTCCACGCCAAGACATAATCATCGCATCCTGCGGAGCCTTGTTATCCAACAACTCATCCCATCCTAAAGCACGACGATGGTGGGCTGTCAGGAAGTCAGTAACCCGTTTAGTGAAATAACCCTGCAAGGTATGACCATTTAACTCCAACGACTGACATTTCGCACAATGTTCCCATTTCTCAGTTGGAGTCTCATCACCGCCGATATGAATAACCTCTGCAGGGAAGATATCCATGATTTCCGACAGCACGTCCTCCACAAAATGGTACACCTTTTCATTACCTACACAAAGGACATCCTTATAAACTCCCCAGTAATGTCCCACTTGATAAGGACCTCCCGTACATCCTAATTCCGGATAACTGGCAAGTGCGGCAAGCATATGACCTGGCATGTCTATCTCTGGGATGATGGTGATATGACGCTCTTGGGCATAAGCGACTATCTCACGCGCTTCCTCCTGGGTATAGTAGCCACCATAAGGTATCTCATCATCAATGTCAGAGTTCGTACCGATAATTGTACCAGTACGATGAGAGCCTACAGTTATCAGTTGATGCCATTTCTTGATTTCTATACGCCATCCCTGGTCATCCGTAAGATGCCAATGGAACACATTCATCTGGTGTAATGCCAACAAATCAATGAATTTCTTCACGAAAGACACTGGGAAGAAATGACGGGAGCAGTCGAGATGCATACCCCGCCAAGAGAAACGAGGTGCATCCTTAATGATGACAGGAGCCAGTACGGAATCCCCACTCAATGATTTACGAAGGGTTTGTATACCATAGAAAACACCTGCGGCAGAACCTCCTTCTATAGAAACATGCTCTTTGTCAACAGTAAGTACATACCCTTCCACTTGACTAATCCTTGAGGAAACAGAGAGGGAGATATTACGCTCACCCTTCCGAGGTTTAGAGACGACAGACAGTTCTTTCCCTATCATCTCGAAAAGGTATTCCTTTAGGAAAGCTGCCTCACGTTGCAAACCTTCTTGTGCCACAATACGCACATCCTCTTGGAAAGCGAAAGGCTCACCTTTCTGCAATTGTACACTTTGTGGAAGAGGAACCACTTGATAATCAGTATTTTCCGCTACCGCAACAGACACACAGCTCATCAGCAGCAACACTACCCAATTTCTCATCTTCTCAAAACTTATATTCCACAAATGCCTCCATTGCCTCATAACAAGCCAGACCTAACTCATCATAACGCTTCGCTGTCTCACGATTACGATCCTGCGCCCGTTGCCAGAACAATCGCACATCATCTCCCATGAAAGGGGCACCTTCCATCTGACTCTGATGACGGAGGATAGCATTACGTTTCTCCAACAGTTCCTCTGGACTCATCGGCACACACATCTCGATATCCGCAATATCCCATTCTGCCCATGCACCACGATACATCCATATCCTACAGTCATCAAGCCATGTGGCACCCGCTGCTTTTTCTTCTTCAACAGCAGCAAGCACAACGTCCGTACACTTGCGATGAGTACCATGAGGATCTGCCAAATCGGCAGCCACATAAATCTGATGGGGCTGTATGTCGGCTATCAGCTCTTGTACTATCCGTACATCCTTTTCTGTGACAGGCAGTTTCTCAATCTTCCCGCTCTCATAGAAAGGAAGGTCGAGGAAATGAATATGATCCTTCTCGATATGGTTATACCTACAGGCATTACGAGCCTCTCCCCGTCTTATCAACCCTTTGACAGTTAGAATACTGGGATTATCCAGATCACCTTCGTTCTTTTGTTTCAAGTAGTTCATGATCTCTTGATAGCGAATCTTGATGACCTCATCAGAACCATTGGCAAAAAGTTGGTTGAAGCCATTGATGAAATGCATATAAAGACGGACTTCCTCATCTGCCACAGCGATATTCCCACTCGTCTCATAAGCGACATGCACATCGTGCCCTTGCTGTATCAGGCGACGGATGGTTCCACCCATCGAGATCACATCATCGTCAGGATGCGGTGAGAACACGATGACACGTTTGGGATAAGGTGTAGCACGCTCTGGTCGGTTGCTGTCATCCACGTTCGGCTTGCCACCAGGCCATCCAGTGATGGTATGCTGCAACTCATTAAACACCTCGATGTTTACCAGACCAGCTTGTCCGCTGAATTGCTTGACAAGGTTTCCCAGCCCATTGTCCTCATAGTCTTTCGTAGATAACTTTAACAAGGGCTTCCCCACCTTATTACATAATGCGATGACCTGCTTACGCAACTGGTGATCTGGCATCTGAATGGTATCAGTCAAATGGAGATTCATATTCTATCAGTTTTAGGTTTCTAGCAATAACGACAGGGCTGTTCCTTTCTTACGACGGTAACAGCACCACACCATGTTGTTTCTTTCCATCCATCATGATCCTCACCGGATGCTCGAAGCGGACATGACGCACATATTTTGTCTCCTCAATAGCAGGCATAGCATCAAGAATCTCCTTCTGGAAAACACCATCACCCGTATAGGTATTGATGGTGAAATAGCCTACTCCGAAAGACGTTAAGTTCTGGAAGAAATGTGTTCCCTGCGAAGGATCCACATGATAATTCTTCAGACCTGTCTCTACAATGACACGGGCAGCTGAGATATGGGGCCACTTAACAGGAATCCCAAGCCAGTAGTCACTACTCCCCCATCGCCCCGGTCCGATAAGAATGTAGTTCTTGTCAGTATCAAGGAACTTTCGGTTTATCTTTTCTATCTCATCGGCGATATAAAGATTGTTTGCCGCCGTGAAATCATCATCTGTCTTGACGTAGACCACATCTACAACATCCTCAGAGATGCCATGACCCAAAGAGTTTTGGGAACGCAGCAGACACTGCTCGTCTGGGATAACGGCTAGATCTTCATCCAAGACTTGCTTGGAGTCGACAATAGGACGAATTTGCAACAGATAAAAATCACCAGTAGTACCTTGTGGAGTAGTGTTCAGATTACAAGCAAACTCTATCTCTACGGGGCGTCGCATCTCCTCAGAACCATATTTCTGTGCCATCTGCAGGATCTCAGGCAAAGGGAAGATACCCTGTTGCAACACCCCACAGAATGAGATGACCTTGCGCCCACCCTCATAGATACCGTCACGGATAATCTGGTCAGAGGGATCATAAGTAGAAGCGATACCATTCAAGGATCCATCTTTGTCTGCCTCTTTCACTCTTAGACTCTTGATATTGAAACCATCGTCCACCTTGAAATCGTCACCTACATGGGACATATCCAACGCATAGAAACGTGTTTGTGTCTCTTTCAGTGCCGTCTCCATCTCTGAAGTCTGTAACACTTGATGAGGATGATAGGGTGACACACGCAACGTCTGTCCGCCGTCCACGATATACTTGCCCAAGCCCAAGGCAAGGGAGGCGATACCCTCCTCCGCTGTCTCATCACCAATAGGATAGTAATTCAAAGAACGCAAGACACCACTAAACGTAGGATAATAATGGTCACCATACTGATGTCCCACCACCTCCTGCAGTATTACTGCCATTTTCTCTTGATCGATGACATTAGAGGTTGCTGTCATGTATGCCTTCGAGTCTTTGTAATAGACAGAGGCATAGACACCCTTGATGGCACAGGCAAGCATACGGAGCATCTCGTACTTGTCATCCAGATAAGGAATCATATAGGTACTATAGATGCCTGCAAATGGCTGATAGTGACTGTCCTCCAGCAAAGAACTGGAGCGTACAGCGATAGGCGACTTCACCGCATCGAAGAAAGTGAAGAAGTCAGCTATCAAAGTGTCAGGCAACTGCGCCCTCAGGAAATGCTGTAAGATCTCTTCGTCTGACGCGTCACTCAGGGCGATAGTCCATAGGTTATTCTTATCCATGAACTCATCGAAGAAGTCAGTACAGAGAACGACTGTCTTGGGGATGGAAACGGCAGCTTTCTCAAACTGGTTCAACTCTGGATGGCGCTTGATGATATTGTCCAAGAAAGCAAGACCACGTCCTTTTCCTCCTAAGGAGCCTTCACCAATACGGGCGAAGTGTGCATATCGGTCAAATTTCAAGCGGTCGAACACTGCGACAACACCGATATTCTTCATTCTACGATACTGGACGATAGCGTCAAAGATAATCTGGCGGTGAGCATCTACATCCTGTAACTTATGCCATGTCACCGTCTTCAGGAAAGCAGAGACAGGGAAAATGGCGCGGGCACACAACCAACGGCTCATGTGGTTACGGGAAATATGGTAGAGCATCGAATCATTGGGGATCTTAAAAATATTATCCTGCAACTCCTTCAAAGACGACACGCGCATAATCTCCTCACGGGTCACCGGGTCACGGAAGATAAAATCACCGAAACCCATGTGCTCCTCTATGATATGACGCAGGTCGACATTCATCTTCTTCGAATTCTTGTCGACAAAATCAAAACCTTCTGCCTCCGCCTTCTCTTTGTTAACAATCTCACTACTTTGTAAAATCAGCGGTACATACTCATCCCGCTTACGAATCTCACGCAGTAGTTTCAGTCCTGCTTCCGCATCACCCTCTTCCACATGGGAGAGACGACCAGGAACGGTCTTCATCGGGAAACGGGTATCGCTAATCACACCCAATACATTATCATGATATTTCTCATACCAAGCCATCGCCTCCTCGTAATTGGTGGCAAGCACCACTTTAGGTCGTCCGCGCTTTCGCTGGGCAGCAGCATGGGGGTTCAATGCCTCCGTCGAGAAATTCTTACTCTGGGCGAGGATATAGTTATAAAGATTAGGCAATACTGAGGAATAGAAACGGATATTATCCTCCACTAACATGATCATCTGTACGCCAGCCTCCTTGATATCATGTTCGATATTCATCCTATCCTCTATCAGTTTGATGATGGAAAGGATGAGGTTGGTATTCCCCAACCAACAGAACACATAGTCGAAGATGGACATATCTTCATGTTCTATACGCTTGGTAATACCATGTGAGAACGGAGTCAGTACTACACAGGGAATATGAGGAGCCAACTGCTTCACATCACGTGCTACGGCGAAAGCATCGTTATCGGCATTGCCAGGCATACAGATTACCAGATCTATGTCTGTTGTCTTCAGCACTTCTTCTGCCTCCCCCGTCGTACTCACCTGGGTAAACGTAGGAGGATAACGCAACCCCAGTTCCATATACTCGTCGAATAGCTTCTCGTCAATACGCCCGTCATCCTCCAACATAAAGGCATCATAAGGGTTCGCAACGATCAGGATATTGAAGATACGGCGTGTCATCAGATTGACAAACGACACATCTTTTAAGTAGAATTGATTCCACTCATTCGGTATTTTATTAGTCTCGTCCATAAATTCCACTTTTCATTTGCAAAGTTAAGCATAAATCCCGAATAAACAAACTAAACTGACAATCTTTTGTTTCAATCCGGGGTGAACGATTTGTTCACCCCTTTGTCTTATCACACGCTGTCCCCGAATCTCATAGATCTTATTCCGTATTGACTCTACATTGTGTTCCATAACGCCTGCGAAGTTACGAAACAAAAGGGAGAAAATCTCAAGACCTGTGCTAACGATACAGCCAATCTTTTATTCTGACTGTCGAATAAAACGTGTTTTCCGTTCCTCAATGACACGTTTGTATGTGCGTTTCATTTTGTCATTCAAGAAGGAGTGGTCGATGAGTGCGTATGTCTCTTTTGGAATCTCCATAAACATATCGAGCACAGAGGTAGCACGTTTCCTCTGCAATCCAATTCTTTCCGCGAATCGTTCGAAGTCCAGCCTACAGGGATGACCTGTTCTGTCATACGCATCGCTTTTCTCAATATCTGGCGAGAGACCGTCCATCAGTCCCAGGTCGCTGCCACTTTGGATATGGATGCAGGTGTTGATAAGATCGTATGCAGGAGCCAGGAAATACTCGCCGTTTCTGTTTATCAACGAGAAGTTCTTCATATGGGCATCCTCGTTAGCAAACAGATAATCGAACACTACCATCCGGAAGAACTGCTCCATCTGTGGCATCCATGCAGGCACGAACTGCCGGATGGCATCGGCTATCTGCGCATAGTTGCCGTGGTATTTGAAATTGCTGTCGCTGCCTTCCTCTGTCATCTGCAGAATGGTGGCAAAGTCCTCCTGCGAACACTCTTTTACGCCGTTTATCACGTCAAAGCGCTTCGTGATATACACAGGCTGACCACTGCTGCTGAAACACAGGCCATTGCTGGCTGTGCGTATGCCATAAACCTGAGACGCGATCTGCATGGTCAAGTGCTCGTTGGCAGGTATCTGTTTGCGAGTGGAAAGACTCATGTTGAAGGGTGCAGGCTTCAGAATGTAGGTGGCTTGTTCGCCTTTGTGAGCCAGACGGATTTTCCCGTCATCAATGATGGCGGAGAATTTCTCCTGAGCACCGGAGATTGACATATTGTTCATGTTCTCCATTGCCTGCTGCTGGTCGCGCTCGTTCTCGAAATCGATGTCAATAAAGGGCGAAGCCACCACACCGTCAAACAATTCCTTGACGGCTTGGGGCGAATAGGTGGTAAATCCCGGCCGTAATGTCGATGGGCAAACTTCTATCGTTTTCATTCTTCCGGTCTTCTAAGTACAAATTTCCCGATGGCATCCATGCCGCAAATCATCTCCAGCATACCGAAAAAGTCATTCTCGTCAACTTTCCTCGTTCTGCACAATGCCCTGCGGTTGGCTCCCTCTGGCAACATGTTGGTGAATACAGGGAAAATTCGCTCTGAGTGATACACCTTCTGGCTCTTGGGCAAGTTGACAGACACAGGAGGAGTGTTGCCGTCGGCACGAAAGGTATCATCATAAGTGAACTCATAGTTGCCCCTTGACAACTCAACGAGCTGCCCGGCATAGACATTACCGTAATACACATTCACTTTTCTCATGCTCTATGCTATTTAACGGTCTGTTTTACCTGCAATATCATTTCCATACCCACCACATCCAGTATCTTCTGTAGTGTATGGAGAGACGGATTACCTACGCCTCGCTCTAAATCCTTGACAGTAGAGATGCCTACTCCAGAATAATCCGAAAGATCTTGCTGTGAGATTCCCAGCAATGCCCTGCGCTCCTTAATCACTGTTCCTATATCCATCGACGTATGATTTATCGTACTTTTGGTGCAAAGATATGAAGAAAACCTGATTAAGCAAACCAAAAGTATGATTTTTCATACTTCCTTAATTCAATTTAACAATATTCCTTTTAAATATCCTTCGTTCGAAGTCCGTATTGACTTTACATTGTGTTCCATAACGCCTGCAAAGTTACGAAACAAAAGGGAGACAAATTTTCAAATTTTTCTCAATTCCTTTCATATTTGTCTCATACCATATAATTTTGAGTTAAAAACATTTAAAATCCGCACAACCTTCACAGATTATGCGGACTCAAAACTATATAAATCAAATTTTATACGTATAGAGCAATACGAGACAGAGACCGGTCCCTAGTGTTCTTTTTTCGCATTGACAGTTGTAGGAATCGGATTAAACGAAGTCACAACATTTAGATTGTTGCGATCCAAGAAAGCGTGCTTCCTATGCTTGTCATGCTGTTGGGAATTATGATGGCTATTTCCCTGAATTATCTATTTCGTCAAATAAGATATCGTTACCTTCAACGACAACAGATATAATGCATGTAGCATTTGCATCCATCACAACCTTATACTTTCCGTCTCCCAATGCTTCAACGTTCAGCACTTTGGATTCATCGCTGTCCTGGCCTCCACTTCTAAAGTCCCAAACAGCATAGCCTCCACCTTCATACTCATAGTCGCCTGCAAGTTTCTTTGCGAGTTTCTTGGTGCAATACTTGTTGATAACTTCATCAGTCGCTTCTTCATCTCCAAATACATAGTTCTTGTAGAACTCCTTGATGTTCTCAGATACTTTAGCATCGATTGCTGCCTGTTGTTCTGCTTGAGAATCTACTTGTTCTGCAACGCTATCAGTTGCTACTGCTGTTGAATCACTCTCTGGCTGTTGAGCCTGTTGCTTGTTTCCGCAGGACACTGCTATCGCAGCTGCTGCAATGAATAATAATTTCTTCATATTACACGAAATTTGTTTGTAAGAGTATTATTTCTTTGTCTTTGTTCCTCTATTTTGTTGAGGACTGCTCAAAACAAGACGAAATCCACAACTCCGATTAACCCAATCAGAAGGCGTTTTTCCTCTATATGTAGTAGAGCACTTCTCAGGTACATCATCTATTCCACCACCTCTAATTATTCGATAACTTTCAAATCCGCTTCTGCTACTTTTACATATCGGGTTCGTTTGCGGCTCGTCTGAATAATAATTGTAGTTATCCTGACAATATTCCCAAAGATTTCCACTCATGTCATAAATCCCAAGTTCATTCGGCTTTTTATAACCAGGTTCCACCATCTTGGCATCCCCAACGAAATCAGAGTTTTTAGAATGCCAGGCAACGACAGATGCTGTGTCGCTACCACTATATTTGTAGCCATTGCCCAGTCGTCCTCCTTTTGCAGCATATTCCCACTCTGCTTCTGTAGGAAGTCTATAATTCTTTTTGGTCAACTTATTAAGAATTATAATAAAGTTTTGAACATCATTCCAACTGTAATGTTTTATCCCTTTTCCTCCGAAAATCATATCCCATTGTTTAGGGGTAACTTCATATTTACATATTTCAAAATCGGAAACACTAACTGGATGTTCAGGACTTGCATCTGGGTCTTTATTGTCTCCCATCATAAAGGTGGCTCCTTTGACATGAACCATTTCAAATTGAGGCGCAATAGGAGCTTTGCACTCCCATATATTTTTCTTTGAGATATAGCCTAAAAATTTCCCATCTAAAGAATATAGTTTACACCACTCTAGCCGTGTAAACGGGTCTGATGTGATTAATTCTTCGGCCATATAAACATTTTGTGTGCTCAAATGACAAGCTATTCTTGCATCGACACCTATCTTACTGTATAATGCAATAGGCAAGTGGGTAGAATAACCAGCCTTGAGTTTTAGTGTAACATAGAATTTTTTCGAATTGTTTTTTGCTGAAGACTGGGCCTTAGTATTTCTTACTTGTGAATAAGTGTCAATTCCTTTCACTATTGACAAAGAAATAATCAGCAATGCAATTAATAGTCGCTTCATAATTTATTACCATTTTAAATTTCTTCCCCTTAAATAATTTTGTGCTTTCTCAGATCCTTTCTGCGCAGCTTGCTTATACCAATAAAATGCATTATTCATATCTGTTGCATCTAATCCATATCCCTTTTCATAGAATTCGGCTAAACCTTCCATTCCATAAACACTTCCTTGTTCTGCACTTTTTTTCATGAAATCAAATAACTCTTTTTGTTTTGGAACATCGATTCCACTAAATTTGCTACCTGCCATTGCATATAATGCACCCATATCCGGAGAAAAAACATTCCGCTTTGCAGCAGTTATACCAATCTCTATTACAGACTTGTACGCTTCCATATCGTATAATTCTTTCATGGCTCTTACTACATCTTCTGGATTTTGGGATAAAGAGAGTCCATTCAATCTAACACGCATATACATTTGCTTCTCAAATCGGACTCCTAATTTTTCGCCTTTTAATAAATATACATTTGCTTTTTTTCCAACAGTTCTACCATATCGGCAATAGCACGCATATGCCCTAAATCTGCTGCTTTTTCTATGTATGAATTCTCGGATAATATTTTGCCATATAAATAAAACGATTCAGGATAATTGCATCTCAACAAGTCTGCTAAATTTTCTTTTCTATAGTTCCTAAATTTATATGGATCCATATACCTATCAGGTAGACTAGTTGCCTTTATATAAGTATAAGCTACTTTGGCTGGAAAATAACCTGAGTTTGCAGCTTTAGCTAGTAACTTCACATCATTTACATTTTTCTCTCCTGCAAGACCTAATGCAAACATCAATACAGTACATCTATAGTCTCCTTTCATCGCACCTTCCAACAAGAATTTCCGACTCTTGTCATTGTCTTTTTTCACTCCCAATCCCATATAATTACAATAACCAGCCAAGAAAAGATATTGGGTTCTAGGATTGTCCAATTCCAATGCTTCCATTGTCATTTCTCCCGTATACTTTAGATTGGGGTATCTTGACATCATTTTCCTAAATATCTCCATTATTATACTGTCCGTATGTTCGCCGAAGTATCTTGGGAAATAAGATCGAGATTCAAATGGAAACAAATCATTGGGATTAAACATACCATTATTCTCAGACAACCATTTTTCGGCAATCTTTCTATTTGCTTCTGATATTTCTTTAAGCCCTTTTTTACTTATAACAGGTCTTATGTTAGCCCCAAAAGTTCGATCCACACCATCAATAAGAGCTTCACTCGACTTTACAGTCATTGCAACAGCCAACACAGTAGGATAATTACATAAAGCGTTTGACCAATAACAGGCTTTGTCATTTTTATCCCATAAGTATGAACCTTTCACCTTCGATTTGGAAAAATAAGGACTGCCACCATAATTATTGTCTTGCCTTAAATAGCCCCCAACAGGAATATAAATATAGTTTTGGTTTTTCCCTACGACTTTATACAACGTTTTTCCACCAGTTCCGACTTGAATCCATTTACACTCTCGAATAAGCTCTCTTAGCTGTTCCTCTGTTGGCATACACCAATTATCTCCCCAATTAATTATTACGGCATCATCTGTTGCATCAAGTTCTTTCTTATTATCAACAGCCCCCAAGGAACTGTTATTATTATATTTGGAAATTTTGTATCTAGTACTCTTGACTTTAATTTGATTTAGGTATGTTTCTACCTTGTTATATTTGTAAGATGCTTGTGTATAATTATTATAATCCTTAGGTTTTGTCTCACCCCACGCATAAAATGATCCTGGATTCTTCTCGTTTTGAGCTCCAATGTTATTCTTTGCCCATAATGTTCCTGATGGTAATGCTAAGTCAACATATTCATGACCACTTAACATAGACGTTTGTGCATTAACAAATAATGAAAGATTAAGCAAACAAATTGCTATTGAAATTATTCTACTATAGTTCATATCTCTAAAATTTTATATTAGCATAAGCCACAAAGAGTGTGAGCCTTCTTGACATCCTTAGCCAGAAGGTTCTACAATACCCGTAAATGTAAGAATGAAAATCAGCTCACACCTGCAGGGTATATATGTGAGCTGACTCCCACGATACTAGGAGCATGCTGTATATATGCAACTGCAGGAGAACTAGCTTTCAGACTTCTCACCCATTTACATTGAATTTTGCAGATTCTCTGGCGGGTCAAAGCTTAATCGCTCTCCTCTATGTCGTCACTCTTTTTGAAGAATAACGAGTGCAAAAGTAAGAAAAACTTTTTGTTCCCACAAATTATTTTGTTTTTTTACTAATACTGCGCTGGGTACAACAAATTTGGAATAATCTAAAACAGAAATTCATTAGGGAAATATATGTGATTTGTATGCATTTTTTAACCAGTAACTACCATTTGTCGGATAAACCTCCAAAATGCCTCAAAATAGATGTATTAAACTCTTGTTTTAAAACATGGCGATGGCGAAAAAGAAACTGATGAATCCTTCGCATGTATTGATATTTGTAGAAGGAGATACCGATGAGGTGTTCTTCAAAGCCCTCATAGATTATTATGCATCCGTCAGCAGCAATAAGTTGTTGCCTTATGATGTATGTACCCTAAAGGGGGTAACAAGATACTCCGTGAAAGGGGTGACAGGTTCCTGTTTCACACAGGGAATTTGAAAAAATCAGCCAGAATCATGAAGATCAGGCTTTCTAGATTGTCCTATTATTTCAATACCAAATAAAGGTTATAGGTTAAAGGTTAGCGGTTATAGAGGGAAATAGTAAGGAGGGATTTTGACGGGGACTGGAAACAGAGTGGAAACGGAAACGGAAACAGTTAGCTTAAAGTGAAAATGGTGGTACTAATTATATTATATATATATAATATATATATTATATATATATAATAATTAATATACATAAATTATGCATCTTTTATTGAAAATCTACTTCGACCTAACTGTTTCCGTTTCCGTTTCCGTTTTGCGTCTTAATTTACTTCCCTATTCCTTGTACCCCCATTAGAATAGCCTGTAAAGGGGTATAGTAGTATCTCCCGTGCCCTTCGGTAGATACTGGGATTAACGATGATAGATACTGGGATAAAGGATAGTAGATACTACTATCAAATCTTAAGAATATGTTAACACAAATTAACAAGAAATTCGCATTTTCTTAACATATTTTTACACGATTTTTCCGCCAAACTATTGAGATGGCGTGTTAAATGTAGTACCTTCGCATCGTCACAGCCCTGCTGACGGCATTAGGAACGACCTCAACTTGTACTGGTAAAAAAATGACTTGAATTGACAGTTTCGTCAATTTGGACGCAAAACATGAAAAGAATTAAGAAAAATTATGTAATTTTGAGATCTTTGGTCTCCAAATTACTTGCACTCGGCAAAAAAAGAATGAATTCTTTTTGTTTTGCTCTCGTTTATTCGTAATTTTGTGGGCGATTTCAGAAAAGGGTCCCAATGAGGGAGATAGAACAACATCCATTACAACCGTTTCTGCCCGCCCATGCGAGGATATTGATGCTCGGCAGTTTCCCGCCATCACGGAAAAGATGGTGCATGGATTTCTTCTACCCTAACTTCAACAATGACATGTGGAGGATATGGGGGCTTGTCTGCTTTCAAGACAAAGACTATTTCGTCGACCTGACAAACAAACGTTTTAAGCAAGAAAAGATAGAATTATTCCTGAGTACCAAAGGTATTGCCCTCTATGACACGGCATGTGCGGTGGTGAGGACGAAGAATACTGCGTCGGACAAGGACCTGGAGGTGGTGGAAGAGACGGACATCGACGGTCTGCTGCGACAGATACCCGACTGTGACGCAATCGTCACGACGGGTCAAAAAGCGACAGACATCCTTACGGAACATTTCCACATTGCACAGCCTGCTGTGGGGGATTACACGCCCTTCCACTATTCTGACAAGGATATGCGCCTCTATCGGATGCCCAGTAGTTCCCGTGCCTACCCCTTAAGCATAGTGAAGAAAGCAGAGAAATACAAAATATTATTGAACATCATTAATAACTAAAGATATATGGAAAAGAAACTACGCACAGCCTCTCTCTGTGTACAGGCTGGCTACAAAGCGAAGAATGGAGAACCCATTGAGTTGCCCATCATTCAGAGCACGACGTTTAAGTATGACAACTCGGATGAGATGGCACAATTGTTTGACTTGAAGAAAGAGGGCTATTTCTATACCCGCCTGCAGAACCCAACCAATGATGCGGTAGCCGGGAAGATAGCAGCCTTGGAAGGGGGTGTAGGTGCCGTATTGACCTCATCAGGACAGGCAGCCAATTTCTATGCCTTGTTTAATATCTGCGAGGCTGGCGACCATTTCGTGACTTCCAATGAGATATATGGTGGTACCTATAATCTTTTCAATGTTACCTTGAAGAAACTGGGTATCGAGTGTACCTTTGTTAACCCAGAGGCTAGTGAGGAGGAAATACTAGCTGCTTTCCGACCTAATACGAAGGCACTATTCGGCGAGACCATCACCAACCCGGGATGTGCCGTATTGGATATTGAGAAGTTTGCCCGCATTGCCCATCAAAACGGAGTACCCCTCATCATCGACAACACCTTTGCGACACCTATCAACTGTCGTCCTTTCGAATGGGGTGCGGATATTGTGACACATTCTACTACGAAATATATGGACGGACTAGCCACACAGGTGGGAGGCGTTGTCGTAGACAGCGGCAACTTTGACTGGCTTGCCCATGCCGACAAGTTTCCAGGCCTATGCACCCCCGATGAGTCCTATCACGGACTGACATACGTGAAAGCATTCGGCAAGATGGGATATACCACGAAACTGGTCGCTCAGTTGATGCGCGACCTTGGCAGTATCCCAGCCCCCCAGAACTCATTCCTGCTGCATCTTGGACTGCAGACGCTACATCTGCGTATGGCTCAGCACTGTAAGAACGCCCAACGAGTAGCAGAGTTCCTGCACGACAATCCCAAGGTAGCTTGGGTGCATTATTGTGGTCTGAAAGACGATGCCTACTATGAGCTTGGACAAAAATACCTGCCAAACGGTTCCTGTGGCGTCATCGCCTTCGGACTGAAGGGTGACCGTGAGACCGCCATCAAATGGATGGACTCGCTGGAGATGATCAATATAGTGACACACGTTGCTGACGCCCGTACCTGTGTACTGCATCCTGCCAGTCACACCCACCGCCAACTCAGTGATGAGCAACTGCGTGAGGCTGGTGTGGCACCCGATCTGATTCGTTTATCTGTTGGTATAGAGGACGTAGAGGACATCCTTGACGATATCAAGCAGGCACTGGAGAAAATTTAATAATGTAAAAATTAAACAATTAAATAAGATATGTTTCACATTTACGAAGGTTTCCATCTTGTTGATGCTTACCACAAAATGCGTCATCAAAGGAAATATCATCCTGCTGATGGCACTAAACGGGCTATAAAAATTGCATTTGTAGCCTTGGTCACACTCTTTCTATGGAACATGCCCACCGAATGGTTCGGCATCCAGAATCTTACCGTCATCCAGCAACGTATTATCGCCATCTTCGCATTCGCTACGCTGATGTGGATTATGGAGATCGTGTCATCGTGGGCAACATCCGTCGCCATCATCGTACTGATGCTGCTTTTCTGTAGCGACAGTGGTATATTACCTATGGTCAACGAGGAAGAGGTAGGAAAACTGTTGTCATACAAAGGTGTGATGGCTACTTTTGCCGATCCTGTCATCATGTTGTTCATCGGTGGTTTCGTTTTAGCCATCGCTGCCACGAAGACAGGCTTGGATGCCCAGTTGGCGAAAGTCCTGCTGAAGCCCTTCGGCACGAAGAGCGAGATGGTGCTGTTGGGTTTCCTGCTTATCACCGGCCTGTTCTCGATGTTTGTGTCAAACACAGCTACCGCCGCTATGATGCTGACCTTCCTGACACCAGTATTCCGTCAACTGCCTCCTGAGGGCAAGGGACGTGTCTCACTCGCCATGTCTATCCCCATCGCAGCAAACCTCGGTGGTATGGGTACACCTATCGGAACACCGCCGAACACCATCGCACTGAAATACCTTAACGACCCTGAGGGATTGAATCTCGGACTGGGTTTTGGTCAGTGGATGATGTTCATGTTCCCATTAGTTATCGTACTCCTATTCATCAGTTGGCGTCTCTTGCTGAGAATATTCCCCTTTACCCAGAAACGTATTGAACTGAACATCGAGGGCGGTATGCAGAAAGGCTTCCATTCGTGGGTCGTCATCATCACTTTCTTCATTACCGTGGCACTTTGGCTGTTTGACCGTCTGACAGGTATCAACTCTTATACTGTCGCCATGATACCGTTTATGGTATTTGCCTTGACGGGAGTCATCAACAAGCGTGACCTTGAGCAGATCAACTGGAGTGTCATCTGGATGGTAGCGGGTGGTTTCGCATTAGGCTACGGACTGAATGCGTCAGGACTGGCTGCCAATGCCGTGGAAAGTATCCCCTTCGGGAAGTTCTCCCCGTTGCTCATTCTCTTACTCGGTGGCGCCATCTGTTACATCCTGTCCAACTTCATCTCGAACTCCGCTACGGCAGCACTCCTCATGCCTATCCTTGCCATTGTATGCTCGGCTATGGGTGACAAACTCGACCCCATCGGCGGCACACCTACCGTACTCATCGGTGTTGCCATCGCAGCATCGTCTGCCATGATCCTGCCTATCTCCACACCACCGAACGCATTGGCTTTTGCTACGGGCTTTGTGAAGCAGAACGACATGATCAAGCTGGGTGCTATCATGGGTATCATCTCCATGATCTTAGGCTTCGGACTGGTCTATATGATGGGAACCTTAAAGATTCTCTAGCCCGAAGATTAACAATTTGTAAGTTTTAAACTAAAATAATAGGGATTTTTCTTGGTCATTTCAAGAAAATTCCCTATTTTTGCATTACCAATATAACAATTTGTCAATTTACAATAAAACCTTAAAGCTATGAACGTTGAGAAAATCATGCAAGACCTGGAGAAGAAGCATCCAGGCGAAGTAGAGTACTTACAGGCTGTACGCGAGGTTCTTGAATCCATCAAGGATGTGTACAACCAGCACCCTGAGTTTGAGAAGGCGAAGATCGTAGAGCGTATCGTAGAACCTGAGCGCATCATCACCTTCCGTGTTCCCTGGGTTGACGACAATGGTGAGGTACAAGTGAACATCGGCTATCGTGTACAATTCAATAGTGCCATTGGACCGTATAAAGGTGGCTTACGCTTCCACGCCTCTGTGAATTTGAGCATTTTGAAATTCCTCGGCTTCGAGCAGACCTTCAAGAACGCACTGACGACCCTGCCGATGGGTGGTGGTAAGGGAGGCAGCGACTTCTCTCCACGTGGTAAGAGCGACGCTGAGATCATGCGTTTCTGTCAGGCTTTCATGTGTGAGCTTTATAAAGTGATTGGTCCTGATGTCGACGTACCTGCTGGTGATATCGGCGTAGGTGGCCGTGAGATTGGCTACCTTTTCGGAATGTACAAGAAACTGACCAGTCAGTTCCATGGTGCCACCCTCACAGGCAAAGGACTGGAATGGGGTGGTTCTATCCTGCGTCCGGAGGCTACAGGTTATGGTGCCTTGTATTTCGTACACCAGATGATGGATACACACGGTCTGGATATCAAGGGGAAGACTGTGGCACTTTCTGGTTTCGGCAATGTGGCATGGGGTGCCGCTAAGAAAGCTACTGAACTGGGGGCGAAAGTCATCACCATCAGTGGTCCCGATGGTTATATCTACGATCCTGCCGGTCTCGACGATGAGAAGATAGAGTACCTGTTGGAGCTGCGTGCCTCTGGCAATGATATCTGTGCTCCCTATGCTGAGGAGTTCCCTGGCAGTCAGTTCTTCGAGGGCAAGAAGCCATGGGAGCAGAAAGCCGATATCTATCTGCCATGTGCTACCCAGAACGAGCTGAATGGTGAGGATGCCGATAAGATTCTTGCCAACAAGCCATTATGCGTTGCGGAGGTCAGCAACATGGGATGTACCGCCGAGGCTGTCAACAAGTTTATTGCTGCTGGGCAGTTATTTGCTCCTGGCAAGGCTGTGAACGCAGGTGGTGTCGCCACCTCTGGTCTGGAGATGACCCAGAACTCGATGCGTATTGCATGGACAGGGGAGGAAGTTGACCAGAAACTGCACCATATCATGTCGGGCATCCACGAGCAATGTGTGAGATACGGTAGAGAAGGCAGTTACGTCAATTATGTGAAGGGAGCCAATGTGGCAGGCTTCATGAAGGTAGCTAAGGCGATGCTTGCCCAAGGTATCGTCTGATGACACCTTATTATATTATAAAGAAGGCTCCCGATGAGGAGCCTTTTTTATTTTTTATGCTTCAATGGTCTGATAGGGAAGGTGAAATACGTATCGGGGAACGGCTCATTCTTCAGTGTGAAGTGCCACCATTCTGTTGGGAAAGGATTGAACCCATGACGGAGCATTGCCTGCCGGAGAATCATCCGGTTCTTAAACTGCTCTGCAGTGATGCTACGCTGAGCAGGACTCTTATGGTTATCACCTGTATACTCACCCGTCTCGGGGTTACCACAAAAATCTGGATGGCTCTCCGGACCGAACCAATCGAACGTGCCACCCATATCCAGTTCCTTCTCCGTCGTCATGTCAAACAAAGTCAGGTCGAGGGTGGATCCACGAGAGTGACCACTTTTCGCACAAATATACTCCTGTGGGAAAAGCACGCTCTTGTCAAGGTCGGGATAGAAATAAGGTTTCATGCGGAGGTCAGAGATATCCTCTGCCCACCGTACGAAATGGTCTACCGCCTTCTGTGGACGATAAGCATCATAGATTTTCAGACGGTATCCCTGTTTGATGACATCATCACTTACTGCACGCAGGCTGTCGGCAGCCTGTCTCGTCAGCAGTGCCGTCGCCTCTTCATAGCCATCAATACGGTCACCTACGAAATTATAGGTACCAAAGTAACGGATCTCAAGGATGGCATCAGGTACGACATCCGTCAGTGTCACAAACTGACTCGTGTCATCCGTCGATATGACCGTTGTCGCTTGATCACTGTCCTTGCCACAGCTGACAAGGAGGATTCCACAGAGGAATACTAACAATTTTTTCATAGCATTTGGCTTTTAACATTTACTTCCTTCTCGTGACTATCGTCAGATCATGCGTGTCCGTGTTGACATTCTGATTATTGACAGTAGCCCCTACCCTGATCTTCGCCGTGCCATCCTTCAATTTCCTGTCGGCAAGGATGGATGCGGTATAACGCACACCACTGTTGGGAGCGATACTCTCCACATGCAGGTTTGGTGAGATATACAAGTTTTTATTACCTGTCACGTCATAGACCATAGGTTGTACATCGTAGAGGGTATGACGAGTATAGTTCATAATCTCGAAGGTGATCTGACACTGTTCCCCTGCACGCAGGATACCATCGTGGTTCTCATCAACAAAACGGGCATTACGGATGACGACACGCTCTGGACGGCTCTTGTCATTAAGACGGTCTCTGGAAGGGTCGAAGGTCCTTTCATCATGTCTCTTCTGAGTCTGTGCGCCCTTCGGACCCGCGATATCAATGTCAATACGGTCATCACCACTGTTAGTAGCATCGAAACCACTGTCGTTAGAGCGATGAACCTCCTGTGGATAATCGTCATCGTCATAACGGGAGTGACGCTCAGCCATCCGACGCTCACGATCACGCTTATAGGCCTCATACTTCTCTGCCTCCGCTTTGTCTGCCTGTGCACCAATAGCAGCGCCGACAGCAGCACCACCTGCCATACCGACTATCGTGCCGAGATCACTGCCACGCCAGCCACCAGAGATACCACCGATGGCAGATCCCAGGACGGCACCAATAGTTCCGCCTGCATAAGCACCTTGTCCTGTATAGGTATTACAACTGGTCAACGTCAATACAGCACCAATCATCCATATTCCAACTTTCTTCATATCACTTTCGTTTTAAAGTTCACGCTGCAAATTTATGAACTTTTCCGGAAACGCCAAGGGGAGATTCCCGAAAATCGATTAGGGGATTCCCTAAACTATACTCGAGAAGCGGGGTGGCAAATGCCATGAGAGACACCTGCCACCCCTATCATTTCCTCGAGGTTAATTATTCTCCTTTGAAGATAAAGCCACACCGTTTCAGGATGGCCATGACTTCTTGCTGGTCCATGCGTGAACCACTCGTCATGATGATATTCACCATCTGTACGATATCCGTCACGTTGATAAGGCCGTCTTTATTCACATCGGCTGCCGCAAAATTGAAGGTGCCAGACGGATTCTCCATGATATAGTTGACGGTAGCCACGATGTCCGTCACGTTAACCAAGCCGTCCTGGTTGGCATCACCAGACAAGATCACCTTCTCATTACCAAGAGTCAGTACCGTAGGAGCATTCCTGTTGCCCACCATGTTATCGGTAAACGAGAGTGTTTCCTTGATTTCATACACCTTGCCCGTCGCCTTATCATGAGCTTCGAAGTGCAAAACATCTCCAGAGCTTCCCGATACGTTGAGCAGTGCCAGTCCGTCCTTCCAGGAGGAAGTACCCCTGCACTGGCCGTCTTCCGTAAAGGCACCGACCTCATACGCTCCCTCGGCGGTATCACCGTCTGCCGTCACCACACGAACCGTTACAGGCATCATATCACTGCCTGCCCACCAGTTACTGGACCAATAGGTATGAGGATTGGTATCTATCAGGTAAGCATCCGAGACGATGGTATTATTCAGGTGGAACGACTTACTGCCCACTGACCAATATCGATAGCCACGTCCAGGTACCAGGGTCTGCAAGGAACCCGTCCACTGACCGTCCCTATACTCCACGAAACCGTGCTGACCCACCAGCATATCACCTTCCTCTGCCTCTGCGAATGCCAGAGCCTCCTCAGGAGTCATCACCTGATTCATCGGGAAGCCAATCCAGTTCCATCCACTCTCCAGCATGACACTGTTCTGACTAGCATTCCAGGCCAGCCCCGTCAGCGTCACATTCCTGGTGGCACTGCTGTAGGCACGATACGACTGACCTGCCTCCAGCTCGCTTACCTGACTATAGTCGCCCATCACATAGCTCTCGCCTGTACCCACGACATCCGTAGCGGCAATAGTAGCCGACTGGTTGTGGGAAATCCAGTTCCAACCCTTCCGCAACTCATAGGAAGCCCTGTTCTGACGAAGCGTATAGACGAACGTAGCCACCTCACTCTCCGCAAAGTCAGGAGCAATGGCGATAGCCTTCAGTGTCATGTCACCGTCAATGGTCAACGGTCCCTCATAGCGGAATACACTACCCTCTTTCTTGTCGCAAGGACATGTTCCGTCAAGGGTATACCAGATGACGGCATCAGGTGTCTCACACGACAGACTGACCGTCGAGCCGTAATAGGCCTCCGTACCACTGATGCGCGATGCCTGCGGGGCAAGTGTCACCATATCATCCTTGTCTTTCACACCGACAATCAGTGTCTTCACCACGTCACGGTCGTCAGCAATGACGAGTTCGAGAGCCGATGAGCCATTTACCAGACCGCTGACCTCAAAGCTAGCCTCACCCTTCTCGTCAAGAGTCAGTTCCGTGGTACTCACTCCAACGACGGTACCATCTTGAGTACGTACCGTCACCTTCTTGCCGACAGCAGCATCAACAGGAACGGCAGCAATGGAAATCTTACGGGTACCACCCGATGCCACATTATATATACTGTCTGTGACAATTTTCTGTACACGCTTCTGTACGTCAAACTCCTGGGTATAGTCTGCCAGCATACCCACATCGGCATAGCTCTCCAGTGTCGACTTCACAGTCAGTACGACCTTCTCACCTACCGTCAAAGGTGTCTTGGGTTCAAAGACGATGCGCGACGCATAGGTCTTGCTCTCGTCAGGGGTCTTCTCCGCATTCAGCAAACGGATAGTTCCCTCCATCTTCTGACCGCTCTTGGTCAAGAATATCTGATCAGTAGTCAACAGTTCCGGCTTCATATATTTGTCGAAGTCTATCTGTACACCATTCTCCGAAGCAACTACACGCTCCACGACAGGCGGCGTGGGCTGACTCATCGCCAGATTGACATCAAGTTGTGGTGGAGGCACGGGCAACCACTCCGAATAGGTGGGCAGATAACCGTCTTTCACGATACGAACCTGCCATTCGCCCTTTGGAACATCCCAGCCATACTTACCATCCTTGTCCGTCAACATGGGGTTCTTCTGTTCAAAGGCCTCAGCATCCCAAAGGGTCACTACCTCCTGCGTCTCACCATAGCCGTCTTCCACATACTCCTTATAATAGATGCTCGCTGTGGCATCCTGCACACGGTTGGAAGCCACCGCCTCATAGACATAGCCGGAGGGATCTATGACAGGTACGACATCAACGGGGAATATATCTTGCTCATAATCCTTTTTCAGCTTTTTAAATATTTCATCCTTAACACATTTGAGATCACAAATCTTCTTGGCTGATTCGGTGAAGTAGTCAGAGTAGTACCAGTCAAAACCCCAGAATACACCTGTAGACACCACCCTGAAAGCAAGCGAACCTACTGTGCCGAGGACAGGACCGACCGGACCTGTTACCGGTGCAGACAGAAGACCAGCAAGAGACGCCCCAATTGAACCACCATCAAAAGCAATCTTTAAACCCTTTTCGATACAGGCATTCAGACCCCTTGACTCCACCTCTTCACGCAGCTGATCAGCTCTTTCTTGATCGCCTTCACAAATGACAGGTATACTTTCCGAAAGAAGCAATGCCTTCTCTTTCATATCCATAAATTCCTGAGCGTCTTTTACAAGCGAATAAACATCGGCTATCGGGCCCACCCACTTAAGTACACCAAAACCTTCCAACCGCCTCAAATGACGAAGCAGTTTGTTACGTGTGGAGATGGATGACCTCATCACTTGCCTACATTTTTTCTGATATTCAATACCAATAGGAACATGTTTCCATCCACGCTTGATACTACTCTGCATGTTATTATAGGCATTGACTGACCTTTCCGTACAATTAGTGATATCCCTTTTGGTTATATTGATATATTCCTCATAACTGCCTTCCAGATCCATCACTTTATCAAGCAGTGAGTTCAAGGTACCTTCCACTTTTCTTTCAGCCTTGTCCAATTCTTGTCGAAGTCTAGAACTGTCACCTGCACGAAGCGCTCCTGAAGCATTCGTTGAATAGTCAGCCACTATCATCAGGTCTTCATCAAGGATGGTAAGGGTATAGCCATTACTGGTCATACGCACGAACACCGGTTTGCCGTCTTCTACCCTGGTCACATATTCATTCGCATCCAGGTGCTCCTCCATCTTATTGCCATAGGCCATAATCCCCTCATAACGGGCACGTACCTCTGCCGAAGGTTTGGTATACACTAAGCCTGGCCTGATCTCACCCAGTTCATTGGCGGGCGTGGGAGCTACTAGATTCCAGGCTGGATTATCCATATCATTCTCTTTGATCAAGTTGGCCTGCTCGGCCTCCAGCTTGTCGATATTCTGCATCCACTGCTGCATACCGGCTTCGTCGTCTGAATAGTCAACGGAAGTACCCATACCAGGATCGACATCCAGCATATTCATCAAAGCCTGAAGGGCTGCTTGTTCATTCTCCGATCCCAGTTCTGCATTGTCCATATCCTGCAACAGGCGGTCTGTCTCATTCTCCTCCACCAGTTCTTTCTGATATAATTCCTCCAGATAGTGCAATGGCTGGGTGAACATTTCTTTCCCTATCATCTTCTGATTGTTGTCAGTTATTGACAATGAGATATTACAGGGCAAAGCACTAGCGTCAAATACTCTTTTAGCAACCCACATTTTCTGTGAACTGTTATACTTGGCAACCAGATCCACCTCAGTCCCGGCTGTCGTAAAGACAGTCAGTACGACACTTTGAACCTTGTCGGGGTCTGTCGTATTCAATTTAATGTAGAAATAAAAGAAATCAGGAGAAAAGTAGCGATATGATCGTGGCGAACAAGTCTTGCTTTCATAGTTGAAAAAGATACTTTCTCCCATATAGCTCATCCTCACTGAAACAGGCTCCACGGCATAGTTATCGTAAACAGTTACCCGCTTTGCCGTTTTTACCTCATTGCCATTAGGAAGTATGTATTTGGCATAGAACTCGTTGCTCGCCATATTGTAGGTCTTTTGGAGCGGACATTGTATCGACCACTTTCCACCGGACGGGACTGTCGTTGCTCCTACTTGCTCATCATTGCAGTAGACCACCACCTTGGTGCCTGCCTTTGACTTTCCCTGTACAAGAACTGTTTTCTTTGTAGAGGTCGAAGGGAGTGACAGATGGATACCTTCTACCGTAAAGGTGTTGGTATTCAACGGCTGTTCTCGTTCTTCTCCATCCAGCATGAACGTGATCTTACCATTAACCGTATATTCACCTGCCACCGTGGGTACCATACAGAATCGCATGACCTTATTCTCCAATATAGGAATCTCTATCTGATTGCCTTTGCGGGTATAACTACTCTTGCTGTTGTCTACCAAGACAGACCCTTCTACGAAACAATCATTGTCTTCCGGCAGGGTAACGACCGCCTTGAGTTGCGATATCTTTCCTAGATATTCAGACTGGAAAGCGACACGCATGCTCAAGGTTTGGTATTCACCTACTGTGAGCTTAGAACTCTTCGGGGTAAAAGAAGTCTTACTCCTATCGGTATACAGACTGTTGAATGTCATTGTAGGCACAATCTGCTCATTAGCAGCAACGGTCTGTCCAGACTTCACTTGAACCGTCTTCTCTACATAGTCGACACCCTTCTTCAAGTACTTGTCGACATCGGCCTTCGAATTCATCGCATTGGTGATACCGTTCACGTGCTCCATCATCACTACCGTGTAGATACCATCCTTTATCTGGGTGAAGGTCACGGTATGGTCTTCGGATAGCACTTTGTTTCTTACGAGGTTACCATTAACATCAAACACCCTGACACTGATACTGCTGGCTTCCGTCTGGGCAAAGGAAGCCTCAATAGCACCATAGTCATAGGTTACGAAGTCCAGTTTCAGGTTACCGTCTGCATCCGTCAGTCCCGTGTTTGTGACAGGTGCATACTGGCTGTTATCACTATTGCCCAGTGTTACCTCAATCTCGGTTCCTGGCTTCAATTGCTCCTTCAGACGGATGGCATTGTCGTCACTGATGGAGAAGTCTTTATAGATAATGTCATCATACACATTACGGATGGTGAAGATGCCTTCGTTAACGCGTTTACTCGACAACATTCCCTGAGAGGCTCCCAGAGCCACCACACCATAGTGCTTCCACGTCATACGGATGGAAGAGCCATTGGTCTCCTCCAGACTAAAGGTCAGTTGGGTATCCTTGTTGAGGGTAAAACGCTGCGAACCGGATGACAGGTTGCTGCCTTCCACCCTAATGGCCATCTCGTACACGCCCTCCGGCAGTGAGCTGATAGGGTCAGAGACCAGTCCCTGATAGGGGTAGTTGGCATCAGGTGCGGAAGGATTGTTGAAGACACTTTCCGTCACCAGCTTATTGCCTTCATTCGTGATGCGATACAGGCTCATTCTGGCCGTCTGCTTACCCATATAGGCTCCATCAGCTCTCACTACGGTCGCTGATAACTGATGAACGGGAACGGGTTGCAGCGTATAGCTCACATGCTGGGGCTGTGCATAGTCGGCAGGACGGTTGATGGTCAGTGTGTCGCAGGAGCGGTAGGCAGCTTTCAGTGCCTCGTCGGTAAGGGTGACGACCACCTGCAACGGCTCGTCGCTCAGGACACCGCTGAGGACACCACCCCGCTGGATGACCTTTCCCTCCTTGTCGACCCATAGGTGGGAATACTTGTCAGCAGACACCGTAGAGGAGCCCTGCTTCACCTGCAAATCCAGAGAGCACAGCGGATGCAGATCTGTCAGGTCCACACTGACATACTGATCCTGCAGATAGATGTTGTCAACATGTCCTATGATACTGCCCGAAGGACTCAGCACGCGTACCTGGTAGGTCGTTCCCTTGGGCTGGGAGGCAAACAAGTAACTATGTCGATTGGTGATAAGCATTTTTCGACTCGTCAGCGTCTTCACATTGAGGAGTTCCAGGGTCATGCCATAATAAGGTGCCAACTGCTCGAGAGTGGCATCAGGCAATACGTTCACCGTTACCGATGCCGCATCCTCTGCGATTGGCTGCAGGTTAAAGATGTTCCACCCCTCGTCAGCCTCATACAACGGCAACGACTCTGCCGGCACATACACCGTCATATCAAGGGATGACGGGAAGGGATTATCCATAAGCTCTCCTGTATAATAATTCCTATAGGTAGGCACCCTGGGTGGTGTCGTGGCATAGAGTACCAGATTCTCCAAATGGGTATCCAAAAAAGCGTCGCTTCTGATGGCTTTGACGGTGCTGGGCAGCAGTAACTCCGTCCACGGACGTCCCTGAAGGTCTTCCAGCACCTCTATCTCACTCATGCGACTCACATCCACACGGGTCAGGTTCGGGAAGTCCTCTGCCGTCAGATTGTACCTTAGGACATCGACTATATTCGTTGGTGTTCCACTCATCATAAAGTCCCTTACCAACGGATAGTCTGCCTTGTCTGGAATCAGCGGTTCTATCAGACTTCTGAAATTTTTGCCTTCAATATTGTCCATCACCAACAACCCTTCATCCGGATACCAGCCGTTAGGCATGGGATTGACAGGATTCTCCGGATCATATTCCAGCACGGGCATCAGGGTGACATTTTCCGCAGGCATCCTGAAAGACACCCGACTAGCATAATGTTCATCTGGCGGCAATTCGATATTTCCCTCAATAACCTTCCATTCCTTCAGTTTCCAATAGTCGAACATGCTGTATGTGTCTTCTATGGAGACGCTCACATATTCGCCAGCAGGAATATAATAGGAAGTCCTTTCCCTTTCGCCAAACGCTATACTTGGGGCAATGGTATAAAAACCGGCAACTCCCAGTGGCTGGGTCTTCAGGGTCAGCTTATATTTTTGTTGTGCACAAAGTGCCAATGACAGGAGACACAAGATGCAGATACTCAGTAATCTTCTCATAGTCGTATTCATTGATATCGGTTAATAGATGATTTTCTTTCCTTTCTGAATATAGATGCCCTTGGACATCTGACCCTTTGTGAGTTTACGGCCCTGCAGGTCATAGATGTCATCAGTCGTTTCTTGAGGTGTCGCTGGTACGAGAGGAATCTCTGTCGCATTATCGCCTATGCGAAGCTTAAAACGATTGTTGATTGTCGAAGGCTCCTCGACGGTAAAGGTATAGGGTTCGGTAGCATCCACACAGGCACCCGTCTCAGCATCAAGGAGCCAAGGCTGCTCCGCATGGTTGCCTGTGACAGCGACCTGGAGGGTATATTCACCGCCCTCGCTCAGCAACATGCCCACCTCTACCTCGCGGGTCGTCAGCGGCTGTTCATTCAGACTGTAACGCAAGCCACTGGAACGGGTATAGAGGGCTGTCTGCTCTTCATCCATCGTGAAGAAGGGTGCATCATGACCTCTGTCGTAGCCTGCGGTAGCCTGTGGCGTAAGTACCAAACGCGTACGTGACAGCTGCCTGTCGGCCTTATGTAGGGTGATATCGTACCTGATGCGCTGTTCACGCAGACTGGCACGTCGCATGTTACGGGCATTGACCATTCTGGATTGGGCTACCTTGTCGTTATGCTGTCGTCCCTCAGGTGCGAAGGTCACACTCGACAATTTGTCACTGCACTGAATGAGGAACGCCTGCATTGGTGTCAACACCAAGTCGTCGTCGAGCGGACTATAGGTCAGAAGGCCATAGGTATTGTGATTTTCGTCATATCCCCATACCACAATAGGTGCGTCACTCTCCATCGACTGGATATCGAAATAGGACATGAACGGATTGCCAAGCAGGTTCCATCCCATGTTATGCGGATACTGGCCGGTGTAATTGGTAAGGGGGATGGTCACCGCTTCGTTGCTGAAGGCATAGGTACGGAGGGGGGTGGTATTCTTCAGCGTGAATGTTACATTCTCACTGACGTTGGTCCATTCCTCGTATCCTACCTGTTTGGGCTCACGACCGAAATGGAGGATATAGCCTTGTCCTGCCTTCAGCGTCTCATCAGCTGCAATATTCCTCCACACATTTTGATGATTGCCGGCAGCTCGCTGGGCACCATCGAAATAACGGATGACGTAAGGAGTACGGCTGTTGCAGACAATCTCAGAAGCCTTCACATCGAAAGGAGGGGTAAAGAAGAACCACTCTTCGACAATGGGTTTCAAGTTCATCGTCATGCTCTGCGCCGTCAACGTCCCTTCATTAATCAGCGATGCGACAGTCACCGCATCATACCAATAGGTGGGGCGGGAATCGGTGTAATTGTAATCATACTGCAAGTTGTCGACCGACCAGTTGGTCTTGCTACTGATATCGAGATGCCCCACTGACGAGTCCTGGTAGGTCAGTTTCAGGTTGCTGTTGTTGATGAGAGGGAATGCCTCGTCAGCAGTAGTTGCCGCCTTGGTAATGACAACTGAATGGATCTCGCTATCATCGATACCATTAATACTGGCCATCCCCTTGAAGGCATCATCATTCTGATAGGCTGCCAGAGAGACGGCAGGGACATATAGGGGACTCTGACGTTCAAAAATTCCGAACAAAGGATTATAATATCCGTGATAGAAAGTCTGGGGAGGCACGGCGGCACGCACGGTGACACTCTCCAACTTTGGACCATTGCCCAACGGCAACCCTTTGAAGGCCTTCATCGTACTGGGGAAATCGGCACGAGTGAGTTGTTTACTGTAGAAGGCACTTTTACCGATCACCTCTACCCCTTCAGGAACCATGACTTCCGTATACATCCCGTTATTAAAAGCACTTTCATCGATCTCCCGCAACGAACCGGGGAGGTTCAGTGATGTCAAAGGACAGTTGATAAAGGAACGGTCACCGATAGTCACCACTCCCTCTGGAATGACAATCTCGGATAACGACGTGCAATTCCCAAAAGCTCTGTTGCCGATTCGTTTCACTCCCTGATGGAGCGTTACAGCAACCAGACTCGTACAATCGCTGCAGATACCATCAGGTACCTCGTTAATCAACGGTGGCAGGACGAAACTCGTACGACTAACGTTGGCCAGAAACACCTCACTTCCCAGAACACGTACCGTATTGGGCAGTTGTACATTTCCTAGTTTGTCACAGCCATAGAAACAATTTCTCTTCACGTAATACAACCCATCGTGGAATGTTACGTCCTCCAGTTCATCACACTGGCTGAACGCACGCTCTCCCAACTGCTGAACACAGGCCGGGATGTCGATACTCTTCAACTTAGATCCGGCAAAACAATCGTTGCCAATGATGACGAGGGTCGAGGGCAGCGTAATGGTAGGGAATCCTGTTTTTGAGAAACAGCTATTTTCCAACTTCTCGATGCCGTCATACAGCGTAATGGCATCCAGAGAGATACAGTTGGCAAAGGCACTCTCACCAATCTGTTCTACATGACTCGGCATATTGATGTTCTTCAAAAGCGAACAGTTGTTAAAAGCGTATTTGGGAATCACAGTGATATAGGGACTCATGCGCACCGACTGCAACGCTGTACAGTTTTCAAATACCGACTCACCGATGGTTGTCACTGAGTTGGGCATCACCAACGACTCCAGTCCCGACGAGGCAAACGCCTGCTTCTCGATAGTGGTGATGCCATCAGGCAATTCAACCGTCTTGAGACTCGTACAGCCAAAAAAGGCCCTCACGCCAATCTCTAACAATGAGCGAGGTACGTCCACCTTGCCCAGTGCCGTACATCCATTGAAGGTATAGTTACCGATTCTTGTTATCCCGTTAGGAAGAGTCATACTGGTAAGCGATGTACAACCAGAGAAAGCACTAGCATCGACAGTTATCACTCCGTCAGGAAGTGTCAGACTGGTAAGATCTGTGCAGTTTTCGAAAGCAGAACTGCCCAACCATATTAAGCCGGCAGGGAGTTCTAACGACTTCAATGACTTACAACCTTTGAAAGCCCCGCTGCCCAACGACTCCATTGTAGATGGAAGAGTCACTTTCTCCAAAGAAGAACAGTTCTGAAAGAAACGATCGGGAAGGGATCCGACTACTGCAGGAACTGTCATCTCCTTCAATCCGATACAATCAGTAAATACCGCTCCCGTGATTGTGGTAAGCTCTTCTGGCCATACCACTTCCGTCAGTTTCGGGCAATTTTCCAAGGTCGACCAGATGATCCGTTGAATCTTGGGATAGACAAAACGCTCCAAGGATTCCAAATATCCACCTAAGATATTACATACTACCATCTCGTCAGCTTCCACATCAGGGCGAAACTCTGAGACATTCGCCGGATTAAAAGCCAGCTCCGACAGGTCTATCTCCACCGCATTCTTGGCTAGACTCCGTAAGGCTGCCACTCCTTCACGATAATAGTAATATTCCTCATTCCAATCATACTGGCCACAGATATCCTTTCCTATGAACTTCAGATGGGTAATGTTATACTTGGTCGGCAGTTCGGAATATTCACAGCCGAATTTCTCCTGGATAAACGCTGGTACCTGAGTCACATTATCAGGCAACTCTATGACAGTCCACTCCTGTGCACTGACTATAGAAAAACAACCCATCAACAAGGTGGTCAAAATACATCGTCTTAGGTTTTTCATCATATTTTTATTTTAGTTAGTTGGATTTTATTATTCATGTTCATTAGTTAATGGCAAAAGTAATCAAGAAAATGAAAAAAACAGCTAATCTTCACAAGAAACGACGGACAAATTCGGAATTTGTCCGTCGTTTTATATTTTGTGAGTCATCTGCCATAGCCCGTACCTATCGGTTAGTTTGCTTGGGGCTATCGGTACGTTTGCCCGTACCTATCGATGCGTTTGCTTGATGGTAACTTTCCACTCTGTAGGTGTCATGGAGGTAAAGTCGCGGAAAGCACGAACGAGGGCCTTGTCGTTGGCGAACCCCGATTCAATGGCGATGGCATGGAGTTTCATGTCGGGGTCTGCCGTCATCAGTTGTTGAGCATATGCGATACGATAGCCGTTGACAAACTTGGAGACGGAACAGCCCTTCGACACCTTGATGATATCGGAGACATAACGATTGTTGGTACTGAGGGCGACGGCGATATCCGACAACTTCAAACCGGGACGGAGATACAGCTGGTCATGTTCCATCAACCACTCCACGCGCTGCATAAGTTGTTCGTTGGCGGGAGCATCCGCCATAGACACCTGCTCATCAACAGACGGTGGCTGGGACGCTGACATGGAAGGCTGTCGGCGATGTTTCCAGAACAGCCAACCGCCTGCCATCATCAGCAATACGACAAATACTGCCAACGGCAGGAGATAGCGGTGTATGAACGACGAAGGGACAAACGAGGCATATTCGCCTGCGCCATCGTCACCTACAGGGAAGAGCCATACCGTGGCCAGGGGTGAAAAATTAGAAGAGTCCGTACCACCCACCAACACGATATTACCCTGAGGAGTCAATACAGGAACAGAACCTCCAAAACCACGAATGCTATCAGTATAGTAACACAACAGTTGTGCAGGAGTCTTGCCATAGTCAATGCTGAGCAGGTATTTCCGCTGGTGTCCGACCGAATGGTGACCCATCATATAGCCACGCTGTACATGACGATCTACTGCGATTGTTGTGTACCAATCTATCACACCCATGCTATCCTCCATTGGAATAGGGCAATCGGTGGGCAGAAGCGAGAAGACGGTATCACGCACCAAGGCAATGGACATCTGACCACTCTTGTCCCTAACAGGGAAGAGATAGGCATAGTCGCCTTTCTTCACATCACCGATAAAAAAGTCATCTGTAAAGGGAGGCCTATGATACTGGAGGGACTGCATACTATCCAACAGGGGCACATGGAATGAGGAGCCCTTCAAGCGGTCGACCACCTTATCCTCTATATCCTTTCCGTAGTTATCGCACCAACCGCTCACCACCATCACGTCGCCATCGGATATCTTGAAAAGGAAGGGGGCACTACGCGGAACGGACACTTCCTTGACGGTTTTGAAATACATACCGCTATCGTAGGTGGCTATGGCATCAGGATGATACCAGTTGCCAGTGATGACTACCTGACCATTGTCCATCTCAATCCCCACAGAATGGGCACGTTTCTTGTCAAGACAGCCGAATCCATCAAATGTATGGGTGGCAGGGTCATACATCTCTACCTCAAAGGTCTGTCCAATACCCAGGTTTCTCTCATAGCCTCCAGCCAGGAGCACCTTACCCGAACGCAGAGGGACACAAATGCCGTCGTCGTGGTTATAGACGGTTTTCATCAGATGCCATTCGCCATCCTTGAAGTATTCCGCAGTGGGAGTCAACACAAAGCCGGAGGTGTGACCTCCCACTACCGTCAACTCACCATTGGCATAGAAGACACTATGACTGAAACGGGGGATATTCAGGTCGGCTAACCGCTCAGGTACGATCTTGACCATCGGACAACAGCCCTCCAAATTGTCAGCAGCCCGTCCCGTGGACAGTAAGACCACGGAAAGCCCCAGAAAGAGCAAACGTAAAAGCGATGTGTTGAAGGTCTTTGGTCTCATATCATTTCCCTCTGTTTCTGTCTGCAAATATAAACAATTTATAGTAATTATGCAAGAAAAGACAAAAAAAGTAGGGCACTGCCATCTGGCAATGCCCCACTTTTATATTCTGTGTATCTACATTATCGTCTACTACGGAAAAGAACTTTCTTGCCATTGACGATATAGACACCGTCAGGCAGATCTTGGAGTGAAGTGACGTTCTGCCGAACCAACATACCGCTCAGGCTGCACATCATACAACGGATGGTTGGTACGGTTCATGATCTCAAACGACACCGTGCACTGCTCGCCAGAGATTCCTCCGATGGCAGAGCCTAGGATAGCCCCAATCGTTCCACCTGCATAAGCACCTTGTCCTGTATAGGTATTACAACTGGTCAACGTCAATACAGCACCAATCATCCATATTCCAACTTTCTTCATATCACTTTCGTTTTAAAGTTCACGCTGCAAATTTATGAACTTTTCCGGAAACATCAAGGGGAGATTCCCGAAAAATAATTAGGGGATTCCCTATGAAAAAAGGAGCGGCATCACTGCCGCTCCACACCATATTTATCATCTTTTATTCCTACGAGGGGAATCATTTCTATTTTTTACGTCGATGAAGCACCTTCTTGCCGTTGACGATATAGACACCGTCGGGCAGACCGTCAAGAGATGTGGCATTTTGACGAACCTTGTTACCACGGAGGTCATAGACGTCATAGCTCTTGACCTGCTGGTAGCTGTCAATGCCCGTCGTACCTTCTGCCCTGATCAGCACCTCATTACTGATGGTGGCATCCTCTACACCACCATTCATGATGATATTCATCAAAGCATCGCCGTTAGTATGGAAGGCGGCATTCGTCATCGAGTAGACTACAACACGGCATGTGACCGCATCAACCATCTTCCACGTCAGCTGGTGATCGCTACTGCAACACTGAACGACATCGTTTACATACTGACCATCGCGCAGGTTAATGTCAAACTGGACTGCCGTGTAGTTCCCGGCATCCCTTAACAAGACATCCTTTCCGTGGAGTATTAATCCACCTGTGGAGGCGGCACGACGTGAGGAAGAAGGATCATCTCCCGTCATGATGATGTTCACCATCATCACGATGTCCGTCACATTAATGACACCATCACCATTTACGTCAGCCGCATCCTTGTTGAAGTTTGGAGCTGGCTTGTCCATGATGTAGTTGACTGTTGCCACGATGTCTGTCACATTGACAACACCGTCACTATTGGCATCACCTTGGATGTAAGCTACCTTGATTGACACCTTTACGGTCATCTCACCAGCTTCCGTGGCGCCATAGGTCAAGGCATAGACGGTGGTTGTCGGCATCTTGATGATGAGGACGTCCTTTTCATCTATCGTCTTTGACTCTGGCGTGAGACGGTTGCCGTTTGCATCGAAGAAGTCTATCTTTGCGTCAGAACCGGTAAGCTCCCAATGGAGTGAGTCACCAACAGCACCATCAAAACTGAAGCCTTGTACCTGTCCACCCTGTGGTGCTGCCTTCGTGTCACTAACACCGTCAGTAAGTGCCACGGCATTGATGTCGACATTGAAGAGATAGTCTTCCAAGGTCTCGACGACAGCTTCGGTGCCTACCTTAGCATCGTTGAACACCTGGATACCAAAGGTGATAGTCTCTGTGGTCTTCACCGTCTTCGTCGTAGCGTCGAAGGTATAATCCTCGGAGATGCTACGTGGCTGGACGCCATCCAGTGAAATCACGATATCATTCTTGTCGATGGAGGCTTGTGCGGGATCAATGGCGATACGGGTACGTGGTCCGTCATTGAACCAGTAGTCGACACCGATGATCTTACCCTCACCCTCTACCTTCTTCACGAAGAAGTTCTTAGTCACCACAGCAGACACCAGTCCTGCCTTGTCGGCAGTACGATAGTTGAAGGTATGCAAACCTTGTTTCAATGCTGAGATGTCGATATTGAGATCAACGATACCACCATCTGGCACCGCAGCACTCTCTCGTTCGTCGAAGGCGTTATCAATCCAGTACTCGTAAGTGGTCAGGGCATTGTCGCCATCCATCCGCTCTACCTTCATGAAGTTCTTCGTCAAGACGGAACTGACAATGCCGTTCTTGTCGATGACACGCATGGCGATGCTATGCAGACCGTAGTTGAGGGCGGAGATGTCTTCGTCGATATTGACGACACCGCCTGTGGGTATCTCACCACTTTTCCTGTTTCCGAAGTCTTGGTCAATCCAATACTCGTAGGTCTGGAGGGAGTTGTCACCTGTTCCTGTACCCTGTACGAGCAGGAAGTTCTTCGTCAAGGCACTGCTCACCACGCCATTCTTGTCGATGACACGCATGGCGATGCTGTGCAGACCGTAGTTGAGGGCGGAGATGTCTTCGTCGATATTGACGACACCGCCTGTGGGTATCTCACCACTTTTCCTGTTTCCGAAGTCTTGGTCAATCCAATACTCGTAGGTCTGGAGGGAGTTGT